>Ga0131853_10003578_pt1 | contig 27861 bp, 17 predicted proteins | sample TergutLab28metaG_FD_92764 | JGI IMG/M metagenome (GOLD analysis project Ga0131853, IMG submission 92764) | Labiotermes labralis P1 segment gut microbial communities from Petit-Saut dam, French Guiana - Lab288 P1 (version 2) (version 2) | ecosystem: Host-associated > Arthropoda: Insects >...
AGCTTTCCGTTTTCCCGAAAAAGGGGCGCTCGGGGGAAAAAGGTGCACGCCCCCCCCCTGCCCCCCCCCCCCCCCCCACGGCCTACCTGCTCAGTACTACCCATTCAAAATATGTCAGGTTCCCGTGGGTCACCCTTTATAACTCTTACTGTCGTCACTTTACTGACATGTAAATGGAAGCTATGAATTCACTCCGCTTCACCTTCTCTCGCTGTGTCTCTCTCACACACAAACACTCACGCTTAAAGTGGCAAGGTTAGCAACGAATTCTCCAGTAGCCTTTTAACAACAAATACTATACAAATTATATAGAACACAAACTAATAGTTTTCGAAACAAAGAATTGTTTAAAATTTCCTCTCTCTTTTGGTAGAGAAAGGAAGTAGTTTCTTCCGCTTCATTAGTATAGCTGCGTTATGGCAGCTAAACCGGTGAATTTGCCACCGACTCTTATATGTTTCAACATTCACTGGCAGCCACCTTCAGGGGGAACATTGTATACATCTTGGAATGTACTAAAGACTTCGCATGATTGAGTACAGTAAAGAAATCGGATCCAGTTTATGTGGTACATAATAGTGTGCCGTACATTTGTTAAGGTGTTAGCAATTCTGTTTTCTACATGTTGTGTTAAAATTGTTAAAGCAATAATTATATATGCTAAGTAACTCTTACGTGCTATAAAAATGACCATATTCTCTTCCCGCTCCGCAGTGTGAATATCGTCGTCGCTTTGAACGTCAGCCTATAGAACCTGATGGAAGACATCACGATGTGCTAGGAATATACTAAAAAAAAATTAAATTAATATACGTCAAGCACAACTATTTGTATTGCGTGCGAGGCTACATGTTTCGGATTTTTTAAACGATCATCATCAGGCCTTCTAACAGATCGAGTCAACAGATGCTGTGTACATGTTGGGATCCAAATATGTGCACAGCATCTGTTGACTCGATATGTTAGAAGGCCTGATGATGACCGTTTAAAAAGGTCGAAACATGTAGCCTCGTACGCAATAAAACAGTCGTGCTAGAACTAAAAAACTAAACTCCGTGGCCTTAGTCCGCACGCGAACTATACCGACAGACGTATATTAATTTAATGTTTTAGTACAACCTATAGAAGTTTCTAAGTACCAATTCTAGTTCAATTGTGATAAATAATATGGAGTCTTTAACACCTCCCTAGCTGTAGCCCTACCTGCGTAATATGCCCTCTGAAGATGGCCGAAAGTAGCTGAAATATGTCGTATATAAATACGATTCTTTGTTGTCCGTTATGTATTAGTATACTGTGTTGGTTATTTTATTTAATATTTCCTACCACCGAGCTGTCTTTCCACTCGGTTGCACGGTAGAATCGTAATATTTTCTGCGGCCATATTTTCGTTCCTCGCCTCTCATAAGTGAGTTCATTATCTTCTGCTGCACAAAATCAGAGTTGATGCAGCCTCTTGATTTGTCCTATATTCTGAGCAGATTGAACTGTCACTAAGACAAACCAAAAAAGGCGTGCATTAAACTAATAAATCAGTAATAAATAAATAGAACGATGGGCAAATTGCTGCACAACGTAAGATTATAGATAAATAAATAGGTAAATAATAATTACGTAAAACACTTCTTTATTAGGCATACTAAAATGATCCAGGACCATATGGAGTAGTACGTTTTTGCACAACCTGTTAAATCTCATTGCGCACTTGTTTCTAACGCAAATGAAAGTAGGGATTCAGTGAAAAGGGCGAATATTAGTGATTCAAATGTCTCAGAATCCTAACTGTAATAAAAATTAAAACAAAATTTGAAGTAAGGAACGGAAAGAGGAAATAATTAAATACACAAACGCTTTTAAGTTATAAAAAATAATAGTACACAAAGTTTCCGATAGGATATCACGTGACAGAGAAGAGTTCGCGTCTTTAGCCTTTGATTGCCTGCAGTCAATGCTGTGACGTGCCGGTGGATGCTTTCCGATCAAATGGGGACAGCAGTTAATGCAACAGGTATCGCAAATACGTTTGTACTTAGGTATCAGATACTTCCAAGTCTTTACTTTTGCATGAGGACATACGACAAATAATGCTAATACGTTAGATAAGGCAAAAAATTAATCTGTTGACATGTTCGTGTGTGAAGATTATAAGAGATCGAATGCAAGCCTGTAATAATGCTAGAGTCCGATTTACAATGACGTAGTTCTAAATTATCCCCAAATTTCAGTATTCTTTAAAAAATGTGAAGTGTCAAATGCAATAATACTTATATATTCCAGATAGATTAAATTTTATAGAAATATATTTGTCCGATTTCAGTATTCCGCCTTGGTATAAATGAGATCTGCGCTGTTTTGGGATTATTTGCTGCGTAAAATTTTAAGAGAGTGCAGATTTCAGAAACATATTTGCTCAGTTTTTGCTTCTGAAAATTTGCAAATTGTAGTTCCCTCACAAAAGAACAGACATAGCATTGAATGAAATTGTGGAGAATAGAGCCTGTAGAAAATGTATGTGTGTCTGACAAAATCATGCTACATTTACATCTATAAAACCTGTTGATCTGTGAAATAAATATCCTGTTAAGCTGCGTCCACACGTGACACAAAGCAAGGCCCGTGCCTTCCCGATTCAAACTAATACGAAGTTTTCATTATAATGGAAAGTCGGAAGAACAATTGCAATTCCTACGAGGAAAAACAAAATTTCCGTATTTAATGGCTAATATTTCATCAATTTGGGGTGTAGTTTCAGTACTAGAATATATTTGTTCCTTGAACTGTCACTTATTGGATGTCGATGAATCTACTTCCTAGCTAGACGTAATTCCTAGCTGCATTTAGAAAGTGCAGTATATGACATGATTTATGCAAAGTTTTAACAACGATTGTTTCACATCGCCTTTTCATAGAACGTCAAGCCCCCGTCGCTTTACCCCCGTGAATGACCCGATACTCATTATACAGGAGGCTGGGTGGACCCCAGGGTCGGTCTGGATGGGTGTGGAAAGTCTTGCCGCCACCGGTTTCGATCCCCGGCTCGTCCAGCCCGTAGCGAGTCGCTGTACGGTCTGCGCTGTCCTGGCCCACGGTTCTACCTCTGTGTGGTACCTATATAATGTTATGTCGTGGAAACGTTATCAACAGATTACAATTCTGTACGCCCAGTAGGGTAGGCCTAATTCGCGCAAGCGAAACCAACGATTGCATGCGCATTCATATTTTATTACAGGCAGCTCGTATTAGTCGTGAAAGTCTAGCACTAGTCACCGAAACGCGCATTAACTAGGACTGCTTGGTGTGAGTAGACTGTGGTGATTGTCCTACCTTTGTATGAAACCACCACAAGGTTTTAAGTCACGGAATGGTAAGGAGCGATCCGGTGAACTTAGGACATAAGAGCTACTGGAAGAATCGATCTTAAAGTGAGTATGTGGGAATGCATAGAATAGAAACTTACTTCAGTGGTGTAAGCGATTAAATCAGTGTAAAAGGTGTTATGAATAATTTTCATATAGTTCTGCTGTAAAAGTTAGTGCTAGTTGTGAACATGGAAGCACCAGAATTAGAAGCTGCAGCATCAACTGTAACTGACTGTGACATCAACACCAACTGCAAGGTGCCGCGGTTAAAGTAAGTGATGTGTACTTTTTTTGTTTTTGTCCCCCCCCCCCCGTGGCTAGGGGTAGGGGTAGCTGGTTGAATCATCTAGATGTACACAAACCGAATTGTGTCAGGCGTCAATTGGGCTGAGGTAGAGTCGTAGTGTTTTGTAGGATGGAAGCGTCAAGTTGGCAGCCTAAATTTCAGAGGATATTATTTAATAAATGTATATTGGATTTTATATTGCTGTGTAATTCCCCCCACGCCCTCAAAGGCGGTGTTAGGTCTCGTGGCTAGATTTCTGTGAGGTAGGCAAGCAATTGTTTTCCATAAGTACCATGTGTATAATTTTAGGTTAGGTAAAAAGTGCGGGAGTATCGTCCGCCTTTTGTTAGCTGAAGTTTTCCTGCTGCCCTTCGTCTTCGGATCACACTTTCATCAACTTTGCACACATCTGTTATTCAGAGGAAGACTGTTCTAAGCTGTAAATAAAACTAAGGTTGTGAAACTTGCTTACCTTACAAATGACCAATTGTTCATCATACTGACTTTAACGCTGAATGTGCAGGAATCATGTTTCTCCGAAATGATGGCACTGGACCAGTCACACATATTGCCAACACCCACGAACCGTATCAATATAGAAAACGAACCATTGCAGATAAGCGACTGGTGGGCTTCCTAAAGGAGGCAAGTAGGCAGGCACTTTTATTTAATTTTTATCTTAATCTAAGGCCTAGTGCAGTGAGCTTGTTTATTTATGTTACTACAGGTAATTAGGAAAAGACCTAAGAATTTAAATTTACAGCTCTGCTTTTCTTTGAGGCAGGAATTTTAATTTTACAGAAATGTCTGAAGAGAAACACATGAAGCATTTTATGATTTTATTCTGCTCTGAATTTCCTCATAAACACAATTTTTATTCCTTAGTTTCATTTTATGAACAATTTTTAAAATACATACACTATTTTTTAGGGTACTGTCTTGCATTTATTATGCTAAACGGTCTTTTAAGATAGAGAGATTGCATTTTTTCTTCCTGAGTAATGCACGTGTATCAGATTATCACTATTCTGTTGTGGCCTGTAAAGAAAAAAATCTGATATCCTACTATGTATTCCTGAGGCTGGTGTAACATTTTCTTTTGGAACTGCACCCAATAATGGGTGCATTGTCTACCCCATCCCCACTCCTTTGGTGATAGAGGAGGAATGAATATATAAACATGGTATCTCGAGATTTGACGGGGGAAAACTGAATTACTCATAGAAGAACCTATTCCATTGCCATTGTGTCTACCAAAAATACCACAAAGACTGCCATAGGAGCACATCCAAGACTCTGCAGTTGCACCTGGTGGCTAGTCACCTGAGCTGTAATATGATCGTTCTGGTATCATACAGTACAAGGAGTAGGGGGAGAAGGAGAAAGAGGAGGAGAAGGAGGAATGTCAACACTGCTTCATGTCTCAGTCCACCAGGGTTGTTGCCCTTTTGAGTGGGCAGAATGCTTCTGATCTTAATGCCGGCAGTAGTTGTGGGGTAGGAATGAATACTTGAAGGACTGGAGCAGTGGTGCAAAATCTGTGGACTGTGGGGTTGAATATAAGGGCTGTTCACAGTGACATAACTTCACAACAATTCTTGCATCTCTGTTCAGCACTTTGTTTTCTCTTTTATCTTCTGTCATTTTTGTTGTGATGAACAAAATATTTATTCAGTTACATGTGTCACTATGTTTACAATAGTTTGTTGCCTTTATGTTCTTTTGAAATTAATGGAGACTAAAAGTATGGTTGTTAGCACATGGGTGTAAACAAAATGTTCGGAAGTAAAGAATGGGTTGTCATAAATGAAAAGGTTTGGAAACCACTGACTAGAGGAAAGCTGCAACATTTCACTGCAAACAATATCCAGAATGAGTTACATCAGGGGTGCAAAAATTTTCCGGATATCTAGAAACCACCTCAATATTCTAGGCACCAGAACTGTAACATGAAACAAGCTCCATGCTGAGGACCTACAAATATTAAGCACGTCTGTACAACATTTTAGTCACCTGAGCAGCCTTTTACTTAGGATTTGTTCACCCCTGAGTTATACCTTAAAGAACTCTGCACAGATCTCAGGGTCATTATGAACTGTTTGTTAAAGGAAAGGTTTCACTTCAATGTGTGATTTATCGTAGAATTTGGGATACTATTATGCCTGAGAAAAGGCATTATATTTCTTTATTGTTTCAACAGTGTACGAAACAAAATAAATGATACAACAATGATATGTTGTACTCCTTTACTCGATATTTAAAAAGGAGCCAACATATGTAATTTCTTGATTGGAGGGTACCGTGTAGGTAATTTCATGATGCCTGTTAGTACATTTTGGTTGATATTGTAATGGCTCACTTCTGAGCAGTTGAAATATTTGGCACATTCACATTTGTGGATGTGGCATTTCTTTTAACAAATCTATTTTATCACATGACCATGAACAAAATATGAATCAAGTAAAAAATTTACCACTAAAAGACAAATCCTCTGACCGGGTTGTCATTTTGGTGGATGTCTATGACAAATGAAGTATTGTCTTACAAAAAGCAAGATTTTTTCTTGAAACATTTTGTTTTGTATTTAGATAATATCAGATATACAACTTTCACTATTAGTGAAACATTCCTGCTTCAGATATTTATCGTATTCCATTCCTCATACAAAGAGAAAGGTGCACAGTACAGAGTAACATTCAGAATGTCGCTACAGTACTTTTCATCACAGAAATTTCAGATTTTGGAAGAATGGGTTATATTTAATTTATTTTAAAACTTTCCTAGTTGTGTGATTTAAAATGCACCTCATTGTATTTACTGGCAATTGAACTGCAATACCTTATATTTTATTTGGCTTACATTAGGATGGTAAATTTTGTATGTTCTTCACATTAAGCACCTTGGCTTCCTTTATTTGGTTGACCTTGCTACTTTAAGTGATTCTCCACCTTTACCAAAGTGATGATCACTTACAGGATCCAACCCTTCATACTCTGTATTACTATCATCATAGTAGGCATAATCATAGGATACATCAGATGTTTTTGAACCAGGTTTCGATCCTGGTGCTGAAGCCGTTTTGGTGCTATTGTTCACTCCAGCATTATCATATGCAGTTCCTCTCACTGTCGTTGAACTTACAGAATAAGCATTATAAACATTATTATTTTTCTGTTGGTTGTAATTTGTTGTAGAAAGAGTATCCTTGCTTGAAGATGGGTAACTTTGTGACACTGTTGTTTGTGGCTTTCTTGTTGTTGGATTTGTTTCTGCTAAGCTGAATGGTGCAGGTGGAAAAATTGTACTTTGAGAGTAGTAATTACTGTTACCAGATGAGGACTGTCTGTCTAAATTATATGTTTCTGAGTTGGTCGAGGATGTAGTTCTGGGAGTTGCATTGCTGCTGTAGTAATTACTGTTGTAATATTGTGATGATCGGTTGTCTGAAGCAGTGGTTGTTGTTGTTGTATAGTTGTAGTTCTTTGTAACAGTTGTAGGCTTGCTGTTTGCATTGTAGTTGTTTTGGAATGTGTTGAAACTACTTGGTCTGTAGTTATTGCTTGGTGCTGTTTTCAAAAATTCACTATCCACCTTCTCATCAGCTGTGGCAGCATCACCTGTATTTGCATTGTTATGGCCAAAGTTTTTAGTCCTCTGATAATCATAATTGTTGAAGTTGTTATAATCTTCATTGGTTGTCTGCTGGTAGCTGTTATATGTCTGAGCATTAGAAGCAGGTCTCAGTGTTGTTGTGGATGTGAAGCCTACTGTAGATTTTGTGTTTGAATAATTGGTGCTTCTCTGGTTGTAACTGTTACCAAATTTCTGCTGAGTGTTGCTGTTGTATGCATCATAGGAGGAAGTTTCAAAGGTTGTAGGAGTATAGTTGTTAGCAATACTCTTTGTATAATCATTTGTAGGCTGAGCCTTTTGTGTATTAGTATTGTAATTAGCAAAATTGTTATTGTTCTTGCTTACTGGATAGTTTGCTGTTGTTGGGTAATTGTCTGTGTTTGCACCATTGCTTTTAGTGGTATGAAATTGTGTGTTTGTACTTCTTTGTTGTGACTGGTGATTATAATAACTGGCTGTTGTTGCTGGGGTTGTTGAATATTGAATTGGTTTTGGTGTTGTCGATTTTTGTGCAGAGAATGTACTGTAGTAGTTTGCATTATTGTAGTTGTTTCCTTGAGAATTACCATTGCTTTCTGATTGCTGCTGATAGTTGTAATTATTGGTGGCTGCACTGTGGACCACAGGTGGTTGTGGGGTAGTGCTGCTCTGAGCATTGTTTCGCTGGATTGTATTGTAACGTGGCTGATAGTAATTGTTGCCAGTCCTAGGAGTTTTGTCATTACTCACAGTAATGGCACCTTTTTCAGTTGTTGGAGTGTAATAACTGCTGGATGGCAACTGAACTGGGTTGTTGTAATCACCTGTGTTGTAATTTTGTTGCTTTTGATTTCCAAAGTTGTTCCCTTGATTATTGTTATAGTTATAACTATCATAGTTGTTTGAACCACGACTGCTCTGGCTGAAAGATGTGGATGAAACTGTTGTAGGTTTTGGGGTTGGATAATTTTCTCCTTCTTGAATGAAGCTGTTGTTAGGACGCTTGACAAGTTTCCTAACAGCAACTTTCTTCTTGTTCCCGTTGGATGGACGCCTGTAGGTATTGTCATTGAAAGAACCTCTCTGATTTTGGTCCCTGTAAACTTCATCTTCATCTTCATTCTCTTTGCCCTTGTTCGGGTTGAAGAAATTGCTACTACTGCTTCCTCTGTTTCAAAAGAAAATCACATTTGGTTACACAATAATGAACATTCTGTGAGAAATGTAAGAGGCAATGTTATCTACTTCACATAATACATGTGCACTATTTTTCTCAAAATGAATAAAATGTTATGACAGAAACATATTTTGCTTTAAATTTATTCTTAAGAGTTAAAGTTGTCCCCAGCCACATCATGAAAACATATAGGGTGAGTAGAGGTATAGGTCCATTCCTTCTTATATTGGCAGTAGATTTATGTGGGTTAATGCCCTGGCTACTCTACTAACTGTGGAAAAACACATTGAACAGGTGGCTGGGGGACCCCAGACTTCTGGAAAAAAATCTATTGTCTCAACCAGTATTTGAACACTGGATTGTAAAGGATGTCACTAGTCACTGTACTAACTATGCTTTCCTGGGTCCGCTTGCTTTAAAGTAATGGCATAAAACGTGCAGTCACTTTACAAATTTATAAACTCAGAGAAATAAAAGTATTTAAGAACAGAAACCTATGAAAACTTGGCACTTATTATCAATCCCTTCATGCATAAAGCAAAAATTAAAACACTTTAAAATGTTACCGTGTAAGAGATTTTATAATTATTTCGTCAGTACTTTGAACCAAAAATGACTCCTGTGTACCAGGTAGCAAGTCTTCTTTGAAGGGGTGTTACACACTTATGACAAAAAAGCGTTCTCCTGTGGGTACAGATAGTGAAGACAACTACTCCAATGTTGCACGTAAACCCTAAACTCTATACGTTTGCATGGCAGACAGAAAGAGTCCCTTGGCTCTATTTTGGGACGTACGTACCTCAGTAAATCTTTCTGTTGTAGTCGACTGTCTCCAGTCTCACTTCTTTGTAGGAAGTAGTCTTCTTCTTCATCTGATGGGCGAGTGTTCTGATAGCGAGGACGGGATTTAGACACTGGAGGCCTCACGCTTGAAGGACCCAAAGAAATTGGCGTCACATTGCTGGTACCCAGACTTGGACTGCTGGGATTATAGCCTTTGAAAACATTATAAATACAGATCTGAATTTTGTTGTTACAACTTTTACATTCACCAGTATTTCAGCATTCACAAGCTTTGTTCTAACCTCGTCCATTTTCCCAAAATACTGTTGCTTCATGAATATGGTAACACAGAAAAGCTGTACAGAATTCTTAACACTAAGTCCAGGAACTTTCATTGTAAAATTGACATATTTGATACAGTGACATGCTCCAGGTATAAGAAGAAAAGTTAGTAAGGAATTAGAACATGGAAAAGGGTACTATGTTGAAACTTCCCCCACTTTTTATTTCTTACTAGTGTAGTAGTAGTAGTAGTAGTAGTGGTGGTGGTGGTGGTGGCAATACTAGTAGTAGTAATAGTAGTAATGGTGGTGGTGGTGGTAGTAGTAGTGGTAATATTTGTGGTGTTGTAAGCAATTGGCAGTGTGGGTAACTCTTATTTGGTAAAGTTTATGAACTTACATGATACTAAATTCAACTCTAGACTTGATGCTGTAAGAAGAGTTTCTCAGTCTATTTGAAACTGTCTATGACTTAACAAACATATCAGTATGACAGTAATTTGGTGTTTCATTGCTACAGTTTTGATTTCTGAACAACTTTGCTACTTGATGGAAAGGAACCTGCTGTACTCACTTTTAGTGAATAACTGAAATGCACCAACCTGAATTTGCTGCAGTTAAACATAAGTTGCAGACTGTTGTTATTGTCTTAGCCTGGAACTGCAGTTGTCTCACTTACTGTCAGGTATGTAGGGTGCTGTGGTCACTTGCAGTTAGTGAAACCTTCCTATTCTATTTGCACTTACCAACTGGAACATAACCTGCAGTTAACTTGCTTCTGCCATAAATCTAACCTGCTGTTGTTACCCTTAGCTATTGGGACTTTTCTCTGCTGCAGTTATGTTAACAACTTGGAACCTAGCCTGGTGTTATAATGCAGGAGCTTAAGCTCCTGTGATTCCACTTACCGATGCGGTACAGATCAAAGTTGTCACTGTAATAAAGCGTTGTAGCTTCACAGTCTATGTCAAACCAGTTGGCACAAATCTGGTTCTCTTGGTCGAATGAGGTGTCATTGGGACACAGGAACCGGTAATCTTGTACCTGTGTGTGAAAGCGTACATTGAGTATATTCTTGTGTAGTATGTGTCACCATTGGCTTACATATATTTATTCGCAACTACACCCTGAACTTCTGATTACTCCCTGGGTAATTCCGAATAGGACTTATCATTTTGAGGGTTTTAAAAACAGTTTTGAATAATTATTTATTGCTTTTTTTCATGACTGTCTGAGAGTAAAAACGCTGAGGCTAAGAAATAACATATCTCTTAGTTGTCAAAGCAAGAATGTGAGAAAAGCAATGAGTCAGTTTATCTGAAGGCTTCCTTACTGATTTCAGTCAAACTGTTAGAGAGATACACTACATTTTTTGATTCATCATGTTTCAGATTGCTTTTGGTTTATTTTGCAGGCCAATTTACTTCTCAACTTCAGGCATGCCTAATTATTTGGGTTCTTTGACAGCTTTTGATGGATCTGGCATGTGCCAATTCAGTTACATGCATGTTACCCTTGGCTTTTATGACTTTAATGGCAGATTTGTGGAAATGTCTAAAACGTCAAAATGTGGGAATAGAGCAGGTTCCCTTTGTGAACCAAATACACGTTTCGTTTTAGCTTCGTTTTTAGGTTTGTTCATAAAATGTATCTGTCCACATGGAACAACTTGGCTTCCATTTGATGGATTTTCATGAAATTTTGTATCTGTGTAAGCTCAACTCAGCTAAGCTCAACTTTAATATAAATATCCTACGTGTACCGGGAAATGTAAGTACCTTATTAGTTCATAGAATGGCGTTGTTAACTTTACCCCAATTACGTACCAATTTTATCATTATATGATATTACAAGATGATGGAAAACTGAATAACAAAACCGAAGCACAGGATGCTGAATTATCTGCATCACTCTACCTATTTTCATCACCAACACACTTACTGTTTTAAAACCATTCTGATAATTAACCCATATTGCAGCATGTAAACATGGTTTGTAAATTTGAGATTTCAGTTGTATTAAAGTGTGAATGTGTGTTCTTTTTATGTTTTATAACACGTATTTGAGCATCATAATATCCCTTCAAGGGACAGTGTTTCTTTAAACGACATATACTTAGTTGTGTTCATTGTTTGTTTATATAATAATTATATTATTGCACAATGGGAAGTATAACCTCAAAAGTTTCACTACTGTCTTATGGGGTGTGATGTTGAGGATTTTGTTATGTAGTTACCAGCATTTCAGAGGAACATGTTGCCTTCATATTCAGGGGCAGATGCAAACATGCCTTTGTAGAAGGTGAATAGAATTTTCAACTTTTAAAGACTAGAGCCATATCTCTAAAGCTGCTCTGTCCTTCAGGTTTTCCAACAAAATATAATTTGTCGCCACATTTTTAGGCGCGTTCGCAAAATTGCGAAGAGCCATTATTAGCTTCATCATGTGTGTCTGTCCGTCCATCCGTCCGTCCGCATAGAACAACTCGGCACCCGTTGAACGGATTTTCGTGAAATTTGATATTTGAGTATTTTTCGAATATATGTTGACAATATTCAAGCGCCATTAAAGTCTGACGAGAATAGCCACGACTGTACATTTATGATAGTATATCGCTGCATTATTCATTGGGATGAGAAATGTTTCAGACAAAAGTCGTAGAGAAAACCAAAACATACATTTTGTTTTAAATAACTTTTTTTTTTCGAAAATCGCACCGAGTTTGAGATAATGTGGAATAATATTGCACAGCCGGAGAAGCCACGGATAACAATATAATACGGCACATGCGCTTTGCATGCTGGGTAAATAAGGGTACAAACACACACTCGAAGTATGCAATACTTACTGCTTTTCCACGGCAGCAATGGTAATGCAAACGCGCCCCAGTGTTACCTTATACTTACGCTGCCTATCTGATTCACCATTTCCATGTGTGCACACTCCACGTACGTCTTATCATTCATTTGACCACAAACTAACATTTGGTGAGATGAAAATTAGACAAATATTTTCGTAACTCAAATCATTACAGGTTGTTCTTAGCAATAGATCTGTTTGTTATAGAGCAGTTTTCATTGTTGTCTTTCCTCGAAACGAAAGGATTTACTCGTACTTCTAATATAATCTTTTCGTAAATGTCTTCCTTTCTTGTCTATTTAAGAATGAGTGTCGGTCCTCACCCCCACACCAGGCACTTTCACGCAGACGTGAAACATTTGGCAGTCTGTCTCCGGGTCTGCGTAGTAGCCCCCAAGAATCTTGTCTCGACAGTTGAAGTTCGTATCCGGCATGTCGTCCAAACTGTAGTTCGGAGGTCGCCTCTGTGCGGCAGTGCAAGCCAGAAGGTACCCTGCAAGCAGTACTTGTGTCAAATAACAATGGCTGTGAAACACACATGAGCTTTGTTGATTTTTGGAGGCAAGAGCTTCTTACCTAAAGTGATTATGAAGTACTTCATGATGGTCGTTGTCCTTTCCAGTCGATATGGTTTTATTTTTCTCTTATTTCCTGTAACAACAATTAAAATTTCACATATGTTCTCAGTAGTCATACTTAATTGTTACGACTTCACCACAGAAGATTGCCAAAATTTTTGCATTCCTGTTATCCTGATAATTTGAAGAAAAACATAGTTTTTAATATCAGTGGACTTCCAAAATATTTACTGGTCTTGTAAAAATTCAGGAAACTAAAAAGGTAAACGTAAAATTATCTGTGCATGGTATGAAGGCATACGGCGAGTGAAGACACTATCTCTACTCATTCTTAAACTTGGCACTAGATGGAGGTGAGTGGGCAACTTCACGTTTCAGGGGTTTACCCTCGGCGTAAAAGCCCCTGGCGCCCATTGTATAGGAAACTAAATTGGCCTTACAAACGGTATGGAAATTTTGGAGAGGTAAATCGCCTGCCCTTGCCGGTAAGCGAAATAAGATTTATTGGTTTTCCAACCCATAGCCTAGTTGTTATACTATCCCGTCTTCATACAGAGAGTAAGAGTAAACCATTTGTAAAAAATGAGGCACAAAAATACCATCTCTGTTGTTTTACGGATGTGAGGACAGATTTTGCAGCCTGATGGATAAACGTAAATAGAAGTAAATATTTAGAAAAGAACATTCGGGTTCAGGAGAAATAAACTAATAAAGAAATAATTGCAATTACTTAATTTGAAAGCTGGCAATGTGTGAAGACTTCCTAGTGCTGCCGGTAATAATTGGAACAGAGACGTGCAGCTGTAATTACGGAAAAAGAGACTCGCGTCTACAGAACTGAGCGGATCCTTATAGAAAGTTTTCACTTTCGTATATAAAACCGTATTGGAGTATAATATTAAAGTACGACCTACGAAAAAGGACTTTGGAAACACGTAACTGATTGCAGTGACTCGAAATAGGTTTGAGTGGGAGACATGCATTAGTGTCACTAAATCTGCGGGATGTAACAGTACAGGGTTGGTTTTAGATAGTTACAGAGAATGACTAAGCATCAATACGAGTAGCAGCTAATGTAGGTATTATCTGAGGAGTGCACCGACAATGTATATGCGGCAGAAAGGTACATGTGACTCGCATAACAATCCAACTCGAAAGAAGTTCACACTTCCATTTACCATTTTTTAAGATCTTTGTTAATGTTATCAACCCGCCATTTTCTATGTCTCCCAAGCACTAATTATAATATATATTGATGATACAGAACGGGATGGCCCCCTTCAAATTTGCAGCCATTTGTTAATATTGTGCCTACTTAGCTTAAATGACAACAGAATGTCTAAAGTGTCAAGCAGATATCTGAATTATTTTCTTCTGCTGAACTTTCGGTCTATCAGCGATTGCCCACGTTTAAAGTCAATAACATCTATGATAATAAGAGAACGGCACGGGCGTACATAAAATGAAAGGGGGGCCAAAGGAAGGCATTCTGGTAGCAATTTTCAGAAACTGATATCCAGTTGACAGAGGGTTTTCAGTCACATGTCGAGTGCGTAAATTGAATGAAATTGGCTCTGTGCACACCGTGTCGGCTCTCGAGGGAGTTAATTTATAGCTGTAATCATTCTTGACCTCTGGGCTAGATAGGGAAGAGTGGTCACTTTCACTTCCCAGCAGCTTTACCGCCTGCGAAAAAGTCCTCGGTGCTAATTGCTGCGGAGGCTTGTTGGCCTCCAGAATCGGTAAGGACAGTTTGGAGAAGAGGAAAACCTCTTTACCCTGCCAAGAATCGGACCACAATGCCTCGTTCTTCAAACCCATACGCTACTCACTACGCTATCCCGGCTTACAATGCGTAAACTTAAAAAAATTGTTACAATTCAGGTCCATTTCTGTCCCTGCGCGACGTATTCCACTTGTGACGACGGTGGACTGAAAGTCTGCAGTGCTGTAACTAAGAAGCCTTATAAAGCAAAACTGAAATAAATGAACAGTTTTGAAGGAACAGCATAAAAAATCATATTTTGCCTTGAGGACCTCTACTTGCAAGCTTTTATTTGTCGTGTTCCTTTTGCACTCGTACACTGACCATCACCACGACACGTGAAATGGACTGAAGAGGAAGCTAAAATACCTGTTAGAAAAGCGGAAATATTCGGTAAATTTAGTGCCCCTTTCATTTTCAGGGAAAAGAACATGCGTGATTTTAAGAGGAGAGAGGAGCCTGCCAAACGAAACTTCCAGTTTTTAGAGTTATCAAAGGTATGCTCTTTAGTGTCAGATTGAGTCAGAACCATACCTGACAGTTTGTAATTTATAGATGAACGTCGATTACGTCTGGGATGAAAGTTACTCCTTGTCATGTCACCGCATCTTAAAAAATACCACTTTAAGAACATTAAGTACAGAAAGTTGAAGCAATAATTAAGAATTCATGAAAGTAGTACGAAGTTAACTGCTACAGGCTACTTTAATCTGTAACTACATGACGGTAACAAAATCTGCCTGGAGAACCTGAAGCAAAATTGCATGATTGTAGGTCAACGTGACTGGAAAACCAGAGGCATTAACATGTGTCGTAGGCCTACTGTGTGACTGGAAAACTTGAGGCAGTAGCTAAGTGACTATAGCGTAATGTGACTGGAAAACCGTAATAACATGTGTTACACTATGTGACTGTAAAACATGAAGCAATAGCTAAGTTATTGTAACACATTGTGACTTGAAAACCTGTAGCAGTAACATGTGTTATAATAAGTGACCGGAAAAATTAAAGCAATAGATATGTGACTGTAACGCACTGTGCCTGGAAAACTTGCAGGAATAACTATATGACATAAAATGTGACTAGAAATATGAAGCAATAGCTACATGAATGTAACACAGTGTGACTGGAAAATTTTAGCTACATGAGTGTAATACAGTGTGTGTGTGTGTGTGTGGAAAAATTCAAGCAGCCACTACATGAGTGTGTTACAGCGTGCCTGGAAATTTTGAAGGAATAACTATTTGACTGTAATGCAATCTGACAGAAACCTTAAAGCAATGATTACATGCACGTAATATCATCTGGCTGGAAAACAAGGAAGCCGTAGAGCAGTTCGATCGGAAAACTGAAGGGAATAACTATGTAAATGAGGAATGAACTGGCTCTTGATGTTAAAGGACCAATAGGCATGCGTGAACCTTATCTGACTCCGAGAGTGATAAATACACTATTTAAGCCTTTATTCTTAGAATATTTCTAATTACAATGCTGCTTGCAGTACAATGGACAAAGGTGAAAGGCAATTTGAATTAGGCGTTAAAATTATCTCACGTCTCCCATCCTGATACTGAACTCTTCCTGTGAAACACATCCACAAGACAAACCTCGGCACAGAAGTTTATGTCAGTTTAAAAAAACTTATCATTCCTGAGTGTTAATTCTTCACAAAATCTGTTTAACGTACGTGTGAAGAAAGACTATTTTGCATGGAAGAGGAAACTGGATTATGGCTGGAAACTTCTGAAGAATCGATATCTTTCAAGGTTTTAGAAAAAAAAACTTAGTCCCCCGATCCTGTTATTGCGACACACATTTTCTTGTATTACCGTACAGTAAAGCTTGTACATGTTGGGCGTATATTTTCAAAACATTCACAGACAACAAAATGAGTGTACATATAATATACATATAGCGGCAGTCCGTACTAATGAACATGGTTTACTCACCATATGAACATTTGAAATGCAGGTTATTCATTGGAGCCGTATCAAATGTTTGAGTATTCCCATAAATCAAACACAGTGGCAGTAAATAAACAGACAATGATCGCCACATTCATGAGTTCATTCACCTTTTAATACAAAGTGGTAACTATATTTACCCTATGCTTTAAAGTTAATTATGCTGCATTTTCTGTAGATTGTATTCATGAGCTTCGCATGATTCTCGGAATAAACAGCAATTGACTGCTTAAAAAAATAAGCGATTGGTCTTTATAATGTATAAGAAATGCTTTTTTCTGTGAGGTAGGAAATGTATTCAGCCTAGGTTGAAAAGTTTCTGATGGGCCGTCTCGACACGAAATTTTAGTTTTTTCCCTGTCCTCAAGCGAATGTTGTTGTCAAAACATAATCTTGTCGCTGTGCATAACAGGGTATTCTAGAACTCGGAACTAGGTGGAGGGTGGGTGGTCACCTTCACGCTCCTGCTGCTTTACGCCCGGGGAAACGAGCACTAGATTCCCACTGAATAAGAAGCTTGGTGGGCCCCAGAGCCGGTCTTGATTATTTTGGAGAAGAGCTAAATCTTCTGCCACTGCCGTAAATCGAGCCACGATTCCTTGGTCGTCCATCCAGTAGTGTAGTCGCTACACCGCCATTTCTACCCCGACTTCCAAGCAAACGCAGAGATGGTGCCCATTTCAAAGTAGTTACGGAGGTGTATGCTGTTCACACAGCTGTCCCGATTTAGACTCCTAAATACGGATAAAACCGAATTATCCTTGCACAGTATGTGTCATCATTATGTAATAATTCCTTGGTCCTTAAGTCACTGCTTCCGTTAATGGAAAATTTTTCTCGTGATTTCAGGTTTGCACCGCGATGTACACGAGATCAGAGCTCTTCTAGGATTCTACGCAGCGCAGAAAGGTAATTACGTACCGAAGTTTCAGGACAACCTATCTACCCCATCTTCAAGGGTCAAGAGATTGCTTGAACCTTGAAGATGGGACAGATGGGTTGTCCCGAAACGTCTGTACGGAATTACTGCTCTACGCGGAGTAAAATCTCAGAAGAGCGCAGATCTCATTATTTTTCTCCCGAAAAAGTTCACAAAACTTAGGAACCAAACACTGAACTAACAAGCCTGTAATTTCTTCGTGCATACCTAGGACGGTGCGCATTGTTCTGGCCCCAGTTTTTTTTATGCTCGATATTGACGTGTCTAGCCTTCGGCCTGGTGCGTTCCACCGCATTTTAAGATGCGTTCGAATATCTGTGAAACACCTATTACAAACGCTGTCGGTCTCTCTAGCCCTCCACACTGAACCAGCTCAGTGGTAGACGGATCTTCATAAATTTTGACATTCGGGAAGTGTAAGAACAACTGCCTATATAAGTACTCGCTAAAATCGGACGTACATAATGGACCCTTCAGGCGACTTCTGCTTATCAGCGCGTATCGACAGGGTACATAGGCCTATCCATCACACTACAAAACAAGAAGAGAAGCCTTTTCTACGTTCAGAATTAATTGAAAGGAAATTGGTTTTATTCTTTTAATGTAGCGCTCTATTGAAATAAATGTTACACATAGTGTCATTTCTCCCTGTATTCAAACAACAGTGCTGCATTCGAAAGTGATCGATTTTAAATATGTTGCTAGGATACGGTGAACACTCGCAATGTGTGCTGTGTAAATACGTGGAAATACATTTAAAATACACGAATTATGATCAGAAATTTGATTGAAAACTCGAAAGTTGTTATTCACGAATTGAATATCCACACTGCATAACTAAAGTGTTGACAAAAGCATTTTTCTGAATAAGCTGACAGTCGCCTAGCTTTTCAAAAATTTCCCCCCTTGCTAAATGTCCATTATAATCCAGTCTACACTCTCATATTCTACTGCTTCAAGATCCATTTTAACCAACACTACTCCAATTTTTCGATTGCAATTTTGTGTGCATTCTTGTACCTTCATACACGTTACATCCCTTCCTCAATTTCGTCACCATTGCAACATATGGCGAAGGATGCAAATTATGAACGTCATTATTATTCAGCCATCTTCTGTTGTTTCGTTCCCCTCGAATTCAAATATTACTCTAAGCGCTGCACTTCCAAATAGACCTATTCCTAGTTCCTTACAGTTACAGAAGAAATCTCACACCCACACAAAAACATGTTATATCACGACTTCTTAATATTTAACTTACATAAGTTAGCAAATGTCCCCAGGGCTTAACACTTCTGGCGCATTCACTCTGTAATTGCTTATATCATCCGTAATTACACTGAGTGCAGTAGAGAAGTGATCACTCCTTCCCTTTCTTTTCCGCTCACTATAATGTGTTTAGATCGACACTTGTTTCTCCGGTCTCTGTAGCCCTTGCCCTAATTCTTGTAATTCTTTCGCCGACATCGAGATGTCATAATTTCTGTACATATCTCGTAAAGGGCGAACTCTCCTCTTGCCTGTACATACTGCATCTCGAAACAAGCGAGATGCTTCAATCTTCACTTTTTTCACACGCCTCCGCTGGTGCCTCACAGAGAAGAGAGTCTGGCTTCATAATTAAGAACAATTATATAAATGGAGACGTCTTTTATTTCCGCCCGACTTAAAAAAATAGGAACGTATCGACAATTTTCAGTAAGAATCCCAAATATGAAATTCCACGAAAATCCTTCTATAGGGAGTCGCGTTATTCTTTGAGGACAGGTAGACGGATGGACAAATATGACGAGACTTGTAGTCGCATTTCGCAACTTCTTTAATTATGGGCCTAAATGGTTTGATAGGTTTAGACTTTGGAATGTAGAAATATACAGGCTGTACGGGTGTCATTACTGATGTGCATAGCGTAAGACAGGACATCCCACACAATCAAAACGGCTTCTCTAACCTACACGGAAGCAGATTCTTCTTCCTCTTCTTGGGTGGCACTAGAGTCCAGTGCGGACCGTCACCTCCACAATGGATTTCTCGTAGCCAGCTCTGTTTTTACCTCTCTTTTTTGTTTTTAATTTTGAATTTATCAGTGTCTCTATGTACACAGTTCCACCCCATGTGTTTTGGTTGTCCTCTTAGTCCACTTCCCGGAGTAATGTTAAATACTCGACTCACTTTTATTTTACTATCCATTCTATTAACATGAACAATCCAATTCAACTGACTTATTCTAGCAAATGAACGCATATTAAATCTCCAAATAGCACACCGAAGTAGACACGATGCAAAAATACACTATAGTCGGTGAGCAAATTAACTTCACTCTTGGCATATTGCGTGCAAGAAGAACCGTAAGCCTCAGGACATAAAGTGTGAAGCAGACAGTAAAGCACTTTTTCTTCTTGGTTATACATGTTTATTGTTACCGTTAAGAGAACCAACATAATTCCGAACAAAAAAAATAATCACAAGACAGTAATAAAACCACATTTACCACTCCTTACCTTAAATATTTTAAAGTAAGACTGAATCAAGGGGAGAAAAGAAGTGTGAAAATTGGAAGAAGAGTTAGACAAGGATGCTGTTTGTGTCCGATTCTTTTCAAATTATACAGCGAATACCTTACTAAGGAAGCTCTCGAAGGGGTTGGAGACATCCAAACAGTACAAGTAAGAATCACAAGACAACCATCCTCAGTACAGATTATTATGGATCACAAACAGCTGGAGAATGTGGAATCTTTAAAATATTTGGGTAGCCTGATAGCAAATGATGCGAGATGCACACTTGAAATTAAAACTAGAGTTGTCTTGGCAAAATCAGCATTCAACAAGAAGAAGTTCTTTCACCAGCCAATTGGACTTACATTTAGGAATAAACTAGTAAAGTGCTACATTTGGAGTATAGCTTGGTATGATGTTGAAACTTGGGCACTGCGGAAAGTAGATCATAAATACTTGGAGAAGATCAGTTGGGCCGATCGTGTGAAAAAAATGAAGTATGGCGAAGAGTCCAGGAGGAGAGGAATATCCTACATAAAAAAAAGCCTAACTGGATTCGTCACATATTGCGCAGTAACAGCCTTCTAAAACACGTTATTAAAGGAAAGATAGAGGGAAGGATACACGTGATGGAAAGACGAGGAAGAAGACGTAAGCAGCTACTGGTTGAATTTCAGGAAACGAGAGGATACTGGAAATTGATACAGGAAGCACTAGATCGTAGTCTGTGGGGAACTCAATTGGGAAGAGGCTATGGACCTATATATGACCCTGAAGAAAGTTGTTAACAGGGCTGTAGTATTAGTTATGAATGAGAGACGACTGAGAACGTAATAAGTGTTTTCTAATTCTGTGCAGAATTTGTTGTAATACAGAAGTGGAGACAATGGGGATGTTTCAGTTTTTTGCTTCCAATTTTAGCTAGTGGTGCAAAAATTATAAGACAACGCTTACACTTATTGTAAGTAATACTAGTGGCCTTGTGTAAATTAGGCTACCTGTTTTAGTCCAGAGGTTTAATCGCTTCTAGAATTTTTCTCACACAAATAACGACCCCGCTTTTTTCCTTGCAGACACTATTTCAGCAATGCAATCACCACTGTAAAATCTTACGCGCCGTGAATTTATTACCTTGTTCAAATAACAAACTGTGTTCCTCCTCCACTCTTTCATGACATGATAGTAACTTCAGATTTTCAACAAATTGTAGCACTGTTCATTATTTTTCCCAAATCCTTAAGTGTTTATTGTTTTAAGCATTCTTACAATTATCACAGTAGAAATAATATAAACAAAACACCAATTGATTCAGAGTTCTTATAATAAAACCAACTAGATGCACTAATTTCTCAAATTTATTTTGGAATAAAACTCTACATGTTTCGGACAGTTCCTCTGTCCATCATCAGGAGTTTTTCACTGTACACACAGCAATGGTAAATGTCATACAGGTTTGCTGTGTGTACAGTGAAAAACTCCTGATGATGGACAGAGGAACTGTCCGAAACATGTAGAGTTTTATTCGAAAATAAATTTGAGAAATTAATGCATCTAGTTGGTTTTATTATAAGAATTCCTCACGATGCTCGGTCAGCTGAACGTCAGGTTGATTCAGAATATTCGTACACGAAATTTACAAAAAGCACGAAATGTTGATCATGGCCATCGCACTGCAAGGTACAGTTTTTAAGTTATCGCGAGACCACACTGACAGCGTAATGGTTGTAGTAACTAGGCTACGATATGGATGAACCAGGGTGCGAATCCCGAAAGTTGCAAGAAATTTCTTTCTTCTACATAACGTCTATACCGGTTCTCGGATCCAAGCTCAGCCTCATATTCAGTGGGTACTGGCGTTCTTTACCGGGGATACAGTAACCAGAGATTGAAGCTTATCACTCATCTACATTTGTTGCGGAGATTAAGAATGAGTGGAGCTATGCCTGTACGCCCCGTATATGCTTTCAGAGTGTTGATATGGACAATTTGACCTTTGCCGCAATCGTTAGTGCTACTGTTCCAGTGAAGTGCAACAAAAAGGGACGCAGACACCCTTGGGGATGGCTTTAAAAAGGTCTTCCTTAGTGCCTTGCTTGTGTTGTCTATTTGCATTCGGGCAAATTCGAGGATGTCTTGTGACGCAGCACGTCTCACACGCAGGCATATTATTATTATTATTATTATTAATTGTCATTGTCATCAACATGAAAATCAATAAGCACCGTGCTAATGGCTTGTGAGATACAAACTGCCTGTCTTCAGGTCCTTAAGGAGGTTTAAAGCGAAGTATTATATTTACATGTGGCAATAATGGTACAACGGAACCACCGCATATCGCGTTACGTCAGAATCTATTAGCACTGAGAGCTCAAGGCGAGGGTCCATTAATTCCGCTTAGTAAAGAACAAAATTTAATCGAAATAAGAATTACTCAACAAGTCTAAGTGTACGTCATCGTACTGGATCTAAATGAAACTGTCCTCTTATTTGGGCGCTGATGCTTGTCGACGGATGAACGTAAGATGGTTTTGCATGATATTTAATTGATATTCAGGTCATTTAACCTTTTAAAGCCTACTGGTTACGTGATGCACCAGCAGGTTTAACATTCAACAATTGTAGGCTCTGCCCACACTTTATTATTCTGAGAACAAACAGTGACATGTGCCACTTACACCATAAACTGATTGGTTTTTATAACCGAGATGAAAACAGTTTACTGCGCGGTACGGACTGGGGCTTTAAATAAAACAGTCTGCCATTCGTCTTTAAAGGGTTAAATATGCCTTTACTGTGTTACTTTTCAAGCTGCATCTTATTATTCGTGACCAGAGTTTACAGTGACATTAATATTTCATTTGTCACGTCTGTAATTTATTTGTACCCTGTGCATACGTCATAGAGATAAATTTTGTTGGTCCGAAGATATCCCATAATTTTGGTTATAGATCTCGAAATTTTTTGCCAGAGTTCGATGCTACGATAAGGCATTGCTTTCTTTTCTTCAAGCTTAAGATTTAGCTTGATCTTTACCTGTTGGTTTCTGTATAAGATCTGGGATTGTACGGATGATGTAATTCAAAATGAAACGAATGTATTCGTAAAGAGTAAAGCGTACGTTCCGGTAGGTCAATTCACTTTAAATATAAAAGTAAATGCTTGTTTATTAATTATTTAAAGATACAAATGTAAGGTAACACTACATATATATATATATATATATATATATATATATATATATATATGGCTGGATAACATCGTTGGTCAGCCTCACCCCGACACTTGCACTCACCGACAGCAGAAACACCGATCTCACTCACTACAAGTCACTGCAGACGATGCACCTTGCTAGACGCCAGAACACTGACTGTCGATGGGAGGCAGTACGGATTTGGTTGCTTCATCTTTGCCTATGTGTGAGAAACCCCTCCAGGGTAGAGTGAAAGGATGTATTACTTCTCAGTACATCCCCACTATTGCCCACATCAGTTGTTTCTTCAACTGCCTCGTCAGGAAACAAAACGCATTCGCTCCTGGCGAGGAGACGGAAAGAACTCTTGATGCCCTTTGGCCCTGCCCCTTAGTTACGTGGCGACCGGTAGTGTCGGTCTTCCACTGAAAGTGGGATATCCATGAACGTAATCTGTCTTCTGCCGGTAGGAAGGATATTTTGTTGACATTTGTGTGACAAGACATTCCCGTGAAGTTTGCTGAAGGCATCAAATAAACCCATGAATACTATCATATTTTGTCTGTCCGTCCGTCTGTTTGTATGTGTGTATGTATGTATGTGTGTATGTATGTATGTATGTATGTATGTATATATATGTATTTTTTAAAATATGGTTTATTGCTTGCTCCATTACCTACTATTACAATGGTAATACTACAATGTATGTATGTATGTATGAATTATGTATTTATGTATGTATGCATGTATGTATGTATGTGTGCGTGTATGTATGTATGTATGTATATGTGTATGTTTGTATGTGTATGTATGTGTGTGTGTGTATGTATGTATGTATGTATGCGTGTATGTATGTATGTATGTATGGGTGTATGTGTGTATGTATGTATGTATGTATGTATGTATGCGTGTGTGTATGTATGTATGTTTGTATGTGTGTGTGTATGTTTGTATTTGTATGTATGTGTATGTATGTATGTGTGTGCGTATGTATGTATGTATGTATGTATGCGTGTATGTGTGTATGTATGTATGTTTGTAAGTATGTATGTATTCGTGTATGTGTGTATGTATGTATGTGTATGTATGTATGTATGTATTTATGTGTGTGTATGTATGTATGTATGTAATGTGCGTATGTATATATGTATGTATGTATGCGTGTATGTATGTGTGTGTGTATGTATGTGTGTGTTTATGTATGTATATATGTATGTACGCATATGAGGAAGCAGTGAGGCTGACCCATGACCTCTACTGACCCATGACCTCTATCTACTGTCGACGTTTATAGTAACTGGAGCTAAACATGTTCGTGTATTGTCTGCAGTACGCATTGCTCTCGGTATTCGAATCTCTCTCATAGTCTTCGAAGAATATTTCAATGGCCCGAAATTAGTTTGTGAATGCTGAAGGTGAAATGTTGCCATTAAATGTGACGTGCAGCAGTATCAGAAAAGGCAGCTGTAGATAGGCATGTTCATAGCACTGCAGGGGGCACGCGGTGGCGCAGATGTTTGAGGCGCTGCGATACAAGCCGAAAGGTCGCAGGTTCGATTCACTCTGGTGAATTTTTGTTGTATGTATGTATGTATTGAATTGAGTACCAGCGGTAAAGGGCTGACAGCCTTACTTTGTCTTGAAATCTGGAAGTCTCAACCACCTGGAGCTTTCGGGGCCTGTACAGGGATTGCAAAGCATATTTTTCCACATTATCTCATCAACGGCATGATTTTCGGAAAAAAGCCGTGGAACATAAAATGTGCCTTTTGACTTTCCGTACAAGGTTTACTTGAAACACTGCTCATTTTGAGAATAATTCAGCGAGATGTTTTCATAATTATCCATAGTTCTTCATGCGAAAGTACTCGTTATTCTTGTCAGATTTTAACCAAACTTCAAATTTTCTCAGAAGATTTTCAAAACTCCTCTTACATAGAATTTCGTGAAAATCCGTCCAGTGGGAGCCGAGTTTTTCTATGCGGATAGACAGAGAGAGAAAAGCATGACGAAGGTAATAGTCGCTTTTCGAAATTTTGCGAACGTCCCTAAAAACGGGTTTGACAAAACGTTACGAAGGCACCAGTAATATAATAATAATAATAATAATAATAATAATAATAGTGTTTACAACCGCCTCCAGAAACACCAGCTTATACACTCCATTTGTCCTTATATTTAACGTATCAGAGGCTAGCCAGTCACGAATCCCACGCCTCTGATGTAAAGGCCCACAGGCTAGCCTGATGGAGGCGACCGTGGCACAGACCGGCTGCAAGAATAAACCTTGTTCCAACACGTAGAAGCATAAAAATAGTGAAGAAAAATAATTGATTTTTGTGAAATTATGCGCCGATATAAATAAGCTGGATCAATTATTCAGATTTAGCGTTTAGACAGTTTTTCTGAGCTTACAAAATCGTTCGCACACTTTATCACTTCAGCTGCCACATAGAGTGTGTGTGCGTGCTTCATATTCCACTTCGTTGTTATGAATCGCCACTATAAAAACATGCCTATTTGCAACACACCATCCAAGCTGCACCTATTCATAAACACCTAAAAATCAAGAAACAAATGCTACCAGTTTCATTGTTCAGCAATAACTTGTAAATTATTTTGGGCATATAATTTCTCACTCTGGAAAACTGCGAATCTCCAAAAATATTAAACATCTATTAACCTGCAAGTTCCATCACCAAGGGTCCGATAAATTCGCTGTTTCTTTCCGTAACTACATTTATAATTCTGCTTCACACCCGAAAAAATAGTATGTCAAACATTTCCCTCTCAGCTTGACAGAATCGCTGAAAATAAACATCAAAGTAGTACCCGGATGTACCGTTGATTCACCTTTAATATTTACTCTGTACGTCACACATAACAATTTAATTTTTGGGGCGATTATATGGTTCTTACACGCCTGACTGGTCATTAAGTTGTGTTTCATAAACATCTAATGTTTCCGCAATGACAGAATGAAATTATACTGTAGTCTAACAAAATCCGTCTGACAAAATGACAAAACACTTAAAAGCACTTAATAGTTATGGGCACTTTTGATCTTTCAGCAACACTGTAACATCTTTATTCTCTGCCATGTCCATTCATCATAGGTCATTACAACAGTCGACATTGCTGGCAGCTCTTGACCGATTATTTACGCCGTCATGAAGCGCAACCCAGAGACCTCAGTTGCTGCATTTTTATAATTCGTCATGCTTTCATTCATATATTACGGCGAATGTCATTGTGGCTTAAGAAGTCCGTCTTTCAGAGAAGACTTTCGCAAACGCACTGGCAAGCACACGTGCACTGAACAGTAACTGGGCAATCGCATCTCTGTGGAATTCACAATACTTTGCATAGTGGAGTGTGCTAATATGCAGGCATTTACAAAGTGATTTTATTGATGCGGTGTATTAAAAGCACTGAATATCTGATCGAATCGATAATACTTATGTTCATTAACAGGAGGTCAAGTGTTCAGTTCTTATCCAGAAGACCAGCTATCACGACTGTCTCCCTCAGTACCTCTAGGCAAACACCGGAACAATGACCATGCATATCCGTATGCTTTATAATTAATCGTTCAGTAGTAATCAACACACCGTTAGAGTTTATTGAGCCCGCTGTAGCCCAGTGACATAATTAAATAAATAATAAATCATTAAAAATAAGCAGTGTTTCTGAGACTCCAAAATAGGAGGGTAAGTAATCCGCACTGTGAAGTATGCAGATGACCTTGTTCTACTGGATGAGCAGGATACGTTGCTGCAGGGCATGACTGATAATCTAATTTATGGTGGAAGATGCTGTGGAATGGAAATGAACGTGGATGAAACTAAGGTAATAAGAATCTCCAGGCAACCATCCCTGATACAGATTATGATACATGAAACATAACTGGAAAATATGGAATATTTCAGCTATTTGGGCTATATGATAACAAATTATGTAAGATGTACACATGAAATTAAATCCAGGATCCCCATGGAAAAGCAGCATTCAACAAGAAAAAGGCTCTTTTCACCAGCAAATTGGACTTCAATTTAAGGAACAAACCAGTAAACTGCTACATTTGGAGCATAGCTTCGTATGGTGCTGAAAATTGAACACTTCGGAAAGTAGATCAGAAATCTCTGGGATGTTAGAAATTTGATGCTCGAGAAGAATGGAGAAGATCAGTTGGAACCATCGTGTGAGATATGAAGTATAACGAAGAGTCAAGTTGGAGAGGAATATCCCACATACAGTGGACTGAAGGAAGGCTAAATTTATCAGTCACGTCTTGCGTAGGAACTGCTTCGTAAGACACGTCGTTAAAGCAAAGATAGAAGAAACGACCGAAGTGACGGGAAGAAGAGGAAGAAGATGTAAGAAGCTACTGGATGACCTTAAGGAAAACAGAGGATACAGTAAACTGAAAGAACAAGTACTAGATGGCATTTTACATTCATTGTTCCGTGCATCATTGTAATTGTTTAAAAATAACCAACACGATGTCACTTGTGGACTATCCTTTTATTTTCATGGGTAGTCGTCATTCACTCTCTACATGTTTCGAGC
>Ga0131853_10003579_pt1 | contig 27855 bp, 23 predicted proteins | sample TergutLab28metaG_FD_92764 | JGI IMG/M metagenome (GOLD analysis project Ga0131853, IMG submission 92764) | Labiotermes labralis P1 segment gut microbial communities from Petit-Saut dam, French Guiana - Lab288 P1 (version 2) (version 2) | ecosystem: Host-associated > Arthropoda: Insects >...
ATGTTCAGAAAAAAGGCAGTAAAATTCTAAAACTACCTAGGTTCACAATTGTTTTACATTAGCAATGACAAATAAATTGGTTGTCATCATAAATAGTCTTAAAGTACCAAAAATTAAGAAAATTTTTCTATATGAGATGAAATTTCTTGTGCAAAATTACAGCTGCCTCCAGAACCCCTGACTAGGGGCTACCATCCCCAGATCCCCATTCTCTCTGTCCTCTGTCCTTAACTAAATTTGTTGAAACCCCCCGAACAAAATTCCTGGGTACGCCACTGCATTATGGCATGTTATAACTAAATGCATTTTTATATGAACAACAAAGCATACAATGAACCACTGACGACAGTTTTCTGCTCTTTTAATTTGTAACTTCAATGTGCTACACCATTTTATTAAAAACATGTTTCCTGCAGTGTGGATGGGAAGCCCGATGACTGTGGGCTTCAAGTAAGAGTGTGGTATGCAATGTTTGTGTAAGATTTAATGCATCATAACAGGGGCATAGCCAAGCAGGGTTTGGTAGGTTAAACAACCATGAAATTTTCGAATTACAGGCACTTTCGTAGGATTTACTGTGGAGCAGGAATTGAGCTGAGTGAGATCAGTATTACAAGGCCAAGCCTTGAAAAAAGAAAGCACAGTTACTACTGTCATAGAGTGCAAGTAGCGAAACATACATAAATACATACACATACACACACACACCTACAGCTACATTCATACATGCATACAGTACATATATACATAGAGTACATACACACATACATACATACACTCATACTTGTATACAGTGCATACATATGTACATGCATACGTATCTATATTTGCAACACATCCCTTTCCTCTGGTGTATTTCCTGAAAGACTAAAATATGCTATAATCACACCTGTCTATAAGAAAGGAGATAAACTTCTCACTGCAAATTATAGGCTAATTTCTCTTTTAAAATCCTTTTCTAAGATACCTGAAAAATTAATATATTCAAGATTATATAAACAGATATGTACTAATAACATAACAGTTAAGGAACAATATGGATTTAGAATAAATAGTTCTGAGGCTGCATCTTATGATGTAATTAATGAAATATTAAGAGCTATTAATAATAGACTTTTAGTAGGAGGTATATTTTATGACTTTGAGAAGGCCTTTGATTGTGTTAACCATAGAATTCTAGTTGACAAACATCAGTTTTATGGAATTAAGGGGAAATTCTTAGCTTTGATACAATCCTATCTCAGAGGAAGATACCAAAAAGTACTTATTGATAAATTTAATGCACATGAGAATGTTTCTTCTGAATGGAAAAAAATTACAAATGGAGTTCCTCAGGGTTTGATCTTGGGCCCATTGCTTTTTCTTATTTATATAAATGACCTACCCATGGCAACAAACAATGATTCTAAGGGTGTACTCTATGCAGATGATACTAGCATTATAATAAGTAGCCCTATCAAAAGAGACTTCAAATAGCATTAACAAACACTTTCTGATATAAGTTCATGGTTTAAAGCCAATTTCCTATTACTTAACCTTAACAAAACACATTATTTATAATTTTTAACAAAAAATTAATTGACAATGCATTAAATATTAACTACTTGAATAAAAATATCATTAATCTTCCATACACAAAGTCTCTAGGTCTGGTGGTTAATGACACTCTAACCTGGAATAACCATACTGATCAATTAATTCCCAGATTGAACTCTGCATGTTATGCAGTAAGAGCTGTTAAAGCAGTGTTATCAAGGAAAGCCTTAAGAATATTGTATTTTTCATATGTTCACTGTACCATACCTCCTCCTCCTCCTTCTTCTCCTGTGGGCTTTGGCCTGTCCAACAATATCCTTCCATTTTTTTCTGTCACCAACTTTCTCTATCTTCTCACTCCCAGCACTTGAAGATCTCTTTCTACTTCCTCTTTCCATCCTTTCCCGGGTCTTCCCCATTGCCTCATCCCTTCCAGTTCTTGAGTGAAGATCTTTTTGGGCATCCTATCCTCCGCCATTCTCTCCAGGTGACCTAACCAACTTATCCTTTGCCCTTTTATCCATTTTACTATATTTTCTCCATTGCTCATCTTTTCTAGTTCTTGATTCATCCTACTTTTCTATTCCCTGTTTTCATATTTAGGACCATATATTCTTCTAAATATTTTCCTTTCAAAAATTAGCAAAGCTTGTTCTTCTTTCTTCGTCAATGTCCATGCTTCCGCTCCATACAACACTACCGGTCTTATTAGTGTCATATGTAATATAATTTTAGTAGCTCTGGATAAAAGCCGACTCCTGAAGAGACTTATAGTGACAAAATAAGTTCTACTGCTTGCCAAAATGTCTTTGTATTTCTTTTCCCATGCTATTATCATTATTGATTAGCGTACCCAAGTATATGAACTCAGCTACTCCTTCATAAGTTATAACATTTATGGTTGCCCTTTTCACTGATCTTCGGGATGGGAACGCTGAAAATCTCATATATTTGATCTTTTCAGGGTTTATTACCAGGCCTACTCTACCTGCTTCTCTGCTTTTCTTAACACACAGTGCTTCAAAAGCTGGAGGGCTCCTTGCAATTACCAAAATATCATCGGCATATCCACAGATTTGTGTCAAATTGTACCACATCACATGGAATAATTTTTTGGGTTAATACCCCTAATAGTACTAAAATATTTAGAACGCAAAAAAAGTGTTAAGAATTATTAATAGGTCAAAGAAAACTGATTCATGGCAAGAACTGTTTAAAACAATGGAAATTTTACCCCTTTATACTCAGTATATATTTTCTCTCTTAATGTATGTGGTGAACAACAAACATTTACTTACAAAAACCTTATAAGTTCATAACCATGACACTAGATCTGTTAATAATTTTCATCTACCAATTATTAATTTAACTAAATACCAAAAAGAAGCTTATTATACAGTAATTAAAATTTTTAATTATCTTCCAGCTCACATAAAGAATGTACTGAATGAAATACAAATTTTTAAAAAGACCTTAAAGAAATTTCTTCTTGATAATTCATTTTATTCTACTGATGAATATTTTAATGCTAATAACGATACATACTTCTGATTTAATGATTTCATGATGTACTTAATATTTTATTGTGCAGTCATTGTATTATAATTGTCTTCTGTCATCTGACACCTGTGATTTAACAGATACATTTTACAGCACGTTATGACTATTTCCACATCCTTAGGTTGTACCCATAAATGGATAAATGTACAATAAAAGGAATGAATGAATGAATGAACAAATTCATTAATATATATTATAAACAATAATGGTGCCAAAATATATCACTGAGGAACTCAACATTTTATTGTTCCCCAGTGTGATAAGAAATTTTGCTGATGATTCTGAGATATTATGTCAACCTAATGCTTCCCACCTGCAAGATAGTACTCACACCATTGGATGTTAATTCCATGTATTCCATAATAAAACAATCTACCTAAAAGAATTTTATGACTGGCACAATCCAATGCTACCTGCTGTCATTGAATTAATGCATTAAGAATATTCTCAGATTAGAGACAGCTTTCTGAATGGTAATACCTTTTCTAAATCCCAACTGCTGTGGTAAAAATATATTATTTGCTTCTAAATACTGATTTAATCTATTAAACATCACTGTTCCTAAAGTTTTTGAAAAATATATCATTAATGATATATGCTTGTAATTTGACATATTAGTTTTGTCACCTGTTTGTATACAGGTCTAGCTACCAAATACTTAAATCTCTCAGGGTAGATACCTGATTGTAATGAGGAAATTTGTATATGGCGAAGTGGTTTACCTATTTCCAAGACACAGTACCTTATTATCCTGCTAGAAAATTCATCATATCCTGAACAGTTTTTAAACTTAAGGATCTTATTATGTTTATTATTTCTGCTTCCATTACTGAAATTTTTTCAGTCTCTATAATTTTATCTAAATACGATTCCTTTTGCAACTTTATAGCCATATTTAAGGCTGAATGATTTCAATTTTTATTGTATGCTATTTATAAAAAGATTTTATTAAAATCACAAGCCATTTCTTCTGCACCTTTAGTGTTTCCAGTTTCATTTTTAATAACATTCCATATTATTTTTATTTTGTAGACATTTTTATGAGATTGTAATAAGATTTCTTCACTTCTTTTACTGCTTTCTTCAAAGCTGCACAGTACCTATCATAAGACTTTTAATTGGTGATCACTAGCAAGGCATAATTTTTTTTTTTTGCATGACATATTAATTCCAGCTGTTATCCAGTTGGTTTTATTTCCCTTATGTTATTGGAAAACAAATCTCATAATTCCTCAAAAAGACACAATGAAAATTGTTGAATATACTATTAACATTATCAGCATTAAATAGACACCTATGATTCTTCCCTTAAAAGTGACTGAAACTCCACAACTGTTTCATCATTTATTAATCTAGTTATGCTTTTATGAGGCATTTTTTGGAATGCAATCCGAGTCTTCGGTAATACTGAAATTCGAGCATCATGATCTGATAATCCATTGTCTAGTGGACAGGCTGAGATGCAATTTTTGCATTAACCAGAAATATATCATTCTTTAACGTGCCCCTATTTTTGAATACTCTCATAGGAAATTTACCACTTATGTTAAGTTATATGTATTCATTATCAAATTAAGTCATTGCTTATTTTTGTTTTCTATAAGGTAATTTTTATTTATATCACTACAGAGTAGAATAGATGATTGCTATAAACATTCCAAAGTACTATTGAACAGTTCTAGGAACTGATTTCTGTTACCAGATGAGGCTCTATACATGTAGCAAATAACCTGAATTTGTTTTAGTTTGATTGCATATATTTCAAAGATACTGTCTCTACATGATTTCTTGAAGTCTATCGCTTAATATATTATATATTTTTATCCATGAATACACACATCTCCTTTCAAATAATTGCTTTGCTGCAAAATTATATCCAGATATTGAAAAATTAAGTACTTCTTGTTCCTTCATGTGGCACTCACTTATACGTATAAGATGAGGACTGAGATAACCTTCCAAAAAAATAGTGCTTAATTCATCTCTTTTACTATTTAGGCTTCTTACAGTTTGATGACAATCAGCTTATCATTTTTATTCACCTTACCATTTGATGCTAATTCCATAAAAGATCTTCATCTCTTGTTATTGGACATTTTTGTTCTCCCATGTTAATCTGCACCTGTTTCCATCCTTTCCTGTATTTAGATCCAGCTTAATCTCCTTTGTATTTGTGCTATTACAAACTCGATTTACATCTTTATTTCTTAATCCTGACAAATCAGTTTCATGAAAATATCTAATATAACTGATTTGCAAGATCCTCCTTCCATGTCAGACAAAGAGGATCACTTACTTTGTGTACAGGAATCATGGCAGGTAGTTTTGTAACCATGGCCTCTTTGCCTTTTATATTCATGTTACGTCAATGTCTCTTTCAGATACTACACTCATTAGTGATACATTATCAAAGTTTTTTGTTACCTTACTTAATTTCCTATAGTAAATCTTACCTTCCTCATTTACGTGTATGTGATCGTTCAAGTCAAACCTATGTGGAATAGGAATCAATATAACATAAATGAGTCTTTATTTGAAGCATTTATAGCAACATCTTCAGTGCCTCCCCAAAAAATCACTATATCCTTCTTCATTAAACTGTTTATCTCTTCCTTGGCTGTATCCAATAAAGCTGACACATCTGCACTGGGCTTCACATAACCCATCACTTTACAAATTTGTTGAATTATGTATCATTTCATTTGTACTGTCTCTTATATGATTATCACCAATGAACACTAGTGTATGTCCATCATCTTGATCACTACAGCTGTTCTCACTGTTGATGATGAAGTGGAAAAATTTACACCAAGTAAGGGTCCATACCAATTATTATTGACAATCACCATTTGGGAAGTCCTATCAGGTTATGACTGGAGGTATGTTTGGTATCAAGGATTGTTCTTTTTCATTTCGTGTATTACACCTATTTGCCACAATATCTGACCACCTCTGTTTTAATGCTGAAGTCTCCTTAAAGCCACACTTCAAGGTCACCGAATCACTCTATGATTTGGTGATTATGGTCAACATAACCTATGTAATAGTTTCACACGTAAAGAATTGGGTATCATTCTAGTCAGAGTGCTGTAGTGAAGGGGTGAGTGCATTAGCGTGCTATAGGGCATACCACTTATGGGATCTGCAATTGCCCAAAATAAATTAAATTACAATTAGCTGTTCTATAAATTTTACTAATAATTAGCTTTTAGTAATTTCGGTCTTTAAATGCATAATACGGAATGTTTTTCCCCGACAAATAAGATTTGTACTATTAAACATTCTTCTCCAACCCGCGTAAGGTTTGGTGATTTTCAAATGGCCCGTTTGCAATAAAAGGTTGTGCCACACTGTTCTACATAAACACAGGCCACACCTTAAGGATGCACATTTATTATCTTTCAGGGGAATAAAGTTAAATAAGAACAGGCTTTGAATGTGCTATTTGGGCAGACATTCCCGCACAAACGATTTTGCGAATGATGGTGGTGGGGGGGGGGGGCATAACGGGGGAAAGGGGGGAGGGGGCGCCCCCCCCAATACCCAAAGCCCAAAGGCCCCCAAAATGGGCTGTAAAACAAAAATTTTAAGTAAAAAAAGAGGGGGTTTGTGGTGGCGTTTTGGGGAAACCTTCCCCGACAAAGAGTTTTTGGAGGAGGGGGGGGGGGGGGGGGGGGGGCATAACGAGGGAATGGGGGAGTGGTGCGGCCGCCCTAGATGTCAAAGTCCAAGTGGCGACAAAATGGGCTGTAAAATTAATATTTTAAGTACAAAAACCTGTGCTCAACAAATTCTAAAGTTGTGTTAGGGGAGACAAATTTTATTACTCGTCCTGGGAACCAATATATCTAGTTACACCACTGGACGCCAGAACCGCCTTTATTTCTGGGGGAATACCGACCCCAACCAGGCATGCTGACTTGTACTTTTATTCTACATAACAGCCTATTATTCAATGTTATTGAATTTTATTCCAATTATATATATATATATATGAAGTCATCGTGGTACACTTACCTGTTTTAATATCGTGCAATAAGTCTCCTACATTTTTCGATCAATTTACGTCATCTTTGTGGAGACATCACGATTCAACACCTAACATGGTATAAGCATCGACTTGTAAGAAATTACATACAAAATTAATGACTCTGTATTCCATGTTGACTTTTACACGGGTAAGTTACTCCTGCGCACACGTTACGACCCTTCTAGCAGGACGTACCCCCTGTACACCATTTAAGGGGGGAGGGGCTGACTACCCACATGCCCGTAAGCTCCAGCATCTATGAATTTTGCTGGTACTTACCTATTAATTTCCTTTCCTTGGTATTTGTACGGCCACCATCCAGAATGAAAGTCAGTTCCAGTGGATTAAACGTACATTTCTTTCTTTCTTCCTTCAGATCCGGATGTTCTGGTCTTCGCGAACCCATGTTATGTTTCTGGTCATGCATCTCTTCTCACCTTGCTGTGTATGATAAAACTTCAGTCTAGAATTGTCATGGTGACTGTCACAAAATGTGTAGCAGAGGTCGAAGGTCGATGCGGCTCTCGGCCTAGTGATGTATAATGAAGTAAGGCCACATACACACAAACCGATATCAATGCTCAAATTCAGCCCATTTGTGCCCAGTAGCAACTGACGTGACTACACCTGCTGGCGACATCTTTGTGCAAACTGCAGATTCTTTGTGTATATATTTCCGTATTTTTTTTGTGTCGTATAGATGGCAGTAATGATGCCAACCAATCAGAAACGATGACTGTGAAACTTCACTGTGTACTTCGAAATAATCGGCTGGTACAGTGCTTTTTTTTTTTTTTGGAAGGTAACATTTCTTCATTTACTGAAGAAATTCCCCGTATTTTTTGGAACCTGAAGGTTCATTACCGTGTTCACAAGAGCCCGCCACTTGTCCCTATTCTGAGCAACATCCACTACGTCCGCGACATTGAAGTTCACTTTTTAGTATTTCACCCATCTCCGCCTAGATCAAGGCTGGCGAACCTATGGCACGCGGCATATACTACAGTCCCAATTTTTGTTGTATTTCTTTTGCCCAACCAGCGTCTCTGTATTGTGAGGAGTGTCTGGATATACACATACCTGACTGCATAGATATCGTATATGAATTGCAGTTGCTACCAAATAATATTGTGAGTGATACATTTTTACACAAATCTAGAGCGGTGCGAATTGTGTAATGTATCACTGGGCCGCCGGTCTGGTGGTGATGGGTCGAATACGTGCCATTGAACAAAACGTTTTATTCCTCCAAAACAAGAAGTAGCAGCAACCGCAGTTACTTCCACATTTTCTTCCTTAACGCATTCCTTGAGGAGACGTTTATGAGGACTATAATAATTATAATATGCATTAATTATACAATTATATTGTGCATTAATGATAATAATGCAGCAATTAATAATAATTATGGAAGGCTCTAAGGCCTTGTTTTGCTCTTCAAAATTCTCATGGGCACACAACAGGACTTCTTCAAAATTTGACTATTTGGTCACGCCCTCTCAAAAAGTTTCGCCAGCCATGGCTTACAGCTTCGAAGTTGTCCATACAAACACGCCGAGTAACAAAGTATTGCACTTACCCCTCTTAAGTAGATTATGGAAGCTTACAAATCCAATTTTGCACATTTCTGTTTCAAATGACATGGCTGCTCTCAAAATAATGGCCTAACACAGCTGATAAACTGGTTGTCTTAGTTGTGACAAATTTTAAATTTTTAAGTTGACATAGTTTATGGAATTAGGTTTCCAAAATGTTGACAGTGCACCTTATCCTAAACCATTTCACATTCACATGATCATTTTCTCTTAGCTTTCCACCTGTGCTCATGCCTTGCAAGTGGTCTCTTGCCATCAGGAGTTCCATCCAAAAATTTGTACAAATTTCATACTTTTCCCAAGTGTGCTACAAGTACTGCCCATCTTATCCTGCTTTATTTAATCACTCTAATAACACTGATTTCCTCATTCCTCCGCCTATGTACTTTCTCTTTGGTCTTCACTTTTTTTGCAGTTAACATATTTTCATGGCCCAGGATAGCTCAGTCGGTACGGCAACTCGCTCCAGGGATCAAATGCTGGTGGGGGCAACATTTTCCACACCTGTCCAGACCACCCAGTCTCCTGTATAAGAAGTACTTTCCCCGAGAGTAAACGACCGACGGATGGCATCTATCACTAAGGTTAAAGAAATAATAGACTACACCTCTTCTCACAGTCAGGGTCTTCAAATACTTTCAGGGTAGTGACTTAAATATATTTTAATTAACCCTGAAAAATTCTGCTCTCATACATTCTCTATTACTGCAGCAGTTTACATGTCACCACTGTTATCGTGGGTGGCTATGCACATTGCATCCAAACTAGTGACAGCACAACCCTGCTTGTAATCTCTCACTATTATTACTTCTTCAGAAGTAAAACGTAGCCATCAAGAGTGCACCTGAAATACATTAAACAGAACTTTCCACAGAGTTGCTTTTATAATACACTGTTAGATTTTTGCAAGGGATTTTTATTTCATAGGGACAGGTGGCAGGAACTTGTGAACACAGGAATGAAAATTCAGATTCCATAAAGTGCAGGTAATTTCTTGACTAGCTGAGGATTTGTTAGCTTCTCAGGAAGGAATCTTCTCCATGGAGTTAGTTACTTCATGTGTTCAGTTTAAACATATGTGGCGAACGCCAGTGACTGGCGCACTCAGCTGCTACTGATGCCAGTCAGTATGAGGAATTTTAACTGGCCAGCCGGTTGCCTGCTGCATGAGCACTAAGTTCTATGTCCTCTAGGTGAACTGACTTTGGATACTATTAAGTGGTCACCTGTAAATGAAGAGTCAACATAACAGTAAAGTGGCATAGTTACATGTGGTACAAATGAATGTATACATATTCATACTTGTTGACAGGTGATAGTAGAAAATAGTTTCCAAACAGTCAACATGCAACTCTTTTACTAGCAACATAGGATGTTATAAGTTTGGATGCTCATGCATGGGGGTTAATGTGATGTACAAAAGAAGATAAGAAAACTTTACACCTCAAGTAATCCTACCACATTGCTAATCGAAGACAAATCAATAATGGCAGTTTTGTGCTTCATGTCGTCACAAGTAGACGTGAAATGTATAGAAATGTCTTGTAACTTCATTTTTATGACACTTTGGATTTTAGTTGTAAATTTTATTGAATATTTTGTTTTTATTAGTCCTTTATTGGGAATAATATTTTATGTATTTTATAAGGTCGATTGTGAAGGGAGGACTATTCTGTAGCACACTTTTCCTTTATGTAGTTGTAACTGCTACCTGATGATGGTCGAATGAAAGGCCAAAATGTGACATGGAAAATAATAATAAACGAACATAGTGTTCCGGTATTGTGTTGATTTGGAGTGGATTGTTAATGATTAACTAGTACAATGAGATAATGATGTCCAGATTTTCATTGTATATTTCTGGCCTACTAAATGGTTTGATGTACTGCTGTCTGTTTAATCCACACTTCCTTTGAAGAAGGAACCATTTTTCCTTCTTCCCATTTGCACTTCATACAGTAGAATCTCGATAGTTTTTAGGTGAACAAGACCAAGGTTGAATCAAATTACTGAAAAGCACATATTACTTGGATTACAATATTTTACAGCATATGATTATTTATATAGGAATAGTATTACTATGTATTATGTATATAACATCGTATTATAATATCATTGTGTAGTAATACAGTAGAATAATAATCTAAACTACAAAGTTGCATTTTACAGAAATCAAACACACACATGCACTTCAGCTGAATTTTGTACCCACCATACAAATGACCTCAACTACAGTACATTTTCTTGGGTGATACCACCTCATTTGGACCTTCCTAAACTATATGAGACTATAATATGTAAAAGCGAATGGCCTAGCATTACAGATACTGGCCTGTGCATGTTTAATTGGTAGCAAATTGCATGTCCATGCTAAGCCAGAAAATCTTCGGCAATCACAAGATACAACTGGTATTTAAACCCCTCACATAATGGTTAAGAATAACCCCAATGGAACTGAGTCCCTGCAAAACTATGATACATTCAAATGGTCAAGGAAATACACACCTTTTACATAATCTGAATTTTCATTATTGTATCCTTAAGAATCATTTTACTGTTATCTTCAACATGTTTCTGACAAAAAAAATGGATCCAGGATAGCACAGTCAATGTAGTGAGTAGGCTGTGGACTGGATAACAGCAGAACTGTGGTTTGATTCCCGGCAGAGGCAAGAGATTTTTCCACACTCCCAGAGCATCTAAATCAGCTCTAGGACCCGTCCAGCCTTCTATTCTAGCGGCTACAAACAGCAGGTCTAGCGGCTATGAACAACAGGTCTAGTGGGTGCAGCTCAACCTTACTGGTTGAGCTGCACCCATCCTTTACCTTGGCACTACAACTTCCATGTCCCAGATGTTTCAGCATATTGGGAGTAATGTGTGGCACCCACTGAACAGAAGGCTGGATGGGTCCTAGAGCTGATTTGGATGCTCTGGGAGTGGGGAAAAATCTCTTGCCTCTGCTGGGAATCAAACCACAGTTCTGCCGTTATCCAGTCCGCAGCCTACTCTTGCCTTCACGGAATGTACAGGGACAGCTTTACCTTGACAGTGCAGAGGATGGGAAACCTAAGGAGGGTCAAGACATATGAGGGAACCAGAGAAACTGGGTTCTCACTGCTAAATTTCCTGGCACACAATTGATGGAACATTACCGAGTTATTCACTTTACGACAACAGTATCACAGCTTTGGTCATATAAATAAATAAATACTGCTCCTGCAATGAATAGAAACATCCATCCAATATTTTGTTTCAAAGATGTGTCATTATATTATGTATATGGTTGCACATCAAAGGCCAATATGCATAGGCCATTAATGTAAGAAAGTTGCTGGTATCAGGACCTTTTGGCAGAGTTGCAGTGGGAAACTCTTGAAACACCCATTAGAGTCTGTGAACATCAGCTCTCAAACTCTTCTTGAAAATGAACAGATCGCTCTAATGAAAACTGTTATCACAGACTAAGATCCAGCAACAGTGGGAAGATGTTTAGAACATGCTTAGGAAAATCAATGCATTAAAGTAACTCTCACTTTTCACAAGTGTCAAAACACATTCCTCTTGAAGGCAAAGAAAAAAACTACTCACATACCACGCATGTTGCCACTGTTTTTTACTTCCAATGTTAATTATAGAAATAAACATACACAAACTGTATTCTAAAAATGTTTTACCGAGTTCCTGGTTACCACACAGAAAAAACGTGTCTATGGGAATGTCTGTGCAAGGAAAACATTATTTTGATGTATACATTCATAAAATTCAGTGTTGTGAATAAAATTACTTTTATTTTTCATAGATTTCAAATAATTAATTATTAATTTTGAGTATTTATGTTGAATACAAGTTTATCTAAGGCTGCCCATTTCATGAGTTAATGTAAAGCATAGGACAATACAAAACAGTGTAAGTAATCACAGAGATAACTATTCTTTTATATCCTGTGAAACACTAACATAGCCAATGTGGTACTGAAAACACTATTTAAAAGAAGTACTCTGTTTTTAACAGCTAAAAAACTATAAGTATATATAGTGTACACACACACATGCATCATATATCATATAACATTAATCTTGGTTCTTTGATGCACATTCTATTGTCTGCAGTAACATAACAGTACATAAACAACATCTTTCAAAGAACACTGCAAGTATGTGAAAGTGACATAAAAATAGTTACTCAGAGTATAGTAACATCAAATATAAGAACCACTGTAACTGCAATTTCAATATATGAATTCCTTAACTTGAAAAAGATTTAAAAAACCCTCCAAAACCATATAATCTGTGCACATAATTTCAATATTACAGCACTCTTATTAAGCACCAAAATAAAAGGCATTTAAAAACAAGAAAACATGCACATCTGAAAATATAGTGAAGTAACTACAATTTGATGCCAATGAAATGGAAACAAACTTTAGTTACTTGTAGAAATACAAATTAATATACGTTACTAAACATCCATTACAGAAGCTACTGATCTAACAGATTAATCACAGTCAACATAAAATATTCCCTGGAGTAAGAACCAGCAAATAATGGTTCAACATCACCTATGTTATAAGCATGTAATAATACTGCTGGCACACCATCCTCACTTTGCTGTTAGCAACATGTGTTATGAAACAGAAATTTAAACCACACACTTGAAAATTTAAAATCCTTATATGAAGAAAAGGATGAATCTGCAAATTCTTGCATGAAACTTGTACCTCAACCCTCCGACGTGCATGCTTGTCCCCTGATGCCGGCACATTTGTATCTGCTTTTTTCTGGAATATCCATCGCAAACTGCCACCTTTGGTCTTCAGCAAACAAATTTCATACTACATACTCTTTATATTTTCTGTAATATCATGATGCTTACTTTGGTAGACAGGTACCAGTGTTTAAGAGGAACCTGCTGCTTCTACTTCAGAGTAAAGTACCTATTCTAACCTACCAATGGAGGCAGCAGACTTTTTCTGCAACACTGTTACCTATCCACCAATATTCAGTGGATGGAGTACTAACCCTTTTGACACACAGCACAAGTCACAACAAAATCGTGGTGCAATGTCTGCTATTTCAAAGTTCAGCTTAACAAAAATATGATGATGTTCAGGGTTACAGCATATTATCATAAAATGACAGGAAATGTATACATAACATTGTGGCTTGTTCACATAACTATTGCTACCATGGAAATGCAAACATTTCTTGTATTGTTGTGCTACCTGTCACTGCCAAATACATACTGAAAATGTTACCATGGAAATGAAACAATGAGTCATCTTTGACTGGTGCACAGCAAATAATTTTATGGCAAATTTATGTTGCCAACAACAATACGTACTTCAGTCTTCATGTAAAGTGCCCAGTACTTCAGTCCGATTTTAACCAATCTGGCTTTTCTTGACAGATTTCCATACAAGACCCCAATATCAATTTTCCCAAAAATCCTTCCAGTGCATGCCGAACTGATACTTGCAGACAGAGAAATGGGCCAACATAACGAAGCTACAGAGAAACGGACAGACAAACGTGGCAAAGCTAATAGGCACTTTTCATATATATGCAAACATGAATCAAAACAATGCATTTCTTCTGATAACTTGCAGAGGGGTAAAACTGTTTCATGGACTGACAGTGCTCAGAGGCATAAAGTGTCAAGAACACTGACCAGAGATGATGGATATTGGTAAAACTACAATCACTTTTCTACAGCAAGCTACCTGAAAGCAGAGAAGGATGCAGATGGGTAAATTTCATGGTTACTGCACTGATGCCGTGTAAACCATAGCAGGCCACAGTCTACAGCTGTCACAATAGGACAACGAATCACATGTTGAAAACAAATTTCCCCTACAGCAGTATATGTAACCATGCTAAAGGGAGAAAACTTGCCAAAAATATATCAGTTCATTAACATTTCTGAATTTGTGGACCACAAAAAACCTTCTTAAAAGTAATATTATTAATTGCTTAATTTCATATTAATGTGATTTCAGGAATTTGAGGAACTGGACTACAACTAATATTGTGACCATTAGCTTTCACTTTTCAGACAATGCCATTGACCAAACATGATATGGGTAGCTTAGTCTGTATAATGATTAACCTAAGAGGTTGGACAACTGAAGGAGCGGTAAATTTGCACTGTGCAGAAAGGGAATAAATCTTCACTGTCTATAACAGCTTTGGGGCCTCCTACCCAGTAGATGGGTACTGCAGGCTCTTCCCCCTGCAGTAATGTGGCATAACATGATATTAACCACTCACCTTCATCTTATAAGAGAGTGCAAACATAACTGCATTAAGGAGTCCAAGGCTTATTTGCAGTACTGTGCCTATCTAAACACAATGACCAAAGCAGCATTACAGCTATAATGGGAGCCATTATCACAACAGAACCAAAAAGGAATGAATGAACACAACAATTCAAATGCACATTTGGAAGAAAAGCTGAACTATTAGCTGTCTCAATGCATGACTCTTAATATAGAAACTCCAGAACAGTTGGCATTACAGCCATGTTTTTGGAACTTACATTTACCACACTGTACCTAAACTGGGAAGAAACTGTTTTCTGTTGAAAAGTTAAAAGGACTGCATTATGAAGATGTCTTAATCTTCAAGCACAGGGAATCAGCACAAAGTAGACAAAACAATACAAACACCTAATATCCAATCCATAAGGTTTACCAAATGTCACTATCGACATTATCTGAACTGAACTACAATTACACAAGTCACAGAAACAGGCAAAAGCAACTACTTTGCCTTTATTAAATCACGTTCTAGAAAACAATTCTGGCACCTTCGGAAAGGAAATGAACAAAATTATTTTTTAACCTCACTTGTATAATCAACAAAACAGAGCAAAATCTAGCACATCAGAAAAAATAAAAATGCAAAATTCATAAATTTCATACTGTCCGATGTGTCTGTGTACACCTTACAATCTCACACAATATTTTATATAGGTAGAGAAGAATATCATACTGGTTATGACCAGACTTCCACCATCAGGATCTAGTGGATACAACACAGTCTCTCTGAAACATAAGTATATTTCTAAAAGATAAGCTTCTTGTTACAACCTACAAGACAAATCCCATTCTTCATAAACACTATAGTGAGAACCTAAAACCTCAGAAATATTGTTTATGTAACACAGGAACCATAAGATGGTTACTTACAACTATATGGAGCAATGTTTAATGCCTAATGTGAGACATTTCAGCTTATCTGTAAGCCACCGTTAGGCACAGGATAAAATATGTGACAAAAACCTCACATAGAAAGTTAACAGCTGATACTGCACAACATATGGGACGGTCATATACTGATTTTTAACAGCCTAATCTCAAACACAAAATGTCTAAGAAACTGACAGCATAGATGATAACAGATGGAAGTGTCATAAGACTATAGAAACATTATCAATTAATGCTCAATGACCAAATAATATTCTGGGATAAATTTCTGTTTATAGACAGTACGAAGTACAGTCCAAATCAGTTATAAAGACATCAGTTTATGTAGCACTTCAAATATAACATCAAATATTCTCAGGTATCTATTAACTGCTAATAATATCATACTTCTTGGTAAGAACACTCTTGATAATGATACAAATTATTCAGTCTCTTTTCTAGAGTTTGAGTGTACATATAAAAATTTTATGAGAACTTTCATACAACGACAAAATGGGTACCGGGTCTTCCCAGGGGTAAAGTGCGGCCAAGGCGTGTTGCTGACCACTCACCCCCCTTCTAGTGCTGTGGTCATGGAAGAGTAGAGCTATAACTCTACCCACCCTCTGGGCCACACCGGGCCTGTAACGGGAAAACTTTTCATACACTGACATTCCATGGAGGAACACAAGGTTAGGCATATCCATTTATAATTCAAAACAATCTCCTTTGTGGTAAATAATGTGGCACAGTTCATTCTAATCACATACCAGATTAACTGGTTACCACTAAAGATGTCCATTTCAGTTATACCATATAAATGCAGAATGCTTACAAAAGAGAACAAAGTGAAGTCTTTACAACATATATACCCCTGCTCGCAGAATACAGCAAAACTGAAACTGTTCATGAAAGATGAATTTTCTAAATTCTAAAATGAAAGATAAATTTTGGGGTTACAGATGCTACACACTTTTTCATAGTATATTATGTATCAATTTCTCAGTACAAACACAATTTCTGTAACTAACTTCACCCAGCACAGTACTTTTTCAGAAACTTGCAGTTACTTGCCTGGCCAAGAAATTCTTCAACTTTTAAGAAACCCAAATGTTCATGATTGTTCTCAAGAGCCATTCTCTTTCCAAGCTACATGAATCCCTTCCACCCCTCACACTGTATTATTCATTCAGCTACAGCTTGATCTCACAAATGGTCTTCTTCCTTACTAACATTAAGAGTCCATACAAACAATTTAAAGATGTTGAAACTGAAAGTTTTTCTGCACAAACAGTGCGACTGTCAATTTGTGTGGGCTGTTTATAAGTTTAAAGAAATGGCACATAAAACATTCAGTCCCCACATGTATATTACAGACACTGGCTTGAATATGCTATATCACATGTACATATACTGTGTTGAAACAGAAACTGGAGGTTATTTTAATGCCTTCCAGTGCTGAAAGCATTATAAGTCAAAGAGCCACTACCACATTCATGAGAGAAAAATATATCTAAATCAACTAATCCAGAAACGGTGATATTAAATCAATAAGTACAAGATAAATTTTAAAACTGAGGCTCTGCCATAACTCTAGTGGCTGGTCATTGGCTTCTCAATGCAGAGGTACAGATTCAATCCCAGGGATGTCCACATGAGATTGTAGTGTACAAAGTGGTAGTAGGGTGGGATTTTCTCCAAACACTTCAATTTCCCTTGTCAACTGTAATTTTACCACTCCCCAAAACTGATCACACAGCAGGCCACAGTACCAAAAGGTTGTCTTATCATATTCAAAAGGACTCCCTTTAGTTATCATTTGCATGTGAACTTGAAACCAAACACACATACAGCACAGAGTATACTCACTTAAGATAAAACTATGGTACATCCCAGCTGTACAGATACTTCATAAATATTTCCAAGCATTTTGACAAAATAACAAAATGTTAATACTAAATACTGTTGTGATACTACAGGTATCTAAGGATCATTATCTTATAAACTCATTCTATTAATATTTTCTTATACTTCTAAGTTCCCCTTGCTTATTATATTAGTAACATACCAATTCCTTACTCAGCTCAAATTTGGAAAGGCACTCATTACTGGAACCCCCCCTTCAAAAAAAAAAAAAAAAAAAGTCTAAGAATCCCTTACAGACTGGATTTTAAAAATGGTTTCAGGTACTTTTGGAAGGACACATTGACAGGTTCTTTGTTCAAAGGGCTCTTGGAGGCTTCTTCAAACAGACGCTCATAGACCCTTCCATCATAAGAGCCAAGTGTAGATGACAGAATCTCATCGCAGATATCAAAACCATCGACAACTCCAATGGCATTTGGTCGAATCTGTGAAAGCAGCACCTCCAACCATTTCTGAAGACTGTCGATGTCTCGTGCAGTTACATCTGAATACTGTTGGCACCAAAACACAAGTTCTAAGTTTGTTGTCAAACATTTATAACATAGGAAATAACAATTTTACTCTGCAAAGAGATTCAAATGCTCCTATCATGATGCTGTCAGTTCAAGAAACCTATAAGAAGGATGTTCAGTCTGGCACCAATCATAACATTAACACTTTGCTCTTCTATATGCACATGAACACATCAACCTTAAAATATGTCATGTCAAGTCAATGACAAATCCAAACATACAAAATATTTGCATTATCTGCATGTGGCAATTAATTATTATTACAAAACTAAATTTTATATAAATTTCAAATGATCAAAGAGAATGTGTCATATTTAAAGCTTTCCCTGAAGGTACTGTGTGAATGTTACTACTGTTTGTAAGTGGCACTGTGCAGTTTGGTACAAAAGTACCAGAATTCTGGAGGAATCTGCTGCTTCCACATTCAGGCACAGGTTCTTCTGAAACCCTGGTACCTATCTACCAAATTACATAGTGCCACATCCTAAACTACAGTAATCACACAAAACATGATTATCAGACGGATAACATAACACATTTGTCTCTCACACATTTACAATGCCTCACTAACTTACACTCATGTATTCTCACTCACACACTTGCAAACATGCGCACACACACCCATGACACATTCTTCAAACTTTAGGTCCTTCATCTCCTACAGACATGCTGATTCACCCATGTTCAATAGCTCTACCAATCAGGCATTCACCAGAGGGCTCATGTCCAATATATTCATTGAGCGAGACCAGCTTCCTCTTGCATGTAGACACTAGCAGTACATGAAATTAATGTTTATGCTGTGTGAGGTTTTAAGTTGCATTTCTTGTATGTCCAGATGTCAACACAAAGCTGACAGAGAGGAATCTTAACAAACAACAGGAACACAGGGAATGACAATCAGAAACACAAAAACTGTTTCACACTTCTAACCTTACAGTGACTATTATAAAGTCTATTCATCTGCACAAATAACATGTGCTTTACAACATAACACTCTTTTAACATGCAATGACGTTTTCTTGGGTGATCACCATGTGAAAATGTATTCAGTTACCAATTTTTGAGACAGTATCTGTTTTCCCAGACATTGCAAATTCAGCAATAGTGAAGGTGTCATGACCGACTGTTAACTCCACCTGCTGTTCAACCATAAATGAATAACATAAAGTTCCAACATGTGCACATACAAATTTAACAGACACTTTACATCAACACCTCACGACAAAGACAAGACAGTATCCAACATGATGGAGACTGAATCCATTTTCACCCATATGAGACAGTTTCAATGCACAGTACCCATGAAAGTTTCAAATCTTACATGTACATTACTGTCACAACGAAAATATGTTGCTTTAAAGAAAACATGTGGCACTGCATTACTACCAAGCAGCACACAGGCAACTCATATTCAACTCACCACCAGAAAGTCTCCAGATTTCTGAAGAAGCCAGTAGACAGCATACAGTTCACTAAGTTGTGTCAACACTGTCTTTAGAGCATTGGATATATTCAGTTCCATTACAGTCTCAACAAACTTGTCCACAATAATGGCACGGGCATGAGCCTGTAGAAATCAGTGTCACAATAACTATGGTGTCCACTGCTGTCTTAAAATTATGGTGTTCCAGAATCAGTTTACAGTACATGACTGATAACTTCACACTTATGAAGTGGGGAGCTGGGAAAAGAGGAGAGAAAAAGGAAGATGGGGTATAAGGTTTGAATGTATAGTCACCCTATGAAAAACACAAGTATCAAACACAATGGGTGCAGAAATAGCAGGAATCACATTGCTGTAGTGCACAGATGATAAATGTTTGGGCACAGGTAGTAATCACTGACATATGTTTGTAAAAAAACAGTGGATAAAAACACTATTACCCTTAAAATAACAAAGAAGCAAAGATGAAAGATAGGCGCGTTTTATATGGCCAGCAACTAACATCTAGAAATAACACTGATAAAGGCTACAAGACATGATAACTTTAATTTAAGGTGGTACTATCATGCATGGAAAATGGATGAAGAGGAGGAAAAAACCTCAAACCATAGGTCATATTCAAGAAAAAATGACTTACAAACAGATGAAGAGGTAAGAATTACAAACCATATATTTTGCAACAAGTTACCTCTGCACATTGAGCAAGTTCTATTGATGTCATATTCCATGCATCCTCTGGACAGAGGCCTCCTTTGATCCTTTTGTCCATGTTCTCAGCACACACTTTGATTTTTCTGCAAGGAAAATCCAACATGAGAAAATGATCACACTGATGTTTATCAAATCAAGCAATGCTTTCCACACAGCATTCTGTTAAACATCAGAGTAACAATCCATCCATTCATTCTTCTACATTATGACTGAATATGGGACATTTTCTACAAAATGCTGGAGCAGACACAAAGAACTACAAGGTCTGTCTAAATATAATCTGCAAATCCCGTAAACAATCCAAATTAAATTGTGATGACAAATTTCATGTACTGCATCTTCTGTAAAACTTCACTGCATAAATGGTAAGAAACTTCTTACACACAGAAAACTGTTCACTTAATAGATGGGGCACAAATATTCACACATACTTCCACATTCATACTAATTTCCAGAGTGAACAGCCATGTTTAGTGATTCAAAGAAATGTTTTCAAACAACATAAGTTAGACATAAGATAAGAAACTGCTGCCCTTTTTGTAACAGACTGAACCAAATGAACTTCTCAGAAAACTGTGCTTCAAAAAACATTTATCTGCAGACTTATGGATGCACTGTACAATACTTTACAACTTTTCCACTAACTTTTACATGTATCTGTTAATAAGTGGCTTTACACAATGACACCAACTGTGTGAAAATTGTGTTTTGAGTGTTCTGAACATACAGCCATTTCTGCAACTAAGACGTGCATTGAGTGTTTTTTTTTTGGAACCACATGAACATTCTTGTAGGATATTTAAGTCTGAAATATGAAATGAATATATTTTTAAAATGTGGGAACAAGAGTTTACATGAAATTAGTAAAGATAATGATGTTGTGGCAGTAAATTACAATACAGGAACCATTATGTAAGATGTTGGTACTACTGTTAACACAATACATCTGCACAGTAAGGTGATATCCTAGCTCATTTTAAATATAAAAATTCATAAGTTAAATATGCAATGTCCTAGGCTAACTGTATAAACTTCTAGCAACACAGTGTATCACCAAGGTTAAGCAAGGTTGGGCAGTGTGGAGAAAACAGAGCACTAAACAAATTTCATAGTGGAAAACCCATACAAAAATTTTCACCTGTAAGAATGTAAGGTTATTGTTTAAAATACTGTAAACTTTACTGACCAAACACATGGTTCAGCGAGATGTTAACTGCACTCTTCAGTTCTAATCTACAAAACCCATCTTAACATTCAGTCAACAATGATGCTACTAGACTCAGCCACAATACTTCTAGATTCAGCCACACACTATTAGATTCAGCCACAATACTACTAGATTCAGCCACAATACTACTAGACTTAGCCACAATACTTCTAGATTTAGCCACACACCACCAGACTCAGCCACAATACTACTAGATTCAGCCATAACACTACCAGATTCAGGTATAATACTTCTAGATTCAGCCACAACACTACTAGATTCAGCCACAATACTACTAGATTCAGCCACATTACTACCGAGTCAGAATCCTCCATTCCCAGACAACAAAGTCTTATGAAAGATACAATCCTCATAATAGCTACACAGTAGCAGATTTCAAATCCCCTATTCTCCAACAAGAATCAAGGGACAAAACAGTTACATTTGCACCTGGGATAGCATGTCTGTATTGCACTCATTACAGGCTGAATGGTCCAGGCTTCAAACCCCCATGGAAGCAAGACTTTACAGACCCAGCCAGACTGACCCTAAGGCTCAAACAGCCTCCTGTACAGTGGGTACCAGGTCTCTTTCTTGGCGAGTAAATCAGACGGTGTGGCACTGACCACCCATCCTGTTCTAATGCCAGGGTCACATACGGGTAGAGGTATTCCTCCATCTCCCCACTGTGCCTGCTTGGCATGTAATGGGACAGCCTTTACCTTCCCCTTCACAGCAGTTAGACTGAGGTTTTTCAAGATACAGTATGGTAGTGGATTTTGAAGCTGCAATAATCTACCAGTTATGTGAATCCACCAAGTTACAATATACATGATCTGGGGTTTTACAAATAAAGTATTTCAGAAAACAGATCTGTTCCTGTCTGTCTCCTACTCAGCCAGGCCCATCAGGAAAAGCAAATTGGCTAGGTGAGGTTAAGGCTAAAACAGGACAATATTGCATAAAATATCATCCACAATTACAGCTTTACGTTACAGATATCAATATTGGAGGCATTTCTAAGTGACTGTGTGTTATTAAATAAAACAAACAAAGGTTACATACCACTGCACATAAAATATAAAACAAAATGTTGTAGTGGAGTAGATATGTACAAAGAAAGTACAAATATGGAATTACCTCACTAGACCCTCCACTGGAATGCATAACACAGACTGTAAACATGGTTATGAAGATGTGAGATCTGACGTTCTGAGGACAGGGAATATTAAGACTAATGTCTTCTGGGATAGAATGCTATATAAATTGATAGAATGGTACCTGTCTTTTTGAGAAACCTGCAGCTTCCATCTTCAGGAAAGAAATCTACAGGACTATACACTGTCACATTCCACAATATCATAATTGTAATGGTAATAAGTGATTTACTAAACAATGGAATATATGGAATTACGATGACAGACATGTATGAACTGCAAAAACAAGGCATCCAAAAACATAAACAATATAAGAACTGTACCCTGCTGCCACCTGCTGGAAAGCCCTTATAATGCATGCTGTTGAGTTCTCCCAGTGCTGTGGACCACTTCTTCCAGAGACTGCATCCTTGAGGTATGCCACAGTGGGTGGCATGGCCATTCCTCCTACAGCCTGTTGCCATGCCTTCATGAGATAACGGGCAGTTTGTAGCAGCATCACTGTATTCTCCCCCTCATAGGTACTTGCTGCAGTGACAAGCCCATATATGGATGGCATGCTGCTGCAAGTCATGTAGCCATGCCCCCCACAAGAGAGACGACATGTCTCCACAGCCTGTGCAGCATCTGCTGTGCAGACTGCCTTCATACAGCATGAAAGTGCATGAAGCTGTCAACATAAATAGAAGACAGGAAATGTATGTATAATGTAACAATGAGGTGTGTTCATATCTTTGCATTCTGGATTCTTTTCAGATGTTCATAACATTTAATCCACAGGGAGTCCCAATTGTATGGCATTATTATTATGATCATCATCATCAATTACTACTACTATTACTTCTACTACTATGGTGGTGGTGGTGATGATGATGATGATAATAATAACAACAACAATAATAAATCTGTTGTTATATTTACTTTAAGACCTTATGTATGGATATCTAAACTACTGTGTTGTCATTACATTTATCAGTCATACTTGACCTCAAAGTTCCAGCCTGCCAAAACATTTTTTTTAATTTCTGACAATATTTAATACACAATATACAGGTAGATTCATAATCTGTGTACCTAACCAAGTTCATATTCCTAGATATCAATAATACATATTATATACAGTCAAACGCCAATGTAGCACCATCTTTGAAAAATATGCAAATTCTGTTCAAGCATTATTTTTGCAGAACGTAAAACAATATGAAGACAGAGTGAAATACATAAATACCTTTTAATTCACATACTGGTGGTATGTGGACACATCATAAATATGTCCACTAGTATAAAGACTTCGTGTATGTTAAAAACTAAAAACATGAGTAGTGCAAAATTCTGAGGTTACAGCAAAACAATTTTGATGAAGTCATAATATGTATGTAATGGTACACACAAACCCTCACAGAGGATAGCGAGTTTCTAGACTCAGTTTCAAACTAACTTCCACAGTACAAGTCAGATGTGCTAACCATTCGGCTGTTTAATCATTGAAAATCTGAAGCACTAAGGTGGTGAAGAGAAAAAGACCCCAAAAATAAAAAATCATATGTCAGATGCCCAGGCTGCAGATAATCCTACACTGACTGAGCTATCACAGTTCACTTCGTATAAAGTATATAAATAATGAAAAACAATCACAAAAATTAAAACACAACTTAAAGCAACATAGTCAGCTAGCCATCTGAAGCTTCTGAAATGTAAGGGCATTAAAAATACTTACCTGCAATTGTTTAAAAAAAAAAATGGTTCTAATACTACATAAAAGTTCATACCTCTGGCAGTCTATCCAAATCTCCATCTTCAAGTTCAGCTGTAACAGAATTGTACATGTTCCATAACCACATGGCATTAAACCGAACAGCAAAGCATGCTGCCAGAACAGGAAACAACTTGTACTGCTGTGTTAAATAGTCCAGGATCTGTGGTTCTGGTTCACTGCAAATAACATAAAAGTTACAGATGTAACTACAGTCACTACTAATAACTTCACTGCAAGTTCCTTACCCATCAGCTGCTAAATACCATACTCATGGACATTTTGATCCTTTTAGATGAGACTACCACAATGTCTTGTAAAGTCACACACCAATCACCCAGTCCTATGGCACCACATCCTCTGAGAAAGGACACCATTATCTGAACATAATATCTAACCTATGGAGTTTTTGTAAGTTTATGCTCTGTGCATGCCTCATGATATGGCCCGAAACATCTGAAGGAAAGAAGGTGCCAGACTTTCCTATTTAACAAGTATTATCACTTTGGAATCACATTCAAGAACTAGGTGGCAGCTGTCTGAGCCCACCATGGGCTCAGCATGGGCTCAGGCAGTTAGCAGCCACCCTCTGACCATGGAGACACAGGTTCAATTGTCAGACAATCCATGTGGAATGCATGGTGAACAAAGTGGCAATGAAATATGTTTGTCTCCAAGTACTTGAGTTTTCCATCATTATTATTCTACCAACGTTCCATACTCACATTTCTTTCATCTACCATTGACACTATAAAACCTTAGCAATTTATTTCATTAAATAAAATACTTCTCTCTCTCTCTGTCCCTGTCTATCTCTCTCTTTTCAAGAGGTAGCCACAATGTATTTAAACTCTCATCATCTCTCATGACCAACATTTTCATACATTCAAATGACAGTCACTCCAGTGTTATGCTCCCACTCACCCTGGCTTCAGTTCAGATTGTCTCCGCACTGCACTGTACCGTATTGCTATTGTAGAGGCTTTAGCCAGGTAGCCAGCCATATCTTGAAGTAAAATAACTCTAACAAACATCATGGTTCCATATGTAAGTTTATCACTTGGGGATTTTACATATGTTCCATCCTGTAAAGTATATTAAAATGATTTAATCGAACAGTGAAGTGGGGTTAAAAATGTGAAAAACACTTACATGCTTATTATTAAACAAACACACATATGCATGCAGAATTTCTGCACACAGTAATGCATGATATGTGACTAAAAGCTTTCACCATCCGCCTTGTAAGAAGACAGCAAATCTATACACACCTCTTTCAACACAGTTTTGTGATAGTCTGTTAGGCTACATACAACCCAAGAAGCATAAATTTTTAAATACCCTACAACATTAGTACTGTTGTTCACACTTCCTTTGGATACTGACAGCTCAGTTGCAAGCTTTCTGGTTGTAATCCGTCAACTGTTTTGAATGAGTTTGTGAGCATGCTGAAGCAGTACCTGCGTAACTGCTGTTGTTGTTGGCAAGCCAAAACAATGCACATCACTCAGCCTTTCTCAGAACCCAAAATTTGTGAGCCCAATAACTAAAAGCAGTGACACCACATACATTTTTTAACTGCTTGTCAATGTTCGTTTTAACCCCTTCTCTGCTACAAGAGATTCAATAAACATCACCATACCATGCCATTCTGAAAAGCCCCTGAGCATAAGTGAGAAAATGTATTGTTCCATGGCCCTGTAGTAGCAAGCAGGACATTCAAAATTAAACAAAGAAAAAAGGCAGACACTTCTTTTTGATTTTGACCGAAGTACAGAAATGTTGCAAATCTTATGGGCAACACTTGTAATTTTTGGATGCATGTATAAATTACTCATGTTTTACTCTCAAGCTGTGGTAGAGTAACACACATGTAAATAACTGGAAGATCTGTATTGGCAACATATATGACATTCACTGTGTAGCATCCTTGTTGCTCATTAACAGCTGGCATGGGAATAGGTTCATAAATGAAAGAATGACCATACTAAGAGGTAAATTATGCATTTAGGCTTACATACAAAGACAAAAAATAAGTGAGGTCCCAGAAACATGAAGGTCAAAGGCCAAGCCAAAGAGGTACAAGGTACAGGTACACACCACATAGAAACAGACCATTTGTGTGTGTGTGTGGAGAGGATGTCTATGCATGCTTAATATTTGCATAATGGGCATTATTCTATACCATCCCCAAATAATAACTGCAATCCTTACCTCAAGAACTTGAGCATTCTTCATGAGCATTTGTTCACGTGGTATATGAACATTGTCAAAACCAAGGTATCCATTATTTGTTGCATTCATGCCCAATTTTGTACCAATTTCACCAATTTTGATACCTTAAAGGGGAAAAATTAAGAATAACATAAACAGCACAAAATAAATTACATAAAACAGCAGCATACCCGCCCCTTAATACTATGTGATCCACACAAGTAACTATTCCTGGTCCTGCAGACTGCCTTGTTCGCTAAACTTATCAGTTCCTTCAAGGAAATGCAAGAAACCATGAAAAAGTTTCAGTCAGGGCAGCTGGTCCATGGGTTGAGATTTAAACCTGGAACCTATCATATACCAAGCAGAAATGTCATGTTAGACAATTATGTTTGGTTAAAATTACTTACAAATGTATTTATACTTTATCCAGTATATAGTCTCCCCAACATACAGCAAGTTTCCCTACAGGTATTCATTATAACTACATCCAGAAGCACTGTACCTGGCATGGGTTTGTGTGTATCCTCATCCCGAAGTTGGACAATGAAGGGGTGAATTCCATGGCAGATGCCTTTGGTATGAAGCTGTGCAACAACCACAGCATAGTTTGCTGTCTGACCCACTGTAAGAACAAATACGCAGTGCTTATAACAATGACACTGTACACCTGCAGTCCACACTGCTGTCTTCTATGCACATTCTTTGTACCATGGCATTCTTGATTTGTATCAAACTGTATAAACATTTCCTCATAAGTTCTCAAATTCACTACTGCTGTCACTTGTTTACTATTACTACATTGTGTAGATGTGGTAGTGTTGCTCCTACTCCATAAATTCATGTCACGGCAACACTGCTATTACCGAAGTATGAAATTAATGAGTGCCAAATCGTAGTGACTACCAATGGTACAACATTCACACGAAAATTTATCAAAACCTAGCCAGTGACGTTTGAGTTGAAGCATGTCAATATCTCGACTGTATACACACACACACACACACACACACACACACAC
>Ga0131853_10003580_pt1 | contig 27846 bp, 20 predicted proteins | sample TergutLab28metaG_FD_92764 | JGI IMG/M metagenome (GOLD analysis project Ga0131853, IMG submission 92764) | Labiotermes labralis P1 segment gut microbial communities from Petit-Saut dam, French Guiana - Lab288 P1 (version 2) (version 2) | ecosystem: Host-associated > Arthropoda: Insects >...
ATGTATAATTGTGGAGCTTTTTTCAAAATTAAGGGGTGCTTCATTTTTTTGTAGTGACTTGCTGCGGGCTGACGGTCCGGGGTTCGAATGCCGGGGGGGGGGGGTTTTTCCCCACCCCCCCCCCCCGGCCCCTTCCGGGGGGGGGGGGGGGAAGTAAAACGGCCGAGTCGTGGTGTTGATGGCCCACTCCCTTCTAGCTCCGAGTTTGCGAAAGGGTTGGAGCTCTATTTCCTTCCCTTCTGTGGCTTCATATACATTTCCCTGGTCTGACCTTTAGTTTCATGTCCCTTTATGAGTATATTTTGCATCTGAAGCACATGAATGAATTATTTTTAAAAGTATTATGCATGTATATCATGTTCATAAATATACGTTTTAAGTATTTGTTAGAAGTAGTCTACTGGAGCAGTACTTTTTGTTAACCATCTGACTGGACCATAAATGCTTCCAAAACTGCCTTGTTGAATTTGTACCCCTAATTATGATTCAAATATGAACCAAATAATGTCAATTATCTAGTAAGAGTTACTAAAATGGTTTGTGTTCTTGAGATGAGTTTTCTACCCATTAAGCAAATGTACCATTTTTATGTGATGCTGAGAAACAAGTTATGTAATCAGAATACAGTAACGTAAAAAATATAAAGCACAAAACACATAACCGCAGATGACATATGTAATAAGCATTTATGACTTATTCTGTATCCAACAGGTTTTCATTTTATGGATATATAAAAGGTAAAGTGATCCCGTTACAGGCCCGGTGTGGCCCAGAGGGTGGGTAGAGGTATAGCTCTACTCTTCCATTACCGCGGCACTAGAAGGGGGTGAGTGGTCAGTAGCACTCACCGGCCGCACTTTACCCCTGGGATATACCCGGTACCCATTGTATAGCAGGCTGGATGGGCCCCAGGGCCGGTCTGGACAGACGGAAAATCTCGTCCCCACAGGGATTCGATCCCGGACCGTCCAGCCCGCAGTCAGTCGCTAGACCGACTGAGCTACCCGGCCCACATTTTATGGATATATATATATATGCAAAATAAATGAATAAATATATATATATATAAACCAAACCTGATTTTCATGCATGTGATATATTATGCAGCAAAATTAAAATAATCAGATCTATATTCACTAATTTTTCCAGGGCAATGGCGCCAGTAGTGAAGCAGTCCCTTCCAACACCAACACCAGGAGAGAGAGAGGAAGTGCCTGAATATAATGAAATGGGAAGTGGAAGCCACCAGCTCTCCACCTACAATCACGTTACAGAGGCACAACCAGTTAATGGTAATGTAATAGTATTTTTATTCTTGAAAATCTGTCAGTCTGTATTAGTATTTTCATAAGTCGGTAAGGACATTTTGATATTCATCTCATATTCATTTATTATGTCCTTTTGTGGACATACCTGTACATCCCACAGATAAATTTGCAACAAATCAACCATTTGTATGGAGATTTAATATCAATATGGAATACTGTTTTTAAATTCCATACATACACTTTAGTTCTTCTATCTCCAGTCAAGTTAATTTCTCAACCAATTAGCTTGTTGTCATGAGAAAAGGACAACAAGATTACTCCTTTATTATGATCCCAACTCCCCACTATTAACAACAAAAACATGGCTGCCTAGCAAACTCTTGAAATTTTAGAGACCCTAAAATTATTCAGTGTGAGTTCTTGAAATGTTGAGTTGTTATAGGACTGGAAAAGTCACATGTATTATTACCTGATGAACTATTTTACATAGTCAGGTGCTAAAAATTTCATGTGATGGGATGGTATGAGAATGTGTACATACTATATATACAGGTATTTATTGACATATAATGCCATAATAATCACATATATATTTATTACTTTAAAAAACTGCAGGATTTCAGAGTCACACTAACAAGGAAGTGAAACAGTATACACAAAATACATATTATCATGCAGGGCCATTATTTTAAGTGCCGACAAACAATAGTCCCTTCTTTTGGGATTGGTTACATTACATACCAAGTCCTTTCACTAGCTTATTCTCACGCTGATTATAGCCCAAGTTTGAAGGTTTCTGTGTCATCTGGAATGCTATGTGGATTCCATTGGATCATGGTATGGTTTAGTAAAGTATATAAATGAATATAAGTCTTATTGTAGCACCGTGCATTTTTGTAGAATCACTTCAATTTATCAACCAACAAATGCACATATAATTTCACATAAAACACTTTAAAGTGTTTTAAAAGTGTTTTATGTGAAATTATATGTGCATTTGTTGGTTGATAAATTGAAGTGATTATATAAATGAAATTATGCAGTTTGCATTGTCATAAATTTAGATCAAAGTTTCCTGATTGAAATGTTCTACACAAGATAACAATTTGAAATTAGGTGACAAGGTATCAAAGCAAGACGTTCAGTTTTAACAGTAAAGGAATACAGAAGGCATGTGCTGTCTAAGTAAAAATTTGACATAATTGGTCCCAGATTGGCGACATCTCCCAAAAAATCATTGACCTGTGCTGTGAAGGAAATGACTGTTTATCCTTCATCACCATGAAATGCAGAAATCTTAAGCCATTTGCATTTTTTTTGGAGGATTGTGGTCCACAAATTCCATGATACAGGCTTTCAAGGAAGGCTGAATTTTTCAACTTGTACTTTTGTTGCATGCATACTGGAGATAAAGACACCACACTTGTTCTGTTTAGGAATGAATCTTGGTTTCTTGTCAGCAGTTACATGAAGTCTCAGAATAATAGATATTCTTCTGCAGAAAATCTCATATCAATTCACAAGTTTTTATTACATGATGTTAACAGCAATGGGTGGTTTGCTATTAATGCAGCTGGAACTATAGTGCCCATTTTTTTTCTGCGATCATCAATTCACACTGATATGTAATGTACATTCTGATGCCATTTTTGAAATCCTGTCTGTTTAAGAGATAACATATGCCTCTTTCTTCTTGTTCAATCATCATCATTGTCATCGTCATCATCATCATCATCATCATCACCATCATAATCATCCCCTTTCTTCTATTCCTTCCCCTCCTCCTCCTCCTCCTCCTCCTCCTCCTCCTCCTCCTCCTTCTTCTTCTTCTTCTTCTTCTTTGTACGTTTCTCCAGCCCAGTTCCTGACCATGGGCTCCACTTTCATTTAATTATGTACCAAGTAATGACGAAGCAACACACAATCTTCATGTATGACTGTTTCAATCTATAGGCATTTCTAAATCAGAACACTGTGTATATATAAATAATAACATTCAACATAATCTTTAGTTAGCCTAATTGATGTGTAAACAATTTTATATTTAAGAAGAGCATAAAAAAGAGGTGTTACAAAGTAACAGAAAGTCTCTATTTTTGTGTAGAAATGTTGTTATGACATTCAAGTGGTTTACTGTGTGCCATTTCTGGCAGTAAAGTATCTCATTATAAAAAAGACTCTTTGCTCCTTTTTTTTTATGTTTTGGGTGACCCTTCTGCAGTAACACAAAACAATGCCATCATTTTTATTTTCCTTTTGAAGGAAACAGTAAGATTTTATTCAGCAGTGACATTCAGCAAAAGCCTTTTTGTTCCTTATTTTACTGTAATTTATACACTCAGTTTATTGGAAACTCTAAATGGTTAATGTGTGGTGTCAAGAGACTTGGAGAATTTATTTTCACTGATAAAGGACTAATTTCAAAGAGGTAATGGAAAAATGGAGAGATGTCAAAGCATAGAATTTACATATTATTTTTCCTCTCTTTGAGATATTTACATTGTCTCTCACTTATTGTCTTAATGTGACAGTCCGTCCACTTAAAATTCTCCTTAGACTACCATTATTCTGAGTTACCCATTTGCAGTTTTGTATACATTCACATGTCCATTCATTCATTCATTCATTCATTCACTCACTCACACTATTAATTAATTCTTCCTTCTTACCTTCTCCTAAAAGTAGTAATATTTTCATTAAGGGACACATTTCAAATGAAGTTAGAACTTAGTCATATGAAGAATTCTTAAATTATCGCAACAAAATAATTTGCATTATTTGACAGAAGGTGGCACAGTGGCCCCAGCTTCAGAAGAGTCACCAACAGGCACAACTGTACCACCTAAAAGTAATGCTGAAGACATTGGTGAACGACTGTTGGACACTGCCAGCACCATGGCACATGATATGGGAATTTCAACAACAGCCCTTATTGCCATCATTGTTGGTAAATACATATTTTCAACTTAACCTTAAGAGAAGCCATCCTGTTGTATTTTGTACAAAACATATCAACTAAATTACCATCAATCACAACAGTTGTGATTGATAATTGGACATATTTTAATTTTCAGTAACAAACATACATGTTACATAAGTATATTAGAAACCATAGGAGGAAAATGTCATAAGATGAAAACGTTAATTGATGATAATAACAATTATCACTTTAATATGTATAACAGCAACTAATACATGTCTTTTACTGCAAATAGTAGTATGCCCAACTTTTTGATGCAAATGTAGTTGGCATGTTTTCTTTCTACACCAGTTTTAACCTTAAATGTATGATATATGTTGAAATCTTATTAACAAAATAAAAAGACAAAATCAAAATGCAGAGATAGATAGTTAGATCCTTTGAAAATGTTCAAATATTTGGGAACAACACTAACAAATCAAAATTGTGTGCATGAAAAAACTAAGGGCAGATTAAATTCAGGGAAAGCCTGCCACCATTTTGTCCACAATCTTTTGTGCTTGCATTTTTTATCTATGAATATATATATATATATATATATATATATATACTGTATATATTAAAGTGAAAATAACTTAATTGAGCCATTCATTTTATATGGCCATTTAACTTGGTGTGTCACATTAAGGGAAGAACTTTGGCTGAGGGTATTAGGAACATGATCCTAAAGAAGGTACTTGACCCTAAGAGGAAGGAAACAACTGGAGACTGGGGAACACTGCATAATGAGTTGATCATTTATGATTCAAATCAACTAACATTTTATCTGATCAAATCAAGAAAAATGAACTAGATGGGGCATGTAGCTCAAATGGGGGATAGGAGAAATACATACAGGGTTTTGGTGGGAAAACATGAAAAAAAGAAGCCTCTTGGAAGACCTGGGCATAGATGGGAGGATAATGCTTTTTTTTTCACTTGGTTATGAGCTATGGAATTATATTTTGGGGAAACTCATCGCATAGCATCATAATTTTTAGAATACAAAAAAAAAAGCAATTAGAATTATGGAAGGATGTGGGAATAGAGTTTCGTGTAGAAACTTATTTAAGAAATTATAAATTTTGCCTTTGACATCACAATACATGTTATCTTTATTAATGTTTGTGGTTCAAAACAAAAATCTTTTCCTGACAAACAATAAAAATCACATTTTAAACACTAGATAAAGAAATAATTTATACCTTCCTCAAGCAAACTCAACCATTTATCAAAAAGGAGCCTATTATTCAGGGATACAAATTTTTAATACTTTACCCTTAGAGATTAAGAATGTTGCTGGTAACCAAAAAAAATTTAAAATTGCTCTGAAAAAATTTTTATACACTTACTCATTTTACACTATTGAAGAATACCTTAGTCAATCATGAATTAAAAACTGTATTGCAATATGTTATTATAGTTGTATGTTGATTTAAGATTCTGTCCATGTGCATCATGTAAGTACTCATGAATTATTTTTACATTCTGTCTAGTTACATTATGTAAGTATTTCATTGATTGTATATTCTGAACTGATCACATTTCCTTGTATAAACTTGATTTGTTACTTATGTATCATAATCACAAATTACTATCATATGTATCTTACTGTCAAGACTCATTTTGTACTATGCCTTTTGTTATCTAATGACAAGTTCTATTTCCACTCTGATGGATTTCTGGAATACTAAATAAATGAATGAATATAAGAATGCACCTGAAAGAACTAGAATGGGATGTTATTTGGTTAGAATCATGTGGCTTAGGATAGTGAAAACCGACAAGGTTTGATGAAGATGGTAATAAACCTTTGAGTTTCACACAATGTGGTGAATTTCCTGACTAGATAAGACACTCTTTGCTTCCCTTGAAGGATTCTGCTCCATGCAATTACTTAACAGTGCTTCATTTTAACTTATATTTTATTCCAACTAATTGCAAGTTAATAGCACTATACAATTTTATGTTTCACCTTATATGTAAGAGAAAGTACCTTCATCTGTTGATCAGAATTATATATGCTCCATTCCTATTGCATGTCTTTTGACATGTTTCTTACAAAATCATCATATCCCATGATCTGAGAGCCAAAAAGGTGGTCCTGCATTTAAAAATGTATACTTGATGAGGTAGCACCTTCTAAGCAATTGAAAATAAATATCTCTATTCCTCACAAATGTGTTATATCATGAGGGAGGTTCAGTATTATCCTCATCACTTACAAAGCTCCAATAGGAAGCTGCTCATGGAACCAATTCCATGCATTTTTCCACCAAAATCATAAATCTTTTAGCCAGTACCATCAAGGCTATCTTGTGTTACATGCACTGGGAGAAGTTGGAACAACTCCAGCACAGTCCAAATCTATTCCTGTGTTTGTACTTTGTTGGACCCATAGTACAATATGCCAATAGAACAATGGGTACAGTTGGAAGCTGAACTGTAGGATTTTGCACATGACTGATTTTACATGTAGAATGTAAAAACTGTAGACGCATGGTAAATTTGTGTGACTAGTTTTCCAATAGTCTTTCATGATACTACTTCTGATGAATGTTACTTCCACAGTGATACAGTTCCTGATCTAATTCTCACCAAGTCATATTACCTGTCACAAGAATATAAATTACCATATTTTTTGTGTGGAAGCTGGATTCGTTTACAAGAAACCCTTCTCATTTAACAGTTGTCCACTTTACGAAAATCATTACTGTCTGAATTATTTTCATGCACTATCAGTATAATGAAAAAAACCATTTGATTTCTCACTTTGGTTACATTTTGAGGCCTACTGCCTATAGTTTGTTATGTACTGATGTATCAATATTACTATCATGCAGGAAAGTAAAGTAACTGCATGAATTTGGATTGTGAAACACGGCTAAGTAGGAAATATTTGTGGCAGGTATTTGCATACTGATTCTGGGGATCTGTGGATGCTGTGTATGGCGCTGTTGTCGGAAGAAGCGAGGAAAGGATGGCAAGGGCAAGGGAAGAGCCCTTGACCTCAAAGGGGTTAGTTTGATTGGCCCAGCCTATAAAGAAAAGGTATGTTGTTAATAAAAATTTTTATATGAATTGAAAATATTCACATTACATACTTCCAATGGGAAGCCATTTGTAAACTAAGAATTCTACATTACAGACTTTCCTTTTATGCATAAAGACTCAAGGAAGTCTTCTGGATTGAAGGCTAAGTAGTTTCAAGAAGTGCATGACATAATTTATAGCTAATTAAAGATATATTGCATGGTATCACTCATTCTTCCACTATTTAATAGAGCTTTCAAATTAAAGTCACTGTGTAAACAGGTTTTAAAAAGTTACTATATTCAGGTGTGTGCTGCAGGAAATGTTAGTGAACCATGTTTTGAAGCTGTGACCTCAACATACTGCTTGTAGAATTTTGAATTGAATTGAATGATATTTGGGTTCGAGCCCTTCGGGCCTGATGCACCTAGGCCTTAGGACAGGCCCTTTCTGACCCATGTTCTGTACTAAATTAGAGGAGCCCTCTTCCTTTAGCAAAGTTCCAGATGGCCCTTATACTTTGTGACTGCTTGTAGAACTCACCAAGTAATGTCACTGCCCAGAAAAGCATATCTTGTTGCAAAAGTAAAATTCACAAATAAAAACAATGTGAAAAGTATCCATTACCGAAATAAATATAGCCTACTTCATTGCCTGGTATACTGAATTCCAGTGATGTGTGTGTAATGTGATAAAGTACCCTAGCACTGCTGATGAGGAAGTATAGATATCACATTTTGCAAGTAATAATTTAGTTAGTAATAATTCAGTTTGGTTATATGTTTTACAGTTTCTTCGTGGTTTTATTTTTTGTATCAATACACCATAAGTTCTTCAACAGAGATATGTTTTGACAATCTGACTTAATTTTGAACTATTCTGACAAAAAACTTCCATGTTCATTTGTTCGTCACACACATATAAATCACCTGAGAGAGCACTAAATTTTTTGCAACATATGAAATCGATGCTTTTATGAATATTGTTATTGAATGTCCCCCATACAGCCAAGAGGTAGAAATCTCAGTGCTGCAACTCTGTCATTTCTTCTATTCCAAAGTTTAATTTCAAAATAATTATGAAAAATATTCTACTTAATACAAAACCACAATTGATATATCTCTGTATTTAAAAGAACTATGCTGTGAACATGTGTATATTTCTCAGCTGTGAACTGGATGCTAAAGTATGAATAGTCTTCATTTTACACAGCGTTTGGATTGCTGAAATAAAAAAGTATTGTTATCTTTGGATGCAAAGTAAATGTTTACTGTACAGTTCCAGAAGCATTTATTGACAAAAAAAGGTTACTGGTACATTACTTAACTTCTGTTTTATCTGGCCATTCAGTTTTGTATTCTGAGATAATGACTGTGTATGAAATATAAGTGGCTTCAATCAGTTCTGAACGCAATGTGCAAAGAAGTAAAACAGGAAAACCATTCAGGTTAAGATTTGTAGACATATGGATGGAAAAGTCAAATTGTGATTAATATTGCTCTGTTGTTTAAAAAATAACTGCAATGAAAATTATATTGTAGGTGAATTTTAGAGCTTTATTCCACATAAAAGAAAATGTGCATTTATACCCCTAGATTTTGCCACATTTACCACATTAAAACTTAAAAACAGACATGCACAAAAAAAGGTTTAATTAGTGATTTAAAACTGGTTGTCAACCTAATTATTTTCCAGCACACTCCAACTTCATAACCAACAGTTTACTGTAATAAAAACTGACACCTTGATTGGAATGCTGGACCATTTATCATTATATACTTAGGTCATATGTGGCATATTAAGAAGAGCTAATAGTCCTCATAACCATTGACTTAAATGCTTGGCATGTTGTTTCCTAAATGTCAGTTATCTTATTCACACAAAAAGCACGTAACTCATTCATGAAATTACTATAAGCACTTTCAATAATGTGAACTCAATGATTAGAACTACAGAACTATCAGATGTTATAACTATGAAGTTAACAGAAAATAAAATTCTCTGACATAAGTCATGTTCCTTATGTATTTTAAAACGTATTCACCATCAGTTGATAAAGATCATAGACATTCAGATAAATACCGTTCTGTTGTATTTTATTTATAAATTTTCATGGTCTGAATTTTTGTCCACATAAACAAAACACAGTATATGAGTTCACATTAGAGAAAATTAAGCTCCACTCTTCTGCAACTTAGAAGGACAGTAGTTCTCACTGTAAGATATATACAGGCAGTTAAATGAAATGCAATTTGAAGCAAGTGTGGAAAGGTGTTCATGCATGCCGCTGCTTTTATGTTAATCATGTGACTCAACTACTCATATTCACGGGTCTTAGATTATTGTAGGCAGTGACAATACACTACAGCTTTATTTTGTTGTAGCTGTTCTGAGTATAATTCATAACCAGTTTTGCTGACTGCAGATTATAGCACTCTGCTTGCATATGACTAAGACTAGTTAATTTTATCTAGTGAGTAGAATAATAATTTCATATAAGTTTCAGCTTTCAAGAACACTTTCCAACACATGGGATATTTTATTTTATAAACTTCTATTCTTCTTGATATTAACTGTTTGTGGATTCACTGTGACAAGTATGACATTAAGAACTATATAATAGTGTGCACTTATGGAGCTAATTACAAGAATAATGGGTATTGCTCTTAACAGTGGATACACAGCAGATCCATTAAACTTTTTGCTGTTAGTGTATCATAAAAGGAGAGACTAACAATACAACAAAAATTGCTTTAATCCAACATCAAATTATTAGGAATTCTGGGCATTCTGGCACTTCAGAAGAGTAGTCCCAAAACTGGAAGTTTTGTGACATGTTCAAAAAGCCTCCAAGAGTACCTTTAAATCAAACATTGTGGTATCTTCTGACCCATTGCCTCCTCCTACATCAGTTTCTTCAGGTATGACAACTCCAGAAAACACAGAAGAAGACACTGATGACAATGAACCAGCAGATGAAGGACATATCCAAATGGAACACTCCTCAGATTAGTTGTAAAGCCCAAGTACAGGAGTAGTAACCAAAACCATTTGTAAATCTTATATCACTATACATACCTCCTGATAAGCCAGAATATTTGACCATTCAGGAATTGTCCAGTCCCATGCAAGTCAGATTAAAGGAATTTTGCTGTATTCATATAAACAAACATGAGTATTTTATCCTATTTTGGTATTTAGAGTGAGTGTTTTATAATAAATCTGTTTAAAAATAATAACACTATGAAGTTTACATACTATATATTTGTATGAATTTATGCATGAATCAGATATGGAATATTTCTGAAATTTTGTGATTGTGATCTTGTTCTTACATGTTATATGGTTTAGGTTCAACCTGATATGGAAGAGCTAACAGAGAATGCTGAAGATGGAGCTGATGAAGCAGAGAGCAAACAAAGTGAAGTGAAACTAGGACGGTTGCAGTACAAGGTCAGTTCAATTTTACATGAACTTCATGTTGTGTGTAATAATAAAAAGGAATACACATATATTTAGTAAGGAAACACCATGAGGGATGAAAAGACCATAAAGAAGTGGGAGCATTTACCACCGTAAGGCTGTCCTTCTCAGTATGTTGGCTCATGATGTCAAAAAATAAATGCTGTATCAGTTCTGCTATCTCATGAAATGTACAAGGTTAGACATAAAATACTGTCTATTCTTTACATCATATTTTTCATGAGTCCAACACATGAAAAATTTCACAGAACTTCACAACATTATTGCTTACTGCATAGTTATTTTCCTATGTATTCTCTAAACTCAGCAGTTTTCTTCCACTTTGAATAACAGCATGGATTGCACCTTATAAAAGTTTCTTTCCCTCATATACAGCTACTGACACACAGCATTCTGTAATGCTTCATCGGCCACATAGTAGTGTCCTTGTAGGTTGTCTAGCAGGGACCAGACCGATAAAAATCTGATGGAGAATTCAGGAGTGTAGAGTGGGTGCAGCAACACTCTTCATCCAAATTTTTAATGGTATGTGTAATATGCTCACTTGTGTGTGGTCTGGCATTTTAATCAAAGAGTTCTGAAATTTTTCTTGTGGGATGTACTCAATGACGATAAAATTTCAGACTTCTTCATCTTTAAATTTAGCAGTCAGGATTCACAATTCTTCCCTAGGCACAAAGTTCAGAGAAACACCACCCATTTTATCCAAAATGAACCTTAGCCATGTTACTTCCTGCTTGTGGCCTACTTTTACATTTAATCTTCCTTGGAGATATTGTGTGGTGTCATTCCTTCGATTATGGCTTGGATTTGGATTCATTTTGTTGCAAAAAGGTTTCATCCACCATGGTAGTTTGTGACAGGAAAACAATCACTGGCAAATGCTTCCATGATCTTGATGTACACTTCTCAGCATCTATGGTACCCTGTGAGCACAGGACTTGGAATGTCAATGCTCATTAATAATTTCCATTACACTACCTTCACCGGTGAACAGGGTGGATCATACTACATTTCTTTTATAATATCTATAGAAGTTCTCAGTCACAACCAACACACAACTTGCAAAAAATTTTATTAGACAGCAACTAGTTTTGACCCTAGACTTGGGTCATCATCAATCTATGATACAAGAAACTAAAAACTATTACATGGGAAATCTCCCTGTTTACATTAAAATACATTATATTTGTACGTAAAATGTACAAAGTTGCAACCATTTACAAAAAGGCTCAAGGAAATATTAAAAATTATAATTATTTTCTTTTTTAAACTGTGTCTTTAAAAAATAACAAATTCAAGAATTTCCTTTGGTAGAAGTGAGTATTATTACATGTCAACAGTGGTATTTCTTACTAACAGTATTAAAAATAAGAGTAATGCATGCCTAGTATCTCGTGATGGGTCACAATGTACTGCCATTTAATGTTTACACTTATTTTCATGCAATGGTCACCACATACCAGATCAACCCAGCAGATTTACCATGGCATTATCACAGTGCAAAAGCGATCACTCTACATTTTGTGAAGAATTTCTACTCCTCGTGTTGTAGCTTCTTTAGTCTGCCAAATCTATCAGTGAACAATACTCAAACCTAGAGTTGCCCTGCTATACACATTGAGAAAATGTTCGTGAATGCAAGTCAAATTCTTACATTTCATACTGGAAACTTTAATCCTGCTTGCAGCCTTAAACGCACACCAAAGTCTTCCATTTTATTGTCGTCAACTACGTGTTGCCATTTGTGGGTAAAACAGTTATGATTACAATAAAATGGTCAGAAATATTCAAGGACTTCACTGGTCTACTTGTTATTCTCATAAATGCAAGAATGTAAGTAGGAAGATAAAAAATGTGACGCATTTCTTTCTGACTGCCTCTCATATCTTATGCGTTTGAAGAGTATTTTGTTAATTTGATGTTCAGGTGACCGTTCATCATGATAAATTCTTATAATAAAACCAACTAGATGCACTAATTTCTCAAATTTATTTTTGGAATAAAACTCTACATGTTTCGAACAGTTCCTCTGTACATCATCAAGAGTACTTCACTGTACACATATCAGTGGTATATGTTATACAGGTTTGCTGCACCTTGCAAGCTGTTAGCAAACCTGTATGACATATACCATTGCTGTGTGTACAGTGAAGAACTACTGATGATGGACAGAGGAACTGTCCGAAACATGTAGAGTTTTATTCCAAAAATAAATTTGAGAAATTAGTGCATCTAATTGGTTTTATTGTAAGTATTTTGCTACAAACTATGCTTTTTATGAAATAATCAAAATTAAACAGATGAGTAAAAAATTTTGGACTTCTCTTTTGTTTTATTTATTCTATAATTCTAGTAAATGGTGCACCTTGTTTACTATTTCCTATATTATAAGGCCTAATTAATTACTAATAACATGTGCGTATGGCCTATAATTTACTAAATATTGGCAGCATCTTCCCTTATTGCAGGCAACACAAAAAGAGACTGTCAGCTTCTGCAGAACACTTCAATTTAAAGAAAAAATACAGATTTAAGTAGTAATTACAAGTTTTACACTTCACTGATGTTTGTATAGTTGATGATTGTTCTCATCTTATATGTGGTGCTCTTGCACAGGTTACGTCCATGTATTAACACACTTTGAACTGTACATGTTTTCTTGCAGCTGGAGTATGACTTCAATTCAAACAGTTTGTCTGTGACAGTGATTCAGGCCGAAGACTTGCCTGCTTTAGATATGGGTGGCACATCTGATCCATATGTTAAGGTGTATCTGCTTCCAGACAAGAAAAAGAAATTTGAGACTAAAGTTCATCGAAAAACGCTCAGCCCTGTCTTCAATGAAACATTTGTTTTTAAGGTAAAGTGTTATATAAGATGACAATTGAGTTAAAATTGATGAAAATATACATGTACAGTGCTGCAAGTTGCTATTAACGAAGTAGGCCTATGTGTTACTTTGTGGCAACACATATTAAACCCAAAATAATCCATCAATTGTAGCGAAAGATGCATGAAAATTGGATATAAATATAAAAAGTGATTTAATTTGTTTATTTTTAAACAAAGGTGAGTGCTGTAAAAATTATACATTTACGTTTGTGTTTATCAAAATACCCTAATTATATGTTCTGCAAATTACATTAATAATGACCACAATATAAGTCACATAGATATGAGTATTTTTAGGAGTTATTAGTAACTAAAATCTTAATCCTACAGGATACAAACTTTCAAGACCCATCACTTATGACACAGAAACAAGTATAACTTCAAAGTTGAATTGTTGTTTGTTTATTACAGAATGTCCCTTATGCAGATGCCATGAACAAAACACTTGTGTTTGCCATCTTTGACTTTGATCGATTTTCAAAGCATGACCAAATTGGTGAGGTAAAATTACCTCTCTGTCAAGTCGACTTAGCACAGACTATTGAGGACTGGCGTGAACTGCAGAGTGTGGAAGGTGAAGGCGGACAGGTAGGAAAATCTTGTCAAATAATTATTAGAGTGTTATTAATAAACACTGGTTTGCATGTATGTCATGGTCAGTTAGGCACCTACCTCATGGGTAAGGTAAGAACCCTTATCATAAAAGGAATTACTTTTATCAGTTACACACAGAAATGTAATGAAATTTTCTAACCTTAATCTTACTTATTTTCATACATTACACATTCAAAAACTCATATTGCAAGTTGAAAGAATACAATATTAGATAATCTATATTAGTATTTTGAAGTTGAAATACAGGACACAAAACAAACATGTAATTTCTTACATGAATATTGCATTTAAACCTAATAAAAATGTCTTTCAGCTTGCTAATTGCTTTGTTTTCATATTTTTACATGTTTTAAAACATGTAAATCATGAATTTCCTTTCTTACATTTAAATTACTTATGACTGAGTTAACACAGAAGCCCATATAAATATAGCTTCTAGGACACACAGTATTTATCATCAAAGAATCACATAACTGCATATAAGGTGGAAAACATTTGATGAAAATTTTGAAAACACTGTAGAGGAGACAGGTACTGCAGTCAGTACCCTTGTACCTGGTCTTCTAAAGAGCATTATTAAAAAAGAAGACTCCCATCCTGTGATATATGATGTTATAAATCTAATGAGCAGTTCCCTGTATTGAAGGAGCATCCTATCCCCACCTTGAAGCTAACCGATGGATAAGACAGGTTCCTCCCAAACACAAGTACATGTACCAGGAGGCACAGGATCACATTCCAGAAGACAACAGTCATAGTACTTTGTGTGGGAATGATGAGTGAAATCTGTGAAAGAAAATCTGGTCCATATGTGGCAATAATTTGTCTGCTCATAGTGTTTTATTATCTCTGGAATTAGACCTTTCCTTGTCAGTCAAAGGTGGCAGGGAGGTATCTTCCTTCATCACTTAGCTAGTCTGTAGGAGCTACTTTCTTTCAATGCACCATTTCTCTTTATCTCTATTGTTTTGGTTTCCAAGAAAGTAGCAGATTGGAAAAAACTTAATGTATATTTGAATGGCTGCTTCACAAATAACAAGAAGTCATTCAAATTCCCCACAAGATTTTGAAAATTTGCTACAGGAGATTTTCAAATCTCGTAACACTAAAACAATGAAACACGATATTTTAAAATTAACATACGTATTCTCTTATAATTAATGGTTTCACATTTCCTGTTTGCTGAATTTTAGCTTTGGTATGTTTGTATCTTCATCAAAATTTAAGAAAATAAGAAGAAATGAGATTACAGGAACCCTGGTTTTAAAACTCTTAACAGATGCTAATGCATTATATACAAAATGCTTCAAATGGAAACTGTTGTCTGATAAAGAAAATTATATTTGCACTGTTTCAGCAAAATTATATTTTGATCACAATTTTGCCATTTTCTCAGTGGCTGGAAGCAGATTCTTGGAACTACAATATGATGCATGAAATCTAGGGAAAGGTTTGTTAGTCTACCCTCAATACATCCCATGAGTATTTAGATGAACAGAAACTTGGACATGAATGAAGGAGGAAAGAAAAAGATTTGAAACTTTAAAATATGAAGAATCTAGACATTACTAAAGCCGGAAACAGAAGAAATAAAGTACACTACCTGCAAATGTAGCAAGATCTGAAATTAGAAATGCTATGAAAGAGTAAAGATTGTGTTATTCTAGTTTGGTAGATAAGTACCAAAGTTTAGAGGAAAATGATTTGTCTATCTTTGGCCTTGAAGACAGATAAAGCACATTCTTGAAAATCATTTGTACTCACAGCTGAAGCACATGGTGTCATGTCCCACAAGATTGTGATCCTCACATCTGCAAACAGAGCATCAAATCTTAAACAGAAAGTTGATCAAAACAAAGGATGAACTTTCTTGGTCATATGTAACACAAGAATTACAAAAGAAGAATGAAACTATGTATTCAAATTCTCCATAATTAGAAGAACATATGGTATTACAGGCAATGAAAAATTTGCAGAGCAGTCACATTTGGCATTAAAAGGATGTCATATTATCTACATGTCCTTATATGATAACTTTTATCACATTTTATGTTTTTTCTAAGCAACTTCGAGCTCAGTATTTATAAACTTTAGCATGAATGTAGCTGAGGGTTCTCTGCATATGCATAATTACTTACAAATATATTTTTAAGAATAATTTTTGTGTGATGGACCACATAGAAAACTCTCAACTGTATTTTCCCAAATTTCATAATGAAAGCTGTTGGCTGTTTAAAATATGGTCTTCGCTTGATAAAATTCACATTGTCAATATGGAGTTTGCAATTTCCTTTCAAAGGAAGCAAAAAACAAATCACCAGGTATTAAATGTACCAATATAAAGTTGTGAGAGTATGGAAGTAGAAACTTCAAAAACACTCTTCTCCAGTTGTTTAACCATTCAATGGTAATGGGGTTTAAATTCCAAGGACTGCACCTTTTAGAGGGATTTTAGGTTTATAGTTCCTTCAAATACACTCATGACCTACTGTGCACTGAGGTCAGCAGAATGTGAAGAATTGAAGACATGTACAGTGCATTTAGGCTGGCTTTAAAGATTTAGTGCTATATGGAGTGCTGAATGAATGCCAGAAAAGTGAAAATTCTTCACAATCATAAATAAGAACAGAAATATGAGTAGAAAGTACAGAGGCAGCATGTCAACAACATGCAACTATTTAAAAAAAAAAAAGGCTACTATAAACAGCCAAACTCCAAGGTACAGTGCAGATTTGATAAAGCAGACATGCAAAAATATTCCATTTACAGTAGATTGGTGGGAGGGTGGGTGGGGGGAGAGGGGGGGAGCTGTAACCAGCCTCTATATGTACTATTTTTGGACAATGAGGAAGCTGACAACATAATTCCTGACAATATGCTGTGGTAAGTTTAGACAGCTATGAAATGCTAACAAACATACTGGATGCTATAAAATCTCCATGTCTGAAAACTAATATGTCTTTAACTCTTACCAGTCCAATGTCAAGTTAAACTTAACAGAATTTTCTGTTACATTAGGTCCACTGTCACGCTAAAATTGATGGGTTATTGTACAGTGTTTTATGTTGGGCTTTCCTAAACTCACGTTATCTAATGGCTGATTTGAACTTTGATAACTAGAGACTTTCTGGGAAATGAGTTTGGACCAGACAGTTTGAATTTACAAGAATAATTTGGACTGTAAATGGTTAATAACTAATCAGGAAGATAATATCCATAAACACATTCAGTGAGGTTATGACCTTTCCAGTTTCCTATTCAAGACTTACAAGATAGAAGTTCAGTAGGCCTAATCCTACAGCAGTTATGCAAAAGAAAAACTGCTTCATAATAACCATATTTTTCACAGAGGATTGACTGGAAATGAAGAGAGTTTACAGGGTGTTGCTGTGAACGTAATTTATTTTTGACAAAATGAAATATGAAAATCTCTAGCACAGAAACAAAACCATTGGATATGCACAGATGCAATCAAGAAAGTCAGAAGTGGTTTGTGTAACAACACTGTCACTTGGCTAAGCACCATACTTGGAGACAAAAATGTCTCAGTACCACTTTTTCCACCACAATCCCACACTGACTAGTATGCAACCAAAGGCAGTTAAAGATGGTCATAAAAGTATAAGTGACTGGACAGATATTTTGGCTCTACACTGTTGAACAATATTAATGTGGATCATTAATGTGAAGTATATATATATATATATATTTTATAAATTTACCATTGATGTTAAATATTTGGACTTTTCAACACAGTATAAAAACAATAGCCTGTCTCAGTGAAACACAAAATCTGAGAAAATTTTCTTGAAAAAGTGGTTGACAAACTGAATCCATATAAGATAGTGACAAACATATCACCTTCTATGCAGTTTGTGAAAAATAAAAGTGTGAATTGTACCATAGTATTAAAGAAGAATAGTCATTAAACATTAACAAACACAGGTTTACAGAATGCTTTGCACTCTCCTGCAACAGTTTGCTTCTTTTTTACATCCATATGGCCTTGATTATAACCCTGAATTATACACTACATCTTCATTTAAGTGAATATCATATTAATACAAATGACTGCTGACATATCACCCAGAGTATGATACTTGCATGAGAAAAATATACATAACTGAACAAGAGAATCTGTATGTATATAATTAACAACATTCAGAACTACATTCTTTACATAAACATGAAAATAATGTGCTACAATCAAAATGTATAATTATATAACTTATTTGTATATTGTATATAATGAATATGTATTAAGTGTATATGTAATATATAATTTCAAAATTTTCACTTGCATATTAATTAGAAGCTGTATTGAATGTACAGGATATTTTCCACATTTCCTTGTAAAGACAGAATTGATACCTAGATTACAGTTTTCAACACAGATACTAAAATATAGTAGAATTCCTTTAGTCCGGCTGCTGATCCTCAGAAAATCCTGACACTTTGGCAGATGAGGAAAATTCCAAAGTCTGGCAGGCTTCTACAAAGGCCTCCAAAAGTGTCTCTACACGTACTTGGACTGTTGAAGTATCTCTTGACCCCTTTACTCCTACTCCATTAACTTCTGCAGTCATATACACTTGTGATCCACAGATTTATGGTCCTTCAGCATCCCTGGTAGAAACTGAAAAGACTCCATAATAAAGAGGAATGAATCCTGATTCTCTTGTAACAGCAAATGAAAGAGATACCTAAATGGAGTATTGACCTGATTGTTTGTGCAGCTCAAGTGTGGAAGCAGTAAAACAGTATTATCTGTTAGAGCTTAGGTCAGTATAGGAACAGTCTGATAATGCAGAATATTTAATAATCTGGCACTTGTCCAGCGTTGTGAGTGCTGATTTAAAAGAACTGTACTGTAGTACATGGTCGCAAATGTACAAGGTCCTGCCTTGTATGTTATGCTCATATTTAACAATAAGAACAAAATCTATTTTTCTGTGTTTTGAAAGTCTAATCTAAAGGCCTGGATGTTAAAGCAGTTATTGCCAAATTTGTTTAACAAAACTGCTTTGTTGATGAAATTGAACATTATCTGAAGTCCAAGAATCTAAATTCAGTTTTCTTGTTTGTCTTTATAATGCCACATGCATCCCTGCAATCTTCATATTGCCCAACTAAATACCCAAGTTCAGTAGCTGCCCAAGAAGATCATTTCGCTCCTCCAGCCACTTGGCCAAGGAATGATGATGACATCCGAGAGCTGTTGGCCTTGATGCATCTTCTACTCTTTCTTTGATGTGAGTGAGAAGAAGATATATGTTGGGACCAGTGAATATTGCAGCTTGTACAGCAGAGTTGACTGCATACAAATAGAAAGAAGTCCCTGGACAAGTTTTATGCCATAGCTTTGAATGGCTGATTCGGCCAGAAGCAGTTCATGACTTCTGGATATTGGCCAAATATTAGGACAAAACAAGGAATATCCTCCCTTATGTTATGCCAGAGTTTCTGTACATTATTGTGTTCTTGTGTAATGGCCTGATGATGGTACACATTCAGGGCCAAAACTAATCACCAACTACAATGCAATTATAAAGCAGCGTGATGTGTGTCATTGAGAATAATATGTATTTATGCCATAAAGTTCCATGAGAAAGATTTTGCATGTGTTGAAGTAGTAAGCTTCCAAATGCCATGGAATTAACTGAGAAGAATCTTACACCACTAAGTTCACCACAGGAGGAAGATGGTACTGAAGCTCTTGTGGAGAGGCTTGGGCTAATTAACATTGCTTGAAGGAATCTGTTCAGATTGCAGATGACTTGATTGAGCATTTCATGGATTATGTGCCTGAAATCTGAGCAATATGTGATGATGTCATAGTGCCTGACAAGGAGGCGAATAAGGAAATGCAGAAGAAAGCAAAGCAATTGAATATCATCTTTTTTATTGTCTTCTGTTTCCCTCTCTGTCATCCCTTGTATGTAATTCACCCTCACACCTTTCAGTCAGGAGCACTGACATCATTCCAAGACACCAACATAAATGTTTTCAAGTTTATTAATAATTGATTATACATATTATCATGTTTGTGTGTCTTCAGTGCCCCTAAAACATTTTTCCCACTTTCTACTCATCAATTTTTCTTTACTTGTGGGATTTTTCAAGGCTTTCACCACAAGTGGAAAAGATTTTCTGTAGTTCACATAGTTGGTCAAAAACCTGCGAGATTCTAAAATCAACAAATGAGGTAACCTTCCTAAACCTTTATGTGCCTTACCAGATTGTTATAAAATGGTCAGAATCATATCAACTTTAATGTTTACCATTGATTATCAGCATAATTTAGTACTGAGATCTTCTGAATGCAAAATGCCAGCTGATTGTACTGCTTACACTATCTACCTACATGATACACCTGGATGGTTTTTAAACACATAAGGATACTTTGTCACAAATCTTTCATTCTTTTCATATCTACTTATTTTAAAAAAACCTTAAGTTATTCTTAACTGCCATTTTATACTTGATTCTCACTAATTTATGGGAAGTTCCAAGCTATGTACAGGATAGAATTAATTGTTTTACTGTCATATACATTCAGTGCGCATAATTTTCATTTGTGTGTCATAGTCTAGTCAAACTGTTTCATTTAATCTGTTACTACATAATGGTCCAGTTGTAAACTATAATGTACAAGTACACAGACATATGATGGATGAATGTTTGTTTCATAACAAACGGAGTGATTTAAAACAAATGGAAGCTATCTCATACCAGTAGGAAAACACTCAATTCTCATGCAAGTGCTTCAGGGTTGAAAACTGTCAGCAGCTGTCAACTTGCCTGCATGCTATAAGATTGATGAAACATATATTGCAAGCAAATATAACACAATACAGGAACTCAATTTTCAAGAAGTATGTTGTAATGTTCCAAGTGTCTCGCCAAAGAAACAAACAAAGCTAACCATCTGTCACGGTGTTTGGTGCATCCTGCGTTACACCAAATATTGTTGTATTGATAGATGAGTTTCTTTAAATAAATACTACTGTGGTCACATTTTGTTGAACGCCTACCGCAGAGTGCAATGTATATTTCATTTGATTTTGTATGCTGTAGGATTTCTATTTAAATATTATCCATTTTTCTACTAATGCATGCAAATCATATTACATTTAACAGCATTGTTCTAAAGTTTTGTAAAACAATACATTGATTTGCATGTCATTCTGCAGATCATGCTCCAGTTTTGTTGTGTTAATTTCTGAACAGCATATGTAACACAGTACAGATAAGAATTTAAACCTTATTTATTCCAAGGGTTCAATTCCAATTAAAAATCAGATCTACATACCATCTTTGTTAAGATTTGTTGATGAAATTGTTTTAATGAATACAATTTTTAAACTATAGACTCTAATTATTACAGAATGCTACATAACATCACTATTCATAATAATTAATACTTGCTTTGTATCTCCTCACACAATAATTAAAACAGACAAAAAATTGAGTACCCATTGAATTATTTTACCATTACAAAAAAGTATGATTAGGTTATCAGATACTTTGTGTGATGTCAGTTGCAAAAAGTAGCCTTTTTAGTGTGAAAATATTTAATTATTGTTGTAACAGTTTACTGACATAGTCTGAACAATAATTGTACATTTACATTTTTCATGATGTCATCAGTATTGAACCCTAGGATTTAATATTATATATGTTTTAATTACCGTACTGAAATTTAAAATTAGTTACAGCACACATGAGTCTTGAATCTTAAAAGGAGTGATTTGATTCCATTTTATTACTAATTATTGCAATGTTTGACTTGCTTTGCCCTGTTATGTCTCCACTGAGGCTGCATGATGCAATATTTCAACAATCTGTTGAGAAATATTTGCTTTGTATATCATATACCTTGTATCATTTAAGTAATTTTGTTTCACTGTTGTTTTAAAAGCCCACCAAGTCCATTTGTACATCAGGAATTAATAAGACTGTGTTAGCGATGTCACTAAGACTTTTGACGTAAACCATAAGTGTATTATATTATTCTGAAACATAACTTTGTTCTACAAAACTGGTTTAAGCACACAGATGGACTACATTTAGGAAGTTATTTATTAAATAGTGAAAATTAAAACTGTTGGAAATTGTAACATGCAGTCTGAAAGAAAACTACATGACTCATATCCAGCGCTTCCTCTCCCTCCACTAGCTCTTAGTTCACCCACATGAAAATAGTAACAAAAAAAATGACATAAAATCATACTAATCTTTTGGAAAAATTCTGTGCAGGTGAGAAGACAAATTCCAAAATGGACATTGTGCATAGTTATCAACATATTTTAGAGAAAACCATATTTCTTGGCATTAGTATTCCATGCATTATTCACTGTTTTTGGAAACAATATACAGTACTTTGAACCACATATTTTAAAATATTATTCTACTTGACAGCAATGTAAATTAAGAAACACAAATTTACAAAATAATGCAAGTTGAGAGAAATATTATCATATTCCTGTCAACTTTACTTAAGAGTTGCTGAAGAGTGTATTTAACCGTTTGGCACCGGAATTATTTTTTTAATTTTAGCACACTCTTTATATAGAATGTGAATAACACAGGAACCAAATAAGTTTGAATTATGAAACAAACTGCATTTTGAAGAGAAAAAAACGGAGAGTATATACCGTGTTTAAAATATTCAGTACCTATATTTGTTGAATAAATATATTAAATGCAACTTTAGATGTTAGCGGAGCGGTACGACCACTATAGTTGTCATTAGGCGTCAAAAGGTTAAACAGAAAAACAGGAATATGTTGTGTGTGCATTTATTTCCTCCTTGTTTCACTAAAAGGATGAAATGCAATACAAGGCAATAGAATGTAATTACTTTTTTACTCCCCTGTTCAATACTTTTACTTACATTTTCTCTTGTAAATATTATTATACTGGAGGGTTAGACTGTTGAGCTAATGAAATCATTATTAAGCACACTAGACTATTTTAAATTTACTTCAAATCTTATTTTACATTTCTACATTTTGATTTCACAAACTATTATAAAATTTCTGAAAATGTCTGTATAAACTAATGGGAACTGCCATAAAAATATATTTCACACAGACAAAACTATAAATTGTAGCAGATTCAAAATATCATTTTATTAACTCTCTCGAGGTAATCTTAATTCAGTAATTGTAAAGAAGTGAAATTTGCATCATAAACAATAATTACGTATACATTTTCATAGTCAACATTTTGCATGAGCAGTTCCCTAGGAAACATCATTTTAAAGAAGTTTGATTTTACGAGTACTTTAAAACAAAACCTGGTTTAAATTTAAGTGAATGAACAGTGTGGTGTAGGCTTTATAAAAATAACTTTACTCTTAGATTCTTCTATTATCCTCCATTTCTAAACGTTACTTTACAATTGTTGAATAGCAGTCAAAATTTGAAGTCTCATGCAGTATTGTAAAAAAAAATTCTAGATATTTTGACTGTATAAATAAGTTCTCTCAATAAGATTTTTAAAGTATTTTACACCCTGAAAACTTTGTCGGTATTATTCCACACAGTGACACCTAGAAAGTTTCATGAGGCGAACTAAAGAATATAATTAGTTTCATATTTGCCTTTGAAATTCACCGAAAGATATATCAGCCCCCCCCCCTCCATCTCCCACAAAGTCCATGCATGCACACATGTATGTGCACACACATACATGTATACATCTTAGCATACCAAATTTCTAAATATTAAAAATTCAGAAATATGTGTAAACATGTATCACTTTTTATCCACACCCTTTTTAAGCTCTGCAGTTTGCTAACATTCTTTGATATTTGATATCTGATATTTTATTTATGTTCCATAAATCCACAATAACAATAAATAGGATATAGAACGTGTCAAGAGTAATTAAGATTAAGATTGAGAGTACGGCCTAAATACTGCTATGCATTCAAAACAGTAAAATTTCCAAAACCTGGCAAACATTTAAACATAAGTTTACAGCACATTCCTTTGATAAAACTTTGAAAATCAGTATGATGAAATACAGACTTTCCTCTCTTTTTGTGCAAAATTGTGTTTTACAAAGAATAATATGACAGAGCTAGGTTAATATTTGACTTTCATACTGGACAACTATTTTCCCTTTATGTACTGAAAATGATGCATGTTGGAGGTGAAGAAACAAAACATACATTACTCCTGTTTTTATAAAAAAATGTTATGTTAATATTAATACAGAATAATTCCTACATATTTAATTTGAAAAAATGTGTAAATCATAATAAAGATTCTTGCAAGATACATATTCCATGCTAAATCATGAAGGCACACTACATCTATGGAAATATATGAGATTTATTGGTAAAAAAATTTGTATGTAAAATTAACAGTTTTTAAGGTAATTAAAAACAAATACAATTTCAATATCTTATCAACCAATGTAGATGATCAATAACTGAAAAAGACTCTTACATTTGGATATCCTAATGTTTGTTGTAATGGTTGTTATGTACAAAATGTCAGGAATACCAGTGTACTGTATCAAGTTATTTGATTGAACACTTGCCTATTATTCTTAATCAGTTATGATGGATACAACTATTAGTTTTCACGTGGGTGAATTAACAGTGGTAGAGCAAAGTGGTTGATGGATATGAGCCACATGGTTAGAAGTGGAGTCCCGCCCGCTCAGGAAGGAATGCAGTTGTCGCAGGCAGTCTCGCTCAGCTCGGAACAACGAAACCAAATACGGACCAGTATTCGGTCGTTTGGATCGGAGCAGTTATTCATGTTGATTCTTTCTCTCTCTTTTTCCCCCAAATTTACTCTGCTCTGCTTTTGGCCTGTGTATATGGTTGTGCCCTTCGACTCATTTGCATGCTGCTTCAAAAAATCAAACAAAAACTACACGTAAGTATTGTTGTATCAGAAACTTTTTAGTTTGTTATCAGAAAAAGAAATGAAATATATCAATCCAACACATATAAATTGCAAAACAGCAGTATAATAACTATGTAACTGTGTATAAATTAGAACTACATAGCTGGTGTTGCCTTGCATGTGTGTTGTGAAAGTCTTTTGTGAAAAACTTGTAAAGCATGACTGGTTAAAAAAATCAATTTATCTCTACATACACATCGTGGCCACTGCACCTATGTCATGGGGAAGTCATAAATAATGTTTTGCTATCCTGCTACATAAGTACCAGTATGTGACATTTAAAAAATTGTCCAAAAACAGTAGCAACATAAACATTACACAAAACTGAATGCACACTTTTGTGTACTCACATAGTTTGATAGAACGGTTTTTAATCAAATTTTGCACTGAATGTCAGTTTATTAATAAAAATAGTTCTTTATGTATTTGTAATGATTAACATTAAACTGGAAGAGTGTTGTTTCAAGTAGTTACACAGTAGTGTCCATAACCTTCAAAGACCAGGATGCAAACAAGTGGGCTAAGTTTATGTGACTCTGAATACAGGGTCAAGTGGTAGGCTGATGTTAATATGGTAATGAACATCCACTTTCTATTCTAGGTAGAGAATATCTTGACTAACTAAGCAACTATTAACTTCTCTAGTATAGGGCTCTATTCTATGGAGTTCATCTCTTAACCTTTCAAAACTTACTGGATACGTGATCCACCAACAGGTTTAACATTTCAACAATTGTATGTTCTGCCCACACTGTATTTATGTGTTTTTGTATTTATCTCAGAACAAACAGCGGCTTGTGCCATTTACAACATAAACTGAATTACTTTTATAACCGAGTTGAAATGTGTTTACTGTGCGGTAAAAACTGGGGTTTTAAATAAAGCAGTCTGCACTTTGCCTTTAAATGGTTAATTTCACCAGTAGAACAGCATGAGGGTCTAATCATATTTTTTACAAAGCAACAGTAGTAAGATGACAGAGAATAGTCCACTGGGAAAACAAAAAAGCAGCTTGCATAAAGTATGTAGACACTTATTTTTGATATCTACATAAGAAAATCAAATTTTACAGTGTTGTGAAAGTGCACATCATGGAGCTGAAATATATTAAAGAATTTCAAAGTAAAAGCTTAATATTCCAGACATATGAACCAGGAAACAATCGTGCATGAATCAACATGATTTTGGAAGACTCAGAATCATCATTACACTAACAACCATTTTATTTTTTAATATAAATTGTATGTATGTGTTAGAAGGTTCTCTTTCATATTGCAGCTGCTACTTTATTCCATAGCTGTGATTCTTAAGCTCACCTAAAAATATATGATTAATGTACTTTTCCAAACATCATGTAACAATGATAAAACTGTGCCTTATGTTAGTTACACAAAGTAGTGTGTATGGTGCAAAATACCATAATTAAGTAATACATCATGCAGAAAAATACCAGAACAGGAACTTGATGAGCATTCAATGTTATTAATGACAGTAATATATATATATATATAATTCTTTTTACTGATTCTGACACTGTTGTTTTGAGCTTGAGTAAGAGCATTTATCAAGATGCATACAGGGCCTATACATACTGGCATGGTGCAGTATTTTTTTTTTAATAAATGATTTTGAGACAATAATTTGTGCATTCCACTCATGCTTGCAAGAACAGTTACCCTGAAGGAGCATTAGAAAACAATGAAAAGAAAGACTGCAACATGCACTTTTGCTATTGTAGTGTTAATTGGACGTACTATTATAATGTGAACAGTAAAATATTATCTTAGTACAAAGTCTTTTGTGTGTCCTTGCAAATGGATACATTTCAAAATAAGTCTTTACACTTTGGTAATTGAATTAGTATTGTACAGCCTCATTGAAACTTTATTATGTGTATTTCATGCATGAAAAGAGTTTGTTTTGTCTTGTTCAATCAAAGCTTCAAACCAAATATGGTTCTGCATATGTAGTCTTTGCTTTAATGGCTTTTATTTATGCTGCTGCATGCTACTTCAGGTATTGCTAATTTTCTGCCTTGCATGGCAAACTGTATCCAGTATATGGTGACATGCAATAATATAACAAACCAGTCTTTCACTAATGTTCACTGCACTCCATTCTACACACATAATGTCCTAGAGCTTAGTTTACAAATTATTTTATAAATAATAATATTTTGTGAAATCCTAAAGGGAATCATCCAGTTTGATCATGAGTACAGCCCTTTGCGCCTCTTGTTCCCAGCTTCTGTCACACTTTATATTTACCAATTACGGCGAAATTATAGTGTTGAAATACACACTGGTAATGTTATGTGTTTTACTAGTAGAACCAGCTTATTTGAAGATTAATCAAAATTCCATGTACAAGAATAAGAACTGAATTCAGTTATATGTTGTTAGTAATGTGACTGTTTGTTGCAAATTAAGAGGAATAACAGCAGAGTGCTGCGACATTGATTCTAGCTGTTGATCGCCCTTAAACCCACCTTTTTCTAGGACGATTCTGCCCTCCATCCACCAATTTAAAAGATCAGTGTAGCACTCAACTGTGCCTTACCTGTGTTGACCTAACCCTGTGTATTTTCAGTGTATTGTTTGTAGCATATTGTGGTGGTGGTGGTGGTGGTGGTGGTGGTGGTGGTGGTGGTGGTGGTGGTGGGGGG
>Ga0131853_10003581_pt1 | contig 27843 bp, 16 predicted proteins | sample TergutLab28metaG_FD_92764 | JGI IMG/M metagenome (GOLD analysis project Ga0131853, IMG submission 92764) | Labiotermes labralis P1 segment gut microbial communities from Petit-Saut dam, French Guiana - Lab288 P1 (version 2) (version 2) | ecosystem: Host-associated > Arthropoda: Insects >...
TATATATATATGCACTGTGTGGCAGAAGGCAGGTTACCAGTGGGCTCGAAACGGTTATGTAAAAGGATGTGAAAGACGTAGTATCAGAGAAATGTATCTTGCAAGGTTAGTGCCTGTGGCATGTTTCAGCAGCGTACTTGCCAAGTCATGACGAAAACGTGCCTGCTGTTTTGTCATCCAATCAAGCAGCGTTAGGTCAAAATAAAGGGTAAGGTCGCGTCCTTGGTGCCAGACTTACTTCTCGATTACACTGACACCAAGTGGCTGGGTCTGTTCCAAGTCGTTGTTACGATTATTCACGTCGCACAGTCCGTGTATGTTCCCACAGTCCTTAATTTTCCAGGAAAACTGCTAATATTACTGTCAGTAAAACCATTTAATTACATGCGTTTTGTTTCCACATACTGGAGGACCGAACCTTCTCACAGGCAGTTAGTAGTCGGCCTGTCACTGTGGAGGATCGGGTTCAATTCCAGACCATTCAGTTTAAGATTTATGGTGGGTAAAGTGCTACTGAGAGGGTATTATCTTCAAGTTCTTCAGTTTATCATTGTCACCATTATTCCACCAAGGCTGCCTACTCATTCCTCTATCCGATACTACAAAACATCATTCATTGATAGCGTCATCGTTAAAAATGTACTTGAAATGTAACTGTCGAGACACGTGTTCTACGAATCTGGTAATATCTAGCAATGCAGATCGTGACTTCGGAGTAGAGAGCAACTGGTTCTTTAACTTCGTCGTCTATAGCGAAAACAAGTTTTGTAACAATAATATGCACAATAGGCTAACCTTACCACAGTTCGGGAGTCGGGATAGTCCAGTCGGTATAGTGATTGGGCTACAGGCTGGATGTCCGACGAATCGTGGTTCGATTCACCGTGGGAATATGAGGTTTACTTCTTCTCCGATTTGTCCAGACCGGCTCTGCTGTCCACCCAGGCTCTTATTATAAGGGGACCGGCAACTCTTTCTCCCTGCCCTTGAGTGAAGCGGCTGTGGCGTTACACGTATCTAGTGGAGAGGTTCATGAGTGGCGCTGTACATTATCTTCTCAAATTTTTTCCTAACATGTTGATGAACCCACCATTACCCTTTGGCACCTGCCCTAATTTGATGGACCTTTTACGTCCGACGAATATTTGTTTCAAAGAACGCCATCTAATTTATGATGCCTTTCGAACGTATACATGGAATGCAATGGATTGGTGTCTGCTGCTTCCACCCTGTTGAACTCTGCACCAGAATAAGCAATAATTAGTATTCAGCCCTAGAGGCCGGTCCGGCAGAAGCCAGAGCCCGGTTTGGAACCGATATGGCTCTTGGCACACTGCATCCTAGGCAAGTTCTTGGGGGTAGTTTGCCATTGCTTTCCCTCGCCTTTAGACGTTCCCACTTTCGCCGCCACGCGCCTCTGCGTCCGCAGCGACGCGAGAGATCCTAGCAGCGAAAGGTGGAACTGTGGGCGAGAAAGATGTCCGGTAGTAATTTTGCCTAAATCTTTTACATGCCGTAAATCTACCCTCCGAAGGAAGGCGTGCTGAGGATTTTTTCGCCCTAAAAATCCGAAAGCTTCGGCCGGGTTTGAACCCGCGAACTTGGATACCAAAGGCCAGCACGCTACCTCTAGACCACCGAAGCCGCTCCAAGCACTTTTACAGCCTGGAAAAGCATATGTTTGTTCCTCACAGCTCTGCAAATAATTATGTGAATGAGGAAATACCTATACTCATTATGATAATATTAAAGTGGGCATCGAAAATTGCCTGTAGACGACTTTTAAAAATGTTTTTCTGCTTTCATCATCTCCTGAAAGTAATGTTTAAAAACCTATTATTATTGGCTCTTTATGTCGAGATAATGTCTATTGCCGTACAGATTTTATACCATTTCTTTCATCTGACGACGGCAGCAGAATCCCTTCCGAAACGCCATTTATATCAAGTATGCCCCTAGCAATGAAAATATCCATGTAACATTCGTATTATCACACTTAAGACGTAATATTACAGACCAATAGAAAGAGTGGGAAGATTTGTGTAATACGTGTCGTCATTGCTGTCTGAAGTGAGACTGTAATTGATGCCCATAAGAAAGGTCAAGCAATCCCATTACAGGCCTGGACTGGTCCTGGGGATTCCAGGAGGTTGAGGCTCTCAGATTTGATGACATTCATCATATGAATATGGTAAGGCTGTCAGCCCTACACACCGACCGCCTTTACCCCAGGAAATATTTTTGGTACTCATTTCTTTTACAGGCTGAGTCCATGAAAAATTTCAATGACACCTTCGGGAATCGAACCCGTGACCTTCCGGCTTGTAGCACAGTGCCTCAACCAACTGTGCCACCGCGTGCCCGCTTTGATACCCATAACAGTAACATTCACTTAAAAATAACACATTGTGGAGAGCGGGAAATGCACTGTTCATGATAAGGCGAACATTGTCCGTTTGCATGCCCCTGGGACCATCTGAAGTGACTATAACGCCAAAGTAACGCTGTTTACTTTAAAGTCTATACCCCCGCTGCTACCACAGAAGTCAAACCTCAGACTTTAAAATGTGCACGTTGCGGTGTGTAGAATTGTATCTTCTTGTTCGGCAAGGAGAAGGCACCAGTTCTTAATCTGTGCTTTGATAGTGCGACTTCCTATGGACCGAACTTATGGGACAGCCGATATACGCCATACGCTTTCATACTGTCGCCTTTAACTTCCGTGTTGTGTTACTCTAAGCATAGTTCTGCAACTAATTCTGGCACAATATTTGTCAGACTAACCCTCACAGACATTTGTCTTCAGGAGGGCACGCTAATGTGCTCTTTCGTTGCCTTCCGTGCAAACAATCTGCTAATTTCAATGTCTTACTTTCAATGTGACGAAGGAAAGCTACGATCTACCTCTCACATGCTGCTGCTGCTGCAGTAGTTCATAAACTGGGTGTGTCGCACAATCTGAACCAAAATGCTCCCTGTGTACTTACTTCACACGTCGGCCGTCTTAACTATGATACGTTTTACACATTACAAGTAATATATTCAATTCAGGCACTGTACAACTGTCATTTGCCGGACTGCGTTATTTCGTGGTAGGTTAGGTTAGGTTAGGTTAGGTTAGGTGTGTGCTACGGGATTAGTATTCATAACGCTCCATAGATGGCTCAGCTATTGTGAAAGTAACCTAAATGTAGCTATATATCCGTACAAAATTAAGAGCTTGATAAAGGAATGCAAATTTTTAATGAAAGATAGTTATCTAGATATATCGGATAATTCGTTATAAATTCACTTTTTTATTTTCTTTAGGTTATTAATTTTCAGAAAAAAAATAGTTTGTCTATTGTATGTAAGTTAATTTTGGATGTAAGTTTAGGGAAAAATAGGGACTAATGGAAGGATAAAAGCCGAAAAGAGAATTTCACTCAAGGAACTTTGAGTGGATCACCAGTGTCGTCCCTAAACATACCTGCTTTTATAACCTTATGGAATTTCAATGTACTTATTTCAACAATATACATGGACATGTTGACGTAATTTAATGCGGTAATTTACAACCTTAATTAGCAAGAGAGGACAAAAATTACGACGCATATATCATAAGCATTGCTTTTAAGAGGGCATGGAATTTCATATGGGCAATTTTTCATGGCTGTGGAGGTTAATTCTGTGTGTGTTTGTGTGAGTGTGTGTGTGTGTGAGTGTGTTTGTGAGTGTGAGTGTGTGTGTGTGTGTGTGAGTGTGTGTGTGTGTGTGTTATGTTCTCAGGTCTTTCCAACATGGGGCCTATCATCGAAACTATGTTATCTTAAAGGATAAAATTGTAACTGAATTCACACTGTTAGAGAAGAATGAAGGGATGGAACAGGGTAAGAAAACGATACAAGAGAGAAAAATGCATGTGAAAAAGAACGCACCCAAGTAATGCCTCCCTGCTGAATTTGAGTGAATTTTCGGTGGTTTATCTAACATCTGATAAAGAAGATCAAAGGAATTATTATCGTTGTACCGTGCATTTTGATATATATAAAGTTGAACCACTCGCACTCAACACAGCGCACAGTACACACACAACACACCTGTGACATGCTGCCACACCACCACATAACATATAACGAAGTAGTTTTTACCGAATCTTAAGCTAAATATAACTTTAGCTAGGCTCTAGTGAAGTCTCCCTGATGATGATCGTAGACCGAAACATGTAGGAGCAATTCCAAGTGATTTTTAATGTAAATTTTAAAACTTTGTCATGTTTAATAAAGAGTGCATTTGTTGGTGTATGGACTTCATAAAGATCAAAGGAACATGTGGATTGAAAAATAAAGGTAACCCCATATTATGCGTTCATCTTATTACTTGTTGGTGTAAAGCAGGCACAAAAACAACTCTGTGTCGACGATAAATTTCAGCAAATTGAGACATTAAATAAGAAACACGTACTTTCTGTTTTTGTAGCATAATTTTATTGCATGTATACTTCGTACTTCTTTTTTTTTTACATTTTTTACCTCATTTGTAATTTATAATGCTGCAAAATAAGAACACATAGCAGTATAGGATTATGTACACACTCAGACAAGAAGAGTCGAAGATTTAGCTTCCTCGAGGGTGGTAGATGACTATGGTTTGGGATCCCGAAAGTATGTAGGAAAACTGAAGTTATAGGAGTGGTGTAGACAGAGGGCCCTGATAATCTGAAAGAACAGCAGTATAATATATTTCTATGTCACTAAACTTGACTAAACAGATCTTAGGACATAGAGATGGCGGTCACAGCTCTGGTAGTGCTCGCTACCCAGCTGGTGAACTCCGCAGCACAGTGCTCGCTAAATGATGACCTCTGGACTCCAGCGAGGGCTCCAGAGAGGGGCTTTGTGATCGTCTCCTTCAATCCGATGCACATTGAAATTTTAACACTTGATACTTTGGTTCCAGTCTATGGACTGCCTATAACCTGAGACACCTCGTGGTGTGATTTCCGGTCCATGCCCAGCACTCCATCCCACAAGGATAGCGGCATTCTTGCGGAATGATGGACATGCACCAGAGTTAGACTTCTGCTTGCAAAGTAATCAGTTTCCAATATGGACCAATCGCGCAGGTACGTATACAGAGAGTGGTCTGGCCAGGATGAGGAATGTGGAGTTTACGGAGCAGCGGGTCCGACGGGGAGGTTGGTGGCGGCAACACGGAAGCCGAGGCCATCGGCAAGGTACTTGACGTTCTGGATAAGGCCATTACCATCCACGTAAGAGTAAGCGCCCTGTGTAATTCCGTCAGCGGTGCGGATTTCTTGTTTCTGTGAGTTGCTGTCGGCGTATCCGTAGCTGTACTGACCCAGGGTGTCCTGAGCCTGGTACTGGCTGGAGCCGGACACCACGGGGGCCGCAAACACAGCCGGTGCGGGGGCGGCTACTGCAAAGGGAGTAGCACGAGCTACAGCAACAGCTGGTACAGGGGCGGCTACTGCAACTGGGGCGGTACGAGCTACAGTGACAGCGGGAACAGGGGCGGCTACAACAACAGGGTCAGCGTGGGCAGAGACTGTGGAGTAACCGAAGCTCTTGACTGGCTCGACAACTGCGACAGGGGCGGGGGCGGCGACGGCAACGGGAGCGGCACGGGCTACAGCGACAGCTGGGGCGGGAGCGGCAACAACAACAGGGTCAGCATGGGCAGAGACAGTCGAGTACCCGAAGCTCCTGACTGGCTCGACAACTGCAACGGGAGCGGGAACGGGTGCTGGGGCGGCTACAACGACAGGGTCAGCGTGTGCAGTGACGGTGGAGTAACCAAAACTCTTGGCAATTGGGGCGGCTACGATGGGAGCGGCTGCGAAGGGGGCGCCGGCGTATGTTGTAATGGCTGCGGGGGCGGCGGCGTATGTTGTAATGGCTGCGGGGGCGGCAGCGTAGGTTGTAACGGCTGCTGGAACACTGCGCTTCTTACGACCCAGGAGAGCATTAGCCTCGGCATGGGCGGCGAAGTGGGCGGCCTTAGCAGCGACAACTTCGGGAGTATCGAGGGGAACTCCAGCAGCTATGGCAGGGACAGCGATGGGGACGGGAGCGGCCAACACAGCGGGGGCAGCTTGGACAATAGGAGCAGCGGGGACGGAGGGGCCGACAGGAAGGTTTGTGGCGGCGACACGGAAGCCATTAACGGGATCAGAGATGTAATTAGCGCTCTGGACGAGGCCGTTTCCGTCGATGTAGGAGTAGCCGCCGCGGGTGATGCCATCGGCGGTACGTGTCTCGGTCTTGGCGCTGGGACCACCGGAGTATCCGTAGCTGTACTGTCCGAGGGTGTCCTGTGCGTGGTACTGACTGGACACAGAGGTAGCAATGCCAACTGGAGCAGTGGCCACGTATGGTGCTGCATAGGGCAAGGCACCTAGGAAGCCGGGCTTGGCGGCGGCCAGAACCATCAGGCAGGAGACGATCACCTGCACAGAAACTGCCACATGTACTGCACCTCCTGATCAAGAGCATTAGTAATTAGAGGTATATGGCGTGGTTAACAAGCCGTAATCGGAAACTGTGCGTTATGACACCGCGCAGTTTGGGTGATGGTTATCAATGTGTCGGAGAAACACTAAGATAGTTAAGTGCTTTTCGTAACTTTGGCAGTGACCCTCAATACTGTAAATGTCTATCGAACTCCGTGATGTGGGATCGTCATGAACAAGCTAATTGTTCCTCAACCATGAAATTTCCCGGAAGTTGGTTACCGCGTTCACTAGAGCACGCCACTTATACATGTCACGAGCCAGCTGAATCCGGTCCTTCTTCTATAATATACCAGTATATTTTAATATTATTCTCGCACATAAGCCTAAAGATCTTCAATTCGCCATCATGAAAACACAGAATCACACAAAAACACACACAGGCTAATTCTTCATGTACTCCCATCCCGGCTGCAGTACTGCATATCACTCAGATAAAGACCGGTACCGCATATCTGCAGTTACAGTGTTTTCATCCGTGAATATCTAAGCAGTTAGCACGCCTTACAAAGACATGAATTTTGTTTTTGCCTCTCGTAGAACGGCGAGCTACAGAAAGGACCACAGAGATGTAGCAACAGCTGTGTGACTGGATCGAACATGCGCGAATGTAGAAATAAAATCATGCACTCTGTTGGTGGGAAAATTTCTACGTTTATTTTTACAGACGAATTTGAAGTCGCAATATTATAATGTGTCCTGTTACGTCTTCACCAAAACGTATTTTAGTTTCATTTTATCACCAAATAAACTAGAATAGTCTCCCGTCTGTGTTTCTTAACCTTCCCAGTCACTCCCTACTCACAAAAGCGAATTCCAATTTGCAGCGTTACTTGACTGCTTATGGCGATAAAATTTAAAACAAATTCATACATTTACTCTGTAATTTAATTCCTTGTGCTGAAACTCTGATATAACTTAGGTATTTTTGAAACGCGTTAAGTTCTATGAATGTTTGGTTCTCTTAAGTGTTTATTTTGCTCACCGAAATTAAAGAAATCTTTACGCCATTCTTCTCCTCCCAGGCTTCAGATTCTCTACGCATTTCTGAAGACTGGAATTAGATGTGAATGATATTTGTGAGCAATTATGCGTGTTGAGGATGACAGGGACTGCGCAAATATAAAACGGTTTCTCGAGGCCAAAGGTACATGAGCTACGAAAATACCTTAAAAAGTTATTAAAAATTATTTAATTCCGATGGTAATATTAATGATATCTCAGATGACGGCAGCTGAAACCACATTATTTACTGTTTGTCTATACTATTTTGGTTGTGAGGCTTTTAAGTCAATCATCATAAAGTAGAATATCAAATTATTTGATTATGAAATATATTTAAGAAAAGTTATATGTCGTGAGGAAGTTATATAATGCAGGTGCCAGTTAGCATTAAAGTCTTAAGCAAAAAACGTATGAATTATATTCCGTGAGGTAATAATAATAATAATATTTATTTACTGAAATTGGGTTGTTACCCGGTGGCAGTGGTTATTTTACATGTAAACAAAACAAGAAATTGGTTACTACTAAATTTAAATCGGGAGGGCTACATGAGAAGCACGTAGTGGCAACTTGGAATGTTGGGAACCATCTCAGCATTTGCTTATAGACACAGGGAAACCAAGAGAAACCTGTGTTGAGGTGGCCGGTCGCAGGACCTTCCGAATACTGACTTCTAGCCAGTAGTCCGGCATCTAAAGTAATAAAACAGCAATACACACATAGTGCAACAAATACACATAAGATAACAACAACACACACAAGACAACTACAACAATACACACGGCCAACCAACAACAATTACACACAAGACAACTTAAAACTAGCAACAATACACCCGAGACAAATTAGAATACAACATGTACAGAAGGTAAAAACACCCAAGTAAGAGAAACACCCAAGTAACATACCTATGTAAACAAGTAGTTGATATAGATTTGCGGTGAATAAATGTGACATGGGCACCTACATTTACTGGTTGTTGTTAACATGATCAAGGTTATACGTTGATTCCTACTGCACGCTGCGAGCAAAATACTTTATGTTCTGCACGAGTCCAAACAGCGCGTGCTAAATGGATACAGAGTAGCGGTTGTACCACAATGACAGATTCCGGGATAGACAACTACATTATTGGAAAAGAACTGCATTTTTGTGTTATTATGGGTTTTTAAGCAGATCTGAATTGTATTTGAGTGCGCGGATAAGAAAATTGAAAGAAAAATATTTCATTTATCGTAATGAAAGCTCTCAACACATGAAATTGCATGCAGTACGTGGACCAGCAGTACAGACTCTACAAGTCGGCACAAACCGGTTCACAAAGAGAGCGAATGTGTAAATGGATTTGAAATTTTGTGCTATATTGCGCAACTAGTAGCGGAAAAATATTAATTCTGATATTGATGCAACTACGATACTTTGAAATGACGTAAAGATTAATTGTTGTACTGTTCATTGTTTATAAATGTAAGAAGTGTGTATAATTTGTACTGTAGTTTTTTAATTCACAAGAGATTTAAATGTGTCATTTAGATATTCCCTTATGTCTTTTTTTTTCTGTGTTCAGTTATGAAGATACAAATCCACCAAGACTGTCGTATTGCGGGATGTTGACGCCTACCGTTCAGTGGATCGTTCCCATTTTGACATCGGTGTTACCGATGGTACCGAATGAAGGCTTTTCTTTCAAATTCAAAATCGAAGCGCCCTGCAAATGGCAGGGCCAGCTTCTTCCCACACGCTGATAACTATGCATCAAAATACACGGCGTCACATAACATGAGAGGAAAAAGTTAATATTAACCGTCATGATAACCTCTAATTTTAAAGACGTCTACTGTTAGTGACGCTCTTGAAGTACAACTAAAGTGCAAAATTCACGTTCTCAGAGCTGTTTGTCTGTTCATTTTGGTATTCTGGGATATGAAACTGTATCTCTGGGTGAGAGGTGTCAACATTTCAAACCAAGATGGCGCCTTCATCTTCAAGGACCAAGCAGTCTAAGAAGATTTATTCTTAGACCGCTTAATCCTTGAAGATTAAAACATTAGGTTCCGTCGAACCTTCGTGAACAACTCACCACAAGAATGCGTCCTACCAAACAAAGCCTGAATTCACAAAAAGTGAATTGCCCCCTTCTTGTTTTCTAAATATATTCTGTCGAAGAACTGTTAATGCCTTGCTTATTGCCTTTTAAGCGAGGATGTCACGTTTTAAATCATATTAATGAATCTCTACTCGAATACATTGAGCATCAATAAGGGTGCAAAGAACACCTAATGAAGATACTAGCTTCAGCTTTGCTGTTACTTTCCCACTAGAGCCATCTGGCGTTATTAGGCCGAACAAATCAACTCACCAGACACTTCATTGTTGCGAGCGCTGTTGTTTGGCTAGCTGGTAGCTAATCCACGAGCGACTGTGATCAGACCCTTGATCTCACCTTCTTATATACCCATTCCCTCTGATACAAGACCCCGGCTCTAATTTAACTTTGCACTTTCAATAATTGTAGTGACCATTGCTTCCGCGGCAGGGAAGTGGGAGAGACGTTATCCGTGACCTAGACCGAGCCACAGGGTGTGGACCCCCCCCCCCCTTACAATAAGCCGAGCTAGAGCTGCTATTACAGAGGGGGGCTATGATTTATGCGTAGGCTAGGAATTCTACGCTAAACCTGCTTTAAGAGCCATGTTACGTCCGTAATTTCAAATATTATTGACATTTGGATTAGGCTGAACTGCTCAGGACTTCTGGATCCAAGCCATTCTCTTATCGTAAGGGTACAAGGATGCAATCCCGTAGAACAAGGCGGTCTGGGAGTGACGCTACCCTATATTTGTAGGTATTGTCTCCTTTTAGATAGACTGGAGATATATGTCTTCTTCTTTACACGTCCTTCCAGACGTGATGATCCATTAATTAAATATAGACACATTTACCATTACCTTTCACAAAACAGGATGTAATTTTTATGTAGTTTCTCCAGTACAGGCAATAAATCCGCACCACGTGTGTCCTCTGAAGACACGGTACAACCCTATCATACATGGCGTTAGGTAGAACGGCCAAGGAAATGGAATTGCGACTAACAAGACGTGAGACGTGCTGTTTAAATGTGTGTCCCACCAGTTAAATGCAACGTGTTGGCTGGCAGGATAAAACTTTATTTTTGTCTTAATGTAATTATACTGGCAACCTGAGCAACTAAACGATTCAATAAATACTGGTCATTACATATTTAATAGTTTGTAATAAATCAAATATAATTATTTATAAACAACTGCGCTGGAATTAGTACTAATAATAAACAGTAGTTATGTTAAGCAGGACAATAAAATTATGGTCTTCTGGGATGTGACACCGCGTACAGATAGACAGATAATTACCAAACTTTCGGAGTAACGAGCTGCTTCCTTTGTCAAAGTAGAAGTAAGCCAAGCGGGAAAAGCGGTGCCTAATGTGTAGAAGGGATCGCTGGTGTCGAAGACATCAGTGAGCCAATGGTAAAATCCCTTGCCCAAATTACCTACCGTCATATTTTCATACCCTGAAGATGGAAGCAGTATTTTTCCTTAAACGTCGGTCTGTACCTACTAGATTATGGATTCACATCCAAGAAGATATTTTTCTTCGAATTTCTGTTGTATTTCTTATGTGGGGTATTGTTATAACAGAAATGAGAGACAGTAGATGTATAACACAAACGACAGTATAGTTTTCACACTTTAGAATGCCGTTAAAGATTCAGGTGTTCTGGGTCATTACATCATGAATACTGGCATACAATTTCCGAAATGTCGGAGGAACCTGTTGCTGTCATCTTCAGAATTTTCGTAGGGTGCTCTGAAGAAGGAGACAGCAAGATTCTTCTTCCAACTCGAGGAATTCATGCAACAATTCTATACCAATATTCAGAAGGTTTAAAAGTATGTTGCTACGCACTTCCGGTAATTGTAACATTATTCGTTTTCTTGCGTAATATGTCTGTCGATCTGAGTTTCCTGTTTATGTTTTATGACCTCAGAATGCTAACATAAATGTTAACAAATACAAAAATTTGTAATTCCATTGTAACCCTGGTTCTTTTTGTTTTATATCCAAAGCAGACACGAAGAAAACAGCCGTAGGTTGCAAAAACTAACGGTCAACGTTCCATGCGAAAGAAAGCATTATTTGCATTTAATGAATTAGTGCGCAGAAATACCGATAAATGCCACCGATATATGTACAGGTACAGAATGGGAGTGTAATGCAAGTACAAGCGTGAAGCCAGATAAACTCTACATGTATGTCTCATTCATTAGCACAGACGGTGTAGCTCGAACGGACGTGGCAAGAATGGGCAGCTGTTTATCCGCAATAACATTCTGTTCGCCGAAACACAATGAAAGCGACTGTTTGCCTAAAGCCATGCCCGAATCCCCCTAACTTCCACATGCACGTCATCTTTCTATCTTTCCCTCTTTTTTCCAAGACTTTCCTTTCCACGATATTTCCACACAAAATTCCATATACATTTGCTGTTCTCCCCTATTTTCTTCCCACGTTGTTGTCCATGTGTTTATTTTAAGGCACTGTACAAACAGATGAGTTTATGTAGACTAATTTTGACAGATTGTAACTGACTATGCAGTAGGGATGTGAGATGTAGCAGTCGTTGCTCCACCTGAAATGCGCGAATTTTTCATGTAAGTAGGCAAAACCGAATTTGTAAGTCAGAATATGAAATATATTTGACGGGATGAGGGATTGAGAAGTCCCTAATATAAAGCATAACTACTAGCTGATTTTCAGAAAGGTGTTTTGGCACACGCTCTAGACAGAAGTGTAGCCAAGGCCAACTTTGTAACAAGCAATTATTTTGGATTTTAAGCAAAAAATCTTATTGGAGCAGTATTATTAAAGGTACTCGGCATTTAATGGAGCTCTATGCTATAAGCTGTCTACATATGGCCTCTGAAAGTCAGATCCTTTTCTTTATATAAAGGTAGGTAACTCAGTAAACTCAGACCGCAATGCTCTGAACATCGTCCTACTCCTAGCTGGAATATATCTGTCTGCGCAGAGTGCCTAATCACACAAGTTGCAATCACACGTCGGTAGATAACAGATATAAACAATTTTACAGCAGTTGAACTCATTATGTTCTGATATTAACAGAAAGATCGGGGATAGCCACGTCTGAATATTAATCAGGCTACGAGGTGGACAACGGGGGAATTGTGGTGGGATTTCCGGTAGGGTACGAGATTTTGTCCCCTGCAAAGCATCCACACAGCTTTAGGGTCCACCTAACTTCGCAACGGCGGGGCTTACCCCGACATAAAGCGGCCGGCTTGGGACGTCAACCACTCACCTCCCCCTAGCGCCGAGGTTAAGAATTAGGGGAGCTATACTGCAACCCACCATACGCCTTCTTATGTCGTACACAAGGAAAACTTACACTAAACAATATGAATGAGTATATGATTTTTCATTCGAAATTGAAATATACGGTTTAAATTATTGGGCATCCTACTCCAACTCCTCGTAATTTTCCCTTACAAGAACCCACGGTTCAATAAGAATTCTGTGAAAAATGCACGGCGCGTAGCTTCTTACACATATATGGCTGAGTTAGCAATAGCTCAATATTCACAGTGCTATACTTTCACTGTGTTGTCAGGTAGGGGTCTCAACGTCAGGCTGATCACTAGTCCAGAGGAGTCCTACTGAAGGTGGTGTGTTTGAGAGTGATCGTGCAGCCTTGATAATGAAGAGGCCCTGGCCCACCGGGGGCTGTTGTGCCATGGTAGGAATAACAGTAATGCTTCACTAGTGCGTGTTCGTTTATACAACCCCAAATTTCGCCCACTGTGATTGTTGTAATTAATCCTATAATGAGACACCCTATTGCTAATTCTGTATGACGTATCTGTTAAAATACCATTTCTACAACATCAAGGTACGTAGATCCACACAAGTGCAACTCGTACCGCTGAAATCGCTAAGAGGAATAAGAATAATTTAAATTAGTGTTAAAGATAGTCTTCTGCTAGGTAGTCTGTTAGAAATTTAAGGACGTTTCGGAGAGACGTGTTGCATCCGTCTTTACATTTCACCCTAAAGATGAAAGTAGTCTGTTCCACCGTAACGCCCGTAAAGTTCCGCCAGACTACACGGCGTCACATGATAACAGAGGGTAACCTTCAGGGTGACCGCCCTTGAAGCAGAACCTCCTACCTGTCTGTCATGAGTGTGTGTCTAGAGACAGCTCAGGGAAAAAGGTAGGTGGTGACGATAAACTGGGTGGGCCGGGATAGCGCAGTCGGTATAGCGACACTCTACAGGCTGGGCGATCCGGGGATCGAATGCCGGTGGAGGCGAGATTTTCGGCGTCCGTCCAGGCCGGCCCTGGGGCCTACCCAATCTCCTGTACTATGGCCACCGGGTCACTTTCCCGGGAGTAAAGCGGCCGAGGCGTGGCGTTGACCACCCACCTGCCATCTAGTGCCGAGGTTAAAAGAAGAGTAGAGCTACACCTCTACTCCCCTACTGTGCCTTCATTGCTTGTTACAAGGTTAAGTTTACCTTACTTATAAGTCAGGATACTGCAGTAAGAAGAATTTCGTGATTTGCATAGTTCATAAGGCAGGAATTTACAGTGGCATGGACATGTACTTCAGTGGGATAAGAAATTAAATCAGAATTTCTGTTTTAACGATGTGAACCTTAGATTTAATTTTTAACAGAGAGAGCCACTGGGTCGTTAACTGTGAACTACACGTCATCCTATTCTCCGTGTTGAAGTATTTTCTGAAACCCGTAAGTTTTCTTGAATATTTTCGTTCCCTTCTCAGGTGTTAAGTAAAGGACCCGATACTTCTTTCCATAAAACGAACCCCACGTGTCAGCTTGTTTCCGAGTCAGATAATTTCTTAACAAAATGACTTGGCACATTTGTGGTGCGAGTCGATTATAAAAACTGGAAAGCCTTTTTAAGGTGTTATTCAGGGAGTGATTTAAAAGGACGTGCTGTTACAGCCAGCACGATCAGTCAGCACTACTTCTGAACAAACACGGCTCTCCAGTGGATCGAATAGAAAAATGTAGAGTGTCAGATCGCTCCATATTCTTCTACGAGAACACTGAATATCGAAAGTAGCTATAAATTTGTTTTCCTACACAGACCAGTCATTAGGCGCTTTCGAAAAACTGCGAAAAGCGTCATATCTGTTCAAATGTCCGTCCGCATGGAACAACTCGACCCCCACTGGACGGATTTTGATATTTGAGGATTTTTCGAAACCCTGTTGAGAAAATTCAAGTTTCATTAAAATCTGACAAGAATAACGGATACTTTACATGAAGACCGATATACATTTTTGATCATATCTCGCTCAGTTCTTCTTAGAATGAGAAGTGTTTCAGACCAAATTTGTAGAGAAAATCAAAACACATATTTTATGTTCAGTAACTTTTTTCTAAAACCGTGCCGTTTGTGAGATAATGTGAAAAAATATTGTATAGGGGGCAGGCCACACATGACGCTATGGTGCATGCGCATTGCATGCTGGATATCTAAGAGACACAGTCAGAATATATAATTATTATCGCTTTTCCACTAGAACAACGGTTGCACGAACGCACCCCAATATTAGTTACACGTGCACTGCCTGTCTTGTTCTTGTTCTCAGACTGTTACCAACCTTCTATCCATTTCCTCTCTGTCTCTGTCTATCTCAGTGTGTGTGTGTGTGTGTGTGTGTGTGTGTGTGTGTGTGTGTGTGTGTGTTTTGATTTCTTTCTCCGTCACCTTGCCCTTTCCCTAAACCTCCTGCTCATGTGTTTTCTTCTTACCTTTCCCATTTTCTTACTTTGCTTTGTGTTTATTCCCTTATCTCTCGCTTTTCTCTTCCTTTCCTCTTTTGCTCGTCTGTTTACTTTTCTTATGAAATACAAATAAGCTTCCTAAGATAGCAACGCTTTGATTTGCACACGGGAGGCGCCTCCTTCTAATTTCGGGGCAGGAAACGTAATATATCTTCGTGATTTTATTCAGTATCATCTAACATATTCTGGAGCAATGTCTCGAATTAGGTTGAAAACACTTCCTTCTGCAATTTATTATTCAATTCTCATCAAACTATTTAACAATGTTTATTCTCGATTACAATTGGAGTTATTAAAAAATCACAAACAAACAAATCTCCTGATAAATAAGAAGCGAAATTACTATTAACTACTCACTTATCGTACTTCGTTAAGGTTAGGCCTGGATTTACTTTGTCTTTCCAAACAAATTCTGGGATAAAGTGTCATAATAGGCCATGGCATTTTCCTTCCACATCATCGTGACTCAAATATCCTGATAATGGACACTTCGCGGACATCAGCTGCACACTAACATACCCCAGAATGTTCTGAATGATAATGTTAATATTAATTAATTTATAATTAATTTAAATAAATTAATTAACTCACACATTCCAGGTAATGAATTTTCTAACATATCTGTTCTGTACAGTTCGCAGTCTAAGTCCAGACTCCACTGCCACACAGGCCTACGGCTCTCCCCCTCCTCTTCCGTTCTGTTAGTGGCAGGCTGATGGTTGTCCTGTTCCTCTGTATGTTTTCTCCACTGTGTAAAATTCGCAATGTTTGTAGACTCTCTCAGTAATTTCGTAATTTTATGACTTATGAAGAAAAAAAATCGGCTTCGGTGGTCTAGAGGTAGCGTGCTGGCCTTTGGTACCCAAGTTCGCGGGATTTTTAGGGCGAAAAAATCCTCAGCACGCCTTCCTTCGGATGGGGAAGTAAAGCCGTCGGTCCCATGTCGTAGATTTGCGGCATGTAAAAGATCCCTAAATTTACGTGGAGGTCGGAATTTAGGCAAAATTACTACCGGACATCTTTCTCGCCCACAGTTCCACCTTTCGCTACTAGGATCTCTCGCGTCGCTGAGGACACAGAGGCACGTGGTGGCGAAAGTGGGAACATCTAAAGGCGGGGAAAAGCAATGGCAAACTATCCCCAAGAATTTGCCTAGGATGCAGTGCAGTGTGCCAAGAGCTCTGGTTCCTGCCGGACCGGCCTCTAGGGCTGAATACTAATGAATGAATGAATGAATGAAGAAAAAAACTGGACGTTTGACATCCGAACAGAATTTTGCAGGACACCGGGACAGAACTCCATAAAACCCATACAAGACTGTGATATATAACCGATACGTATGGGATCTCTAGACTTTAGACTTCACCCGTTTCCACTGTACTATTCTACAGCTGTGTTCGTGCTAGCCCTGCCCTTTCTCGCCAGTTCCTGTACGCACAGCCGCAACTTTTCTAAGAAACTTCGAAGCCATGTATCATGCAGCAACGCCGGACATTTACAAATAAGGTCTTGATAGTGCCATTTTTCCTCAGTGAGTGGCAGGTCACGGATGAAGAATGCGGCGTGACGGTTGGGATTGTCAAGTTGCTGTGGCTACTGAAGGTGGAGAGCAACACGTGCGGAGATCGATCGAGTTCAATAGCACCAGCTGACGGACATTCAGCACAGATATTTTTATATCGGATTGCTTTATTGCGGCGACGTGCTGTGAAGCATGGAGATGAAACCACAGCAACTGTGTGAGGGAACAGAGATTTAACATGGCAATTAATGGTTACTAAGGCGATCAAATCCGGTCCCAGTGGCCGCGCGGTCTAAGGCGTAGGTCTGCGGCTGCTCGCCTGTTGAGATTGTGGGTTCGAATCCCGCCGGGGCATGGGTGTTTGTCTGTTGTGAGTGTTGTGTGTTGTAGCCATCCTCTTACAGAACCTGAAGGCTTAATAGTTGCTTCACTTCAATTAGTCGCCGACAGCAATCTTAAGACAATTCAGTCAGGTGCAGAAATTTATTAGTCATTTATAGAAGATCAGTCTTAATATTATCCTGCCATTTAAGCCTAGGCCCGAAAAGTGATCTCTTCCTGTGACGTTATCAACCAAAGCAAAGTCCTCTGTTCATTCATATTCCCGATGACAATAATATTAATAACAATAAACCTCCTAAGAGAAACACAAATATTCACTTCCCTCTTCCCACGAAAATTTCTAATCAATATTCTTCGCTCATTTCTTCTTTGTATTATTAATATTAACAGTCATATATTCACAGTCATTACTTTTATAGTAATCTCATATAAACTGACATATCGTTTCTTGAAAGTAACCATTTCCACAGTGGTAAATTTTACAGATTTTGACACTATGAGTCTTGTACATAGATGGCAACTTTTCGGAGAAATATGCGTTATCAACCTTCAAGGTGAAATATGTGAACCTCACAAATCAGAGGGCCACAATCTGGACTCCAACGTGGCCAAGCTAGCTTGGCCAAGTTGGAGGGAGGTAGATGCACAAAAAATATGACCAGTACCGGAGGCTGTAGTTACAGATTTGTGTACTCCTGATAATGGGTGTGGTTGACACCCGAAACATGTAGAGTGAACTTGCAGAATAATAGAATGCTTTGTGTTGCGTCTCGTTGGGCAGTTATTACTATACTTTGTGTGGATTTCTGACATTGACAGTGCTTATTGAATTATTCTTCTGCCACGTTCATCACAACCTTCACTTTATAATAATCATTACATATGACGACACGTATGTTTATATATATATAATCCATTCGACCCTTCAGTTTCTTGAGTAGCTCAGGACCTCTTAGCTTTTCCAGAAGGACTCTGCTCCGTGAAGTTAGGGAAGTTATTTGAACCTTGAGAATGAAGGCAACACTTTCTTTCGAAACGTTGGAAACTACTCGCCCAACGATGCAACGTCACATTCTGTTGGGCAGGAATCGTCTATGACTTATCACTTTATAAACATTTAATGTTTACAGCAACATTTGTTCGTAATAAATTGTGTGCATTTTGCTACTTTGGGATTCTTAATGTACAATTTACGAGATTTGGTTTCTCACAGCTGTGCTGATGAACATTCGAGTCTCTAGTATGTAATTTTTACAAACACTCTAACACAATAAAAATAGAAATATAACTAGCTAACTCCATGGAACAGAGAGTCTTTCTTGAGAAACTCACAGGTTCTCAGCTTGTCAAGGAGTCCCCCGCATTTAATGACAGTCAAAGTTTCATTACCGCATTCACAAGAGCCCGCCACCTATTCCTATCATGAGCCAGATAAATCCAGTCCATGACTCCCCCATCCTACTTCGTGAAGATCTATTTTAATACTATCCTCCCATCTATGCCTGGCTATTCCAAGTGGTCTCTTTCCCTCAGATTTCCCCACCAAGTCCATGAATGCATCCCTCACCTCCCCTACTCGTACTGCATGCCCCGGCCTTCTAATTCTGCGTAAATATGAATACAGAACAAATAAAATGATTTAGTATACAGGAGTTTTGTTTCATCTTATTTTGCTTCCAGTTTATTTCGCCCAATTTGCATATCTGGCAGTAAACGTAACACATTCCAGCTTGTTATTTGGACAAAAAGGGGTATGTCCTTGTGGCGCAACTGAAACTAGACTACTGGAACCTTGTCAATGCCGGCGAGCAGCCGGTTCATGGATAGTCAGAAAGAGGTACATTGCACTTTGCGATCGCTATCCTTCTTCGGCTTTCAATGTTTAAGTCCTTCGTGCTGTTTGTTCAGAAATGATTCTAACATAATTATTGTTTGTCCACATACGTTAAGACCCTGCTAGCGAACATTCGAAAAAATCGCCAAGAATATCCGAAAAGCATTCACTGTCCTACATTAAAACATATGTCGTACCCAGTTCAACGTCATATGCAGAGTCTTTATTGATAAGCTGATATGACGAAATATCGTGACTACTACCAAAGCCCAAGTCATTACTGACTTCACAAGAAACCGCGCCGCTGAAACCTGGCCCACTGTCATATAATCATCATGTCTTAGTCTACGTCTTTATTCTTTGTAGAGATTCTCACTGTACTTAACTTCTATCTTCTAAACTACCAAGTGACATTTTGAAATGAGGCAGCCTCTATGTAACCCTTTAAACGCCGAGTTAAATCCCATCTGCCATTTGCTGGCATTATTAGGAGCTCACCATATTCTCCACGTTAGCAGGATAAGGGTTAGAGACGCATGAAGTAATAATGTCCTGCATGATCAGGGCTATCGCAGGGCGTTGTCTGGATACGGAGCAATGGACGAACGTTATTAATTAAAGGAAAAAACGAAGCAACTCAAGTATATGCGTGCTCCAAAATCGTTTCTTCCAGTCTGCAAGGTGAGAATTCAGTATCTGACCACACAAGTTATGGTAGGGCCTCTCTAAACCCTGCTCTGCTCATCTACTTTATCTGGGCATGAATTAATTTATCCACGTTCTAATTACTACTTGATATTTTGTAATAGCCGTTGGCTTGTTAAGCCGACGCCCAAATCCAACACCTGAAGCCCACCCCTTGTCGGCTGTCTGACAGTGTATTCGCTACTACCCTCTATATCTAGAGGCCATCGTCTCCATCAGCTAGTCAAGGACGCGCCACGCCATGGTGACAAAAAGCCCCGCCGAACACTGTCCATTGTAACCCGTGACTGTGCCGTTTATCCTGACGTCTGTCGGTGGTGACTGCTTCTTTTTGCAGCCCAACAAAATCCTCACACTCTTCATTCAAGGCAATACAACAAAAATACGACATTTTCAATGTTTCAGACTCATTTGTCACTTGCCACTTCTTGCCAATCATTTATTTCGAAGGTTAAAATTTAAGGGACTACCAGCAGAGAGAATACGTCATAATAACAGTTTAAAATACTGTGGTAACTATTGTACCAACTGCTTAAACACTTACAACTCTTCCTTCTGCCTGCAAGGTACAGCTGTATATTGCACATGATGCTTAAAATAGACAGCGAATCTTACTCCACACAACATTGAAATGTGGGTACTTCTAATGGTAAATTGCTACTTTCTCGGTGCGGTAACATAGGAAACGACCACGTTGCGCCCGCAGACTGTGTTTATTTGTTTTACATTTGTCATGAAAAAGCGAGTATATCCCTATACAAGGCTAGATGACTTTTTTAATAACCGAGGTGTGAAGTGTTTACTGGGCGGTAAGAGATGAATGTTTAGGTACAGTTCACGTCATTCATAGTTTTTAGGAGCTTTTGCAAAAATTGCGAATAATGACTATTTGCTTCGTCTTCTCTGTCTGTCCTGTCTGTCAGTGTGTCTGTCCATCCGTCCGCAAGGAACAACTCGGTTCCCACTAAACGGTTTTTCATTAAATTTGATATTTGAGAAATTTTTCGAAAATCTGTCAAGAAAATTCAAGTTTCATTAATATCTAACAAGAATTACGATACTGTACGTGAAGACGTTTGTACATTTTTGATCATATCTCGCTCAGTTTTTCTTAGAATTAGGAAGTTTTCAGACAAATCTGTAGAAAACACATTGTGTTCAACAGCGTTTCTTTTCGAAAATCGTGTTCTTTTCGAGATAATGTGGAAACATATGGTACAGCCGAGTAGGCCATATGACAATATGGCGCATGCGCATTGCATGCTCGATACCTAAGTCTACAGACACACAGTCAGAATATGTAATAGTTATAGCTTTTCAACTGCAACAATAGTTACGCGAACGCGCCTAATGTTACGTTATATATAGAGTGTATGTCTTGTTAAAGGGTTAAAGGGGTTCGCATAGAAGTGTGAACTGCTGGTGTGCACTGGATTCATCTGGCACAGAATGAGGATGGTTGTGAGCACGGTAATGATCTTCCTGGATTCATAAATTTAGTGAATTTCTTCGCTTCTCAAGAAGTATTCTACTACTTACATTTATTTACTCAGTCAGTTAGTTATTTAGCTAGCTAGCTAGAGGTTAATTGAGCCTAACGTGGCAATCCCAGTACACAACAATCTTGGTCTACTTCAAGGCAATATCCCAACATATGACTAAGAGACTTAAGAAAATTATAAACATTTAAAATCAAGACAGCTGAACTCAGGGTTAAAATTAAGCAGTACTTCCCGATTACATATTAATTCTTATCATTACACCGTGACGTTAGGAAAATTGGTTGTGAGGCTGGGAGATGTATGGAGGAGACTCGGTTTTTATCCAGTGGCGCACTTTAGTGTTATCGGTGTTGAAACTTAGGTTACTTCTGCCAGGGTTAGTTATTATTAAATTATTAATGTAATAATATTAAGGTTAATTATGAAACTGAATCTGACGACAATAAGATGGTGAGGATTAGAGGTAATATCAGGAAAATATCAATATTGTTAAAACTGTACATTTCTAGTGACAGAGGTAAAGGTAAAGCAATCCTGTACAGGCCTGGACAGGCCTTGCGGGTTGCAGAAGGTTGAGGCTCCCAGATTTCAAGACAATCGGAACATGAAGGTGGTAAGTTTGTCGGCCCTATGCACCGTCTGCCTTTACCCCACAGGAAATATTTCTGGTACTCATTTATGTTAGAGGCTGAGTCGACCCCAGGAACACAGGGCGGCCGGAAGGATTACGTCAATGAAAAATTCCAGTGATACCATCGGGAAAAGAACTCGCGACCTTCCGGCATGTAGCGCAGTGCCCCAACTAACTACGCCACCGTCTGCCCCCAACTAACAGAGGGTTAGCTATATTCAGAGTCGGATTGGCATTTCGAAGGAAGATACTGCCTCCATCTTCATCCCAAGAATATTCTACTCCTCCGCCACAGCGTGAATATAAACTGATACCCACGGCAATACACGGCATTTTGCCCCAAGGTCCCTCGCTTCTCACACTCGGCTGTAATCCGCCAATCGCCTTTCACACATGACCCTGAATTTTGACATGAACTCGACTCTGGGGCAGCATTAGCACAGATATGCAGGAAGCTAAGAAGTGTATAAAGCCAAATAGTCGCTACGAACACCATGAAGGCATATGGCGAGCTGCTGTACTGATTCACTCATTTTTAACCTCGGGAACAGATGGAAGGCAGTAGTAAACTTCACGTTCCAGCCGCTTTACTCCCGGAGACGGGCCCCAAACACGCGTTGAATAAGTAGGTGGCCTCCAAAAGCAAGGAATGGGTTTTGATTGGTTGACGATGCGACACAAAAATTTTTAGATCCTAACCTAAGTCAAGACACGTCTTTAATACTTATATTATAACATAAGAAGGATATATTTTCCAATATTTCCACTATTTTCCAATATTTTTCAATATTCAATATTCCAATATTTTCCACTATTTTCCAATATTTTTCAATATTCAATATTCCATTATATTCAAATATTTCCACTATTTTCCAATAGTCCATATGATCCTTAGACCGTTCACAGGTTTAACACAACATTCCTACACTGTCATCTACTGCAATTCTAACATCGTGTCTTCTGACGACGTGAACCGAGTGGCGGCAGACAACCTGCGTGCGTCAACTTATTCTCTGAAAAATGGAGGCAATGTATCTCCACAAAACATTCTTACCATCTAGCAGAATGTAGGGTGTCATGATCTGTGTACCACAATATGAATATTCACCACTGTAGGAACGTCACAACTCAAGTGTTAATCCAGTTAAAAGAGAGTAGTCTTTGGAAACAGTTCATGCTACTTTTGCAGAGATTTTCCGCGCTCCCCCAGACTACAGCAAATTTCAGTACTGTGGCTTTTGTTTCAAATTCATTATTCACTTAGTATCTAGCCATTCGATGCTATATAGTCTGAGCAACAGAGTCATTTACACACACCAAATATAAGGACATTTCTCTCAGTGCATTCCTCGCAGCCGAACATGTACTATTGTAAGGAAATGCAACCAGTTCGACAATACTAGGTGAAGAGCACTAAGTATGTAGCAAGTTTTTATGTAACAGTCTTCAGTCTGACACTGCTTTATGGCTCTCTGCTGAAGCACTTCATGTTTTGAAATCTGAGCGCCCACTTGGACCTGATTCTGCGAGGATATTAACCTTTTGACGCCTAATGTCAACTACAGTTGTCGTACCACACCGCTAACCTCTAAAGTTGCATTTTATATATTTATTCAACAAATATAGGTAATGAATATTTTAAACATGGTATATACTCTCCGTTTCTTTCTCTTCAAAATGTAGTTTATTTCATAATTCTAACATATTTGGTTCCTGTATTATTCACATTTTATATACAGGATGTGCTAAAATTAAAAAAATAATTCCGGCGCCAAAAGGTTAAGGACCACAAAGTGACAAAGCTGTTCATTTACAGAGCAATAAAACATTCATTACACGAATTTTACCCATATTTCCTGTAAACAGCCATACTTCAATAAAATACATCATTATTTACTGCATAACCTCAAGATATCATCAAACTCTGCGATCAATTCTGCTACCCAAATAATTTCAAGTAATTCAAGGTTCGTTCTAAAGTAATTGCTTTGCTCCTTCTAGAAATATTCTACCGTCGACGTCACATGCCTTGAAGCAAAATGATTTTCATGTAGTCCTTCTTCAAGTCAGACTTTACCCCACTGTGTCGAGGAGGATTGCGTTGCCGTAATGCTGTATATCGTGTTTGTAAGTATCGGGTTTGAATGTCAGCCGGAATGCAACATATCATTACTGAGAAGTGTTGTTGTTTTCTTCAGCCTCTCCCAATTTCCCTCTAAAAATCTAATGATTAGAAGTACAAAACGATGTTTCGATCCAGTGTTTCATAGTGGTGGGGAACTTCGTCGTCACTCTAAGGAAACAAGGTCATTTAAGGTGTTTGAGGTCAAAGTTCTAAGGAAGATATCTGGAAGAAAGAGTGCTGAGATCATGGGCTGTTTGGTGTGGTATGTACTTATCAACATTTTGGAGGAAGCTGAAACATTTACCTGCATCCAAGTTAGTCAAAGTGAAGATTAAGGAAGTATGTGACTCCGAAACGTCGGAAGAAACTTATCATCCTAGACCGGTCAGAATTCAAGAGATTATCATTTGAAAATGGTAGAGTAGCATTCATGTGCGTTAGGACTTTATTTTCAGCTGAAAGCACCCAGAAAATCATTCACAAACAGATTTTTTTCAGTAGGGTGTTAAAAGATTTTATATTCAGGATAAAAATTTTTATTAAAAAAACTTAAATTTTTTTGCTGTATGGCATTCATTGTTTTTTTTTTCTGAAAAATCTAGGCAGCAGTAGGTGCCAGGATTGCTTCCCTACCCTTCGTGCCCATTTCGGCGCCACTGTCAGCAATCTGTCTGTGCATTCAACCAACTCTAATGCGATCTGACACAAATCTTCTAAGACATTATTTCCTCACTTATGACTAACGCCCCAGTCTGTTTCCTCTACAAGGTGAACCAGCCTTCCAATATGCTCTTTTTTTATCGTTAATTGATAAGCGTCTGACGTGGCCTAGTTGTTCCCTGTATGGGAAGTGGCCACCAAATTTTAACTATATATGACACCTCCCAGGCACAGGTAGTTTTTTGTAGCGCGATCCGAACGTCACTGTTGAGTGGGTAGCGCTACAGCTTTGTATGCGGCAGGAAACGGGTTCAAAACTTGGCTTGTTAAATCAGCTATCCATACTGGGGATATTCATGGATTTCCAAAGTACCTCCAGAAAAATAGCGGGATAATACCTCAAATAGTCCACGACCACTTCTTTCGTATTCTCTCCAGTATTCAATAACCAGCTCCTCACTCGACTTTACGTACTCTAAGCTATGATTTAAAAACGGCAAATAAATGAATAAATAAAACACCTCTTTATTTGCAATAAATAACAATAGGTCAAGGTCAAGTTGTCCCTGTGCAAACCATGACGCCATATAGAGGTAAAGCTCCACTTATTCTTAACTTCGGCACTAAGTGAAGATGAGTGGTACCCCTCACTCCTGTGCCAATTCAGTATGCGGCTAGACGGGCCTCAGAGCCGGTCTGGAAACATTCCTGGAGAAAGAAATATCTTATCCCTGCCAGGAATCAAACAACGATTCCTCGGGCATCCAACTGTTAGTTTATTCACTAAAAATACTGAGCTATGACTCAAACATAATAAAAAATTTGACATACGGCAATAAAGCAATAAAAAGTTTAATTAATTGCATGGAGGCAGCTCTCACCCTTGGGCTAGACAACCACCGCCCACACTGAACCTCGACATGTCGAAGTCACCAAATTGTAATAATCACATTCAGCTCCAGTGGGTCACAGAAATATATGAATATGCATTGAAAGGACGTACACAACAGCGAGAGAAATTTTACGTTTAAACAACGCGGCTTTCCTTAACGTGAGCCCTGCTTTGTGTTAGATATATTAAAACACGTCGATCCCGGTGGTCGCGCGGTCTAAGATGCAGGCCTGTGGCCGCTCGATTGCTGCAGTCCGGGGTTAGAATCCCTCAGGGGCAATGGCTACTTGTCTCTTGATGTGTAGGCTGTGACGAGCTGATCACTAGTTTAGAGGAAGCGCGCGCGCGAGCATGTGTGTGTGATCTAGAAACCTCAAATGTGGGGCGGCCTAGGCCACATTTGGGCTGTTGTACCATCAAAAGAAATATTACAAGGTAGCTGATAAGTCCTTAGCCCGACCAGGAAGGAAATAAGCTAATGTTTCTGTCAAAATGGCGTGAATTCCCTTCGGCGCCTTGTCTTGAAGGAAAACAAACTTGATCACAGCTCGCATCTCGATGTTGTTGAAATCGCGCGCGTCCCTGACATGCTTCCGAGCTTATTTCCCTCCTGGACGGGCTAAGGACTTACCAGCACCCCGGTAACATAGTCGAATGTGAAAACTCCAAGAGTAATCTTGACCCTGTGCGCACCGTCAATTTTGCAGTTATTGACAACGTATAAGCAACAAATGCAACATACAGTTAATCCTTAATTTTACCTAAAAACTCGAATTCTCAATGCATCATCATCAGGGAGTTCTTCTGTTATACCAAAGTTACATGCCAGTTAAAATACAGCCCATCAGTACGCTGTATTATAATATATGGCGAATTTGTTGGTTATACCTTGTAAATAACTCCGACAGTACTTCCACTTAGAAAGAATAACTTTGGGTTGTGTCTACATGTAAACGAAATGCAACTCAATATCCCTTGTCTGTGACACACAATAAAGAAAAGGCGGAGTAAAATCACTAGAGCCATCAGTCGGCACTTGTTCCTTACATTTCTCTTCCTTGTACTATTTGGTAGATTGAGGTGTATATGGACGTTTAATTATAGAATAGATCTTAAAAACAAATTTTGAGAGTGTGGGCTGCATCAGTCCTTCTCCGGACAGGGACAAGTGGCAGATTTTCGTGGAAACGATGAAAACCTTCGAGTTCCACGAAACAGGGACAAGTGGCAGATTTTCGTGAAAACCTTCGAGTTCCACGAAACAGGGACAAGTGGCAGGTTTTCGTGAAAACCTTCGAGTTCCACGAAACAGGGACAAGTGGCAGATTTTCGTGAAAACCTTCGATTTCCACGAAATTCAGATAACTCATTCACTGGTTCAGTAACCACTGACTTCTCCCATGGAACTGTACCTCACAGAATTTGTTACAGGAAGGTCAAGGCTACGTTTATCGGGTTTCTGACAACAGGCTCATTCAAGGCAGATGAATGAATTTTCGCATCGCCACGTCGTCCAGCCCGGTTCGGGAGACCAAACATCCTACCAATGGTAACTTATGGTCTTCTAATCGGAGATTTATATTTCTTTACATTGTAATTTCTAGTAAGTAAATCCACGGATCCAAAGTTTTGCAGAAAAAATAAAATTCTTACCCCTACCGGGAATCCAACTATAAATCCTTGTAAACAAGTATGTATGTGAATGTAAAGTGCCAACTGGGACTCGTAATAAATAGTGTCAGAACATGAATTGCAATTACTAACAAACACACTGCCAGGTTTTGATGAAGATGCTCTTCCGCAAACGAGACGGTAATCAGTAACTTTATCCATGGAATAAATTATAACTCTGAAAATGGCTCTTTGTGGTAGTGTTTCTCAACCAGGATGTCTTGGAATGTCTTTAAGTCTACAGCAAGAAATCGTGATATAAATAAATAAATAACAATTTCAAAAGACCGCAAAATCTTCAAATATTACTCGAAATATTGTGGGAATATTTTTTCCAGCAATTAGCAACGCTGCAGTAATCTCCGTGCGCTACCAGCTGCCTCTGTGGTTTGATTTTGTTTCCATAGGTAGCGGTCCCTAGGTTTATAAAGTTACTTTAAACGTTCCTCCAAAGGGGGGGGGGGGGATTGGGAAAGCGGGGGTTTGTAAATTCAAAAAAAATGTCAACGGAAAAGCAATCGAACAAACAACAAAGCCAAACAAGGGTCCCTTCCCGAAATTTTCTTAA
>Ga0131853_10003582_pt1 | contig 27839 bp, 22 predicted proteins | sample TergutLab28metaG_FD_92764 | JGI IMG/M metagenome (GOLD analysis project Ga0131853, IMG submission 92764) | Labiotermes labralis P1 segment gut microbial communities from Petit-Saut dam, French Guiana - Lab288 P1 (version 2) (version 2) | ecosystem: Host-associated > Arthropoda: Insects >...
ACCAATCCAAAACGGCTTGCCTTGCACTTTCGCTTTGCGAAAGCGGCCTTTGGCCGGTTTGCTGGAAGCAAACTGCTGGGCCGTTTTGGATAGCCCTCCTTCAATCACGCTTTTCAGGTGCGTGCTATATGTAATGGTGAATGAGGGCGTTCACTTTATCAGTGATTTTGTATATGAAAAGCGGCAAACCCTGCGGCATATGCGCCAAAAATGACCCCCCAATGGTTACGCAGCATATTCATCCTACCTAAACCCACTAATAACACTCAAAAACGCATCCCCATACTTATCAGCCTTAACCTGCCCAACCCCATCCACCCGCAAAAATTCGCTTATATTTGCGGGTTTTTTTGCGCACATATCCAGCAATGTGGTGTTGTGGAAAATGGTGTATGCAGGCAAATTATGTTCCTTTGCCAAATCCAGCCGCAGGGCTTTTAGGGCTTCAAGCAAGGCGGCATCCACCATTTCTTCCGTGGTAACCACCGCCTGCTTGCGCTGGCGCATTATTAACAAGGTATCTTTCGCCAAGGCCTGTTTTGCAAACTTGCCCAGCTTTATAACGGGAAACTGGTCGGTGGTTTTATGTAAATACCCCTGCGCAATCAAATATGCGGTTATGGCGGCAAGTTTTACTTTGGTTGTTTGGGTAATTCCAAATGTGGGCAGGTGGTTAAGCCCCCACTGGCGCACCTTTTCCCCATCCTTGCCCCGCAAAACATCAATTATGGTGGCAAGCCCAAAACTTTGCCCGCCATTCTCCATCCTCGCCACACAGGATATGATTTTTTGGGCATCGGTGGTAATATCTAACTCCTCAAATTCCGCATTGCAATTGCCGCAATTGCCGCAGCGGCCATCAGGGTTTTCGCCAAAATATTCCAAAATATGCCCCCGCAGGCATTGGTGGGTGTGGCAATATGCCCGCATTTGGTTAAGGCGGTGTATTTTTGCCGCCTCTTCTTCCTTGCTTAGGGTTTCCCTTGCCTCCTCAATAAAAAACATATGGGTGGCATAATCTTTATCACCATAAAGCATCAGGCACTGGGCAGGCGCACCATCCCGCCCTGCCCTGCCCGCCTCCTGGTAATAAGCCTCAATATCCTTAGGCATGTTGTAATGCACAACAAAAGATACATTGGACTTGTCAATACCCATACCAAAGGCATTTGTAGCAACCATAACCGGCGCACGGTCATGTAAAAAATCCTCTTGGTTTGCTGCCCGTTCGGCATCATCAAGCCCTGCATGGTAGCGGGTTGCGGCATATCCCAGCCGCAAAAGGTTGGCATGCACCCGCTCCACATCTTTTCGGGTTGTGCAATATATAATGCCGCTGGCATGGTCATCTTTATCAGATAAAAAGCTGTATAATGTGCGCCCCTTATCGGCGGCGTGCTGCACATCAAAACTTAAATTAGGCCTGTCAAACCCCGAAATCATCACCGTTGGGCTTTTCAGGTTAAGCTTGCCCAAAATATCATCCCGCACCCTTGGGGTGGCAGTGGCGGTAAATGCGGCAATTACGGGGCGTTTTTGCAATTGGGCAACAAAATTTGGTATAGCCGTATAACTTGGGCGAAAATCCTGCCCCCACTGGGAAATACAGTGGGCTTCATCCACTGCCAAAAGGGGTATTTGGGCATGGGCGCAAAAGGCTAAAAAATCATAACTCATAAGCCTTTCGGGGGCAACGTAAATTAGCTTATATACACCATTTTCTGCATTATACAGGGCTTTTTCCATCTGCCGCTCCGTTAAAGTGGAATTTAGAAAGGCTGATGGGATGCCAAGCTGATTAAGGGCATTAACCTGATCCTTCATCAACGAAATAAGGGGCGAAACCACAATGGTAACCCCGCCAAGCATCATGGTGGGCACTTGAAAACAAATGGACTTGCCAGCACCCGTGGGCATAATACCCAAAACATCCCTGCCATCCAAAATATCCCCAATAAGCCCATCCTGCCCATATCTAAAACTGTCGTATCCAAAATAAGTTTTTAGAATTTCTGTTGCCTCCAAGCCAAGCCCCCCCATTAATGTGAACACACTCTAATTTTAACACATTCCGCAACTTTTGGCAAACCCCCCGGCAAAATGTGTTACACAACCACAGATGGCACAACATAAGGGCAGGGCTCTATAATTATGTTGACAGGCATCAGCAGGTCTGCTAAAATAAAGATGAGGTGATACTTATCCCAACTTTAACAGGCATTTTATACGCCCTACCCGGCGGCATCATAGCCATAATCGCCCACGAATATGCCAAGTCCGTGGCGGCATACACCTTAGGTGATAAAAGCATAAGGGGCAAAGGCAGGCTTTCCCCAAACCCCTTTAAGCACATGGATGCTTTGGGCTTTATTTTCATGACGGTTTTCCGCTTTGGCTGGGGCAACCCTGTGGGCATCAACTTCTTTACATTTCCCAACAAGCGCAAGGCAACTGCAGTTATTTTTGCAGTACCATTTTTAACCAATATAATTTTGGGCGTGGTTTTTATGCTTGCCACCCGCTTTTGGGTTGCGGGTATGGATTGGTCTAATCAAACCCATCTCCACATCTTTATGATACTACGCACCGCCGCCCACATTAATATAGGGCATGCCCTTTTTAACCTACTGCCCATCCACCCCCTTAGCGGCACAATGCTGCTTAATGCCCTATCCCCTGCCGCCGCCCTAAAAATGGCGCAATATGAGAAAATTTTGCAATTGGTGCTTGCCTTCTTCATCCTGCTTGGCGGTGCGCAAGCCGTATTCGGCAACTTGTCAATCCTGTTTTTGGAAGCATTTTGGTTATAAATAACACAACATAGAGGAGAGAGATTTTATGGATTCAAGAATTACCAGCCTGGCAAAAAACATTGTAAACTACTCCTGCGCCCTTAAACCCGGCGAAAAGGTGCTTATCCAAGCTTTTGGAACAGAATCGTTACCGCTTGTGCGCCAAATTATTAAAGAAGTGCATGCCATCGGCGCAATCCCCTTTGCAGAAACCCATGTGGCAACCGTAAGGCGGGAGTTGCTGCTGGGCGCAACTGACGAGCAGATAGAAACCTGGGCAAAAGTTGATGCAGAGCTTATGAGCCAAATGGATGCTTATATAGGCATACGTGGCGGCGAAAACCCATCCGAAATGTCCGATGTGCCTGCAGATAAAATGCACCTTTACCAAACCAAATACCAAAAACCCGTACACACCAGCATACGTGTGCCAAAAACCAAATGGGTTGTTATGAATTATCCAAGCTATTCCATGGCACAGGCAATGGATACCAGCTTGGAGGATTTTGAGGACTTTTTCTTCAAAGTTTGTAATTTGGATTATGCCAAGCTTTCCGCCGCCATGGATAAATTAGTGGATAAAATGGCAAAAACCGACAAAGTGCGCATAACAGGCCCCGGTACGGACCTTACCTTCTCCATCAAAGGCATGCCGCCAATAAAATGCGCAGGCACCCACAATATCCCGGATGGGGAGGTTTACCTTGCCCCCGTAAAGGACAGTGTAAACGGCACAATAAGCTACAACACCCCCAGCCGCTACCAAGGCTTTGTTTTCGAAGATGTGGTGTTTAAGTTTGAAAACGGTAAGATTGTGGAAGCCAGCGCAAATGACAATGAAAAACTTCTGCGCATACTGGATACAGACGAAGGCAGCCGCTATATAGGCGAATTTGCCATCGGTGTAAACCCTTATATCAACAAACCCATGATAAACACCCTATTTGATGAGAAGATTGCAGGCAGCATACACTTTACCCCCGGCAATGCTTACGATATTTCCTTTAACGGCAACCGCTCCGCTGTGCATTGGGATTTGATTTTGCGCCAAACCACCGAATGCGGCGGCGGCGAAATGTATTTTGATGATGTACTTGTCCGTAAAAACGGCATTTTCGTGGTGGATGAGCTTAAACCACTTAACCCGGATAATTTCTAAATTTTAACAGCTAATTGTGCTTGAAATTTGCCGAACTTTGTGGTATAATGTTAACAAAGGGGTTGGCAAGGTGCTTACATTCACATTCTAACGCAAAAACCAAAAATACACCACTGCACCATGCGTGCAGTGGTGCTTATAGTATAGATGGACTTAAAGAACACTACATATTTGGAGGAGGCAGAGTAGGATGAGCAGAAAATTAAAACAAAGGGTGGCGGAACTTGAAGCAATGCTTGCCCAATCACAAAGCGAGACGGAAGCTTTAGCGGAAGAAACCACCCGCATAAGCAAAGAAATTGCAAGAAAAAACTGGTATGTACGGGCAGATGTTAGCAAAATGGGCATGGTTAGCAAAAAAGCCCTTTCCAACTTCAACAACGCCCTTGATTTGATGACAGGCGCAATTAACGACACACCCGTGCCCATAGGTATTTTCGATTCCGATTCACGTATTTTATTCGGCAACAAGGCGTTTTTGGCACAGGGCTTTCAAGTGGGCAAATCCCATTACGAAGCCAGCCCTTCCGATTGTAATAGGGAGCTGGACGACCGCATCCGTGGCGTGGTGCGCAGCGGGCAGGCGTCAAAATTCCTGCTTACCACAAAAAGCCCAACGGGCGTGGAGCTTTTAGAGGAGTTTCATGTAGGCCCATTGCGGGATAAGGAAGGCAAAATAACCTCCGCCATCGTAATAAATGCAGATGCCAGCGAGATTGTTAAAAGCCAAAAAGTGGCAGCCTACCTTAAATACGAAGCCGGTGACATCGTTAAAAAGTTTAACGAAGGCATGGGCGCAGGCTTTTTGCGGCTTGATTTTGAAGTGGAGCCTTATGATGCCGATACCGAATCTGCCGGGCTTGCCTTTACCCAAATAAGCGATACTTTGAAGAAAACCATTGCATTTATCAAGGATTATATTGATGAGATTAACGGCATACTTGCCGCCGTTGCCGATGGAGACTTAACCACAAACATCACACGGGAATATAGGGGGGATTTTGCCACAATCCGTGGCAGTATCAACAATATTATTTCCAGCCTATCCAACACCATGTCGGAAATCCAATCCGCTTCCGACCAGGTTTCAAGCGGCGCACATCAAATTTCCACCAGCGCATCGGATTTGGCATCGGGCTCGCAAGACCAGGCAGTTAGTATTGAAGAGCTTAACACATCCATCGAGATGATTACGGCACAAACCAAGAAAAATGCCGAATCTGCCAATATAGCCAACGATTTGTCCGGTAAAAGCGAGGGTAATGCTCAAGCAGGTAATGCCGCCATGAAACAAATGGTGGATGCCATGGAGCAGATTAAGGAATCCAGCAACAATATCAGCAAAATCGTTAAAACCATACAGGACATTGCCTTCCAAACCAACCTACTTGCCCTAAACGCCAGCGTAGAAGCGGCAAGGGCAGGCGAACATGGTAAAGGCTTTGCAGTGGTGGCGGACGAGGTGCGCACGCTTGCCGGCAGAAGCCAAGCGGCCGCAACCGAAACCACAACCCTTATACAAGACAGCATCCACAGGGTGGAGGTGGGCTCAACCATCGCCACGGACACATCCGTTTCCCTGGATGCCATTGTGGAAAGTGCCGGAGAGGTTTTGGCAGTTATAAGCAGTATATCCGCCGCCAGCCAAGAACAGGCAGAAGCCATCTCCCAGATAAGTGACGGGCTTGCGCAAATTTCCCTGGTTGTGCAAAACAACTCCGCCGTATCACAAGAAGCAGCCGCATCAGCGGAGGAACTTAACAGCCAAGCAGATTTACTGCGCCAGTTGGTTTCCTACTTTAAGCTGTAAACTAAAATAGCTTTATTTAACCATACAGGAGTGGGCAGAATTGCCCACTCCTTGAAAGTGGTGCCAAAGCAGGAAATTTATATTTTGAATAAGGCAAAAGCAGAAGGTGTTAATGACAAAAAAGCTCTTTTCAACTGACGAAAGTTATAAGCAAATGATTAAGAAGTACAATAAAGTTGATGGCTTCTTAGTTTTTGCTTTTTTTGCGTTATATCTGATTTTGTTATATCTAACAGGTCAGGTATTGATTCATTTTAACATGCTTATCACCGCTCCTTTTGGTATAACAACTGCCGTTTTAGTATTCGTGCTGGTTCGCATACGTAAACAAACCTTAAAAACAATAGGAATTACAAAATCCAACTTTCTCAGGTCATCTTTGGTTGGCCTTGTGTTAAGCATGCCTCTTATAATTTTTAATGTGGTGCCGGAGATTATTGCAATATCCCAACCAATCCAACCTTTTGATGTTTTGTACTCTGTTTTTTTCTATCTCATTGTCATTTCTTTTAGTGAAGAAATAATTTTTAGAGGATACATACAACCAAGACTTCACGGGTTAATAAAATATGATTTTTTAGCCATAGCCGCAGGCGGCATAATGTTTTCCGCAATGCACATACCATTCCAAGCAGCTTTATATTATTTTCAAAATGGGAAGTTTTGGCCAAGCTGGATAACTCCGATACAGCTACTTCTGTGGTTTGGATGGCATGTCGTATTCAACATAATATATCGTAAATATAATTCTTTGGCGGGCCCTGTCATACTTCACTTTTTTATGAATTTCACAATTATTCAGGCTGTGTTTTTTATATAAAGCGTACATTTAAGGGACGGGCACAGTTGCCCGTCCCTTACCCGTTGGCAATTACCCAACAAAGTGTTGACGAAATTTGGGGCAAAGGATATAATATAAGTTAAACTGCCAACAATTTGGGGGATATGATGAAACCAATAATATTAATTGTAATGGACGGGGTTGCCCTGTCGGATAAAACCGAAGGCAATGCAGTTTCGGGGGCTTTTACCCCTAATTTAGATTATTTGATGCAACACCACCCATGGACAAAAATAAAGGCACACGGGCAGGCAGTTGGCCTGCCTGATGATGGGGACATGGGCAATTCGGAAGTGGGGCATAACGCCCTTGGTTGCGGCCAAATTTACGCCCAAGGGGCTAAATTGGTAGATAAAGCCATAGTTAGCGGACGCATATTTGCAAATCCCGTATGGCAAAATTTGGTTAAAGGTGATACTCTGCATTTCATCGGGCTTTTAAGCGATGGCAAGGTGCATGCCAATATTGAACATTTAATCGCCCTTATACACAAAGCCTATGATGACGGGGTTAAGCGGGTACGCATCCACACCCTGCTGGATGGGCGGGATGTTGCGGCACAGTCCGCCTTAGATTATATAGCCAAACTGGAAATTGTACTGGCACAGCTTAATTGCGACCATTTTGACGCACGCATCGCATCAGGCGGCGGGCGGCAGCGCATCACCATGGACAGATACGGCGCAAATTGGCAAATGGTGGAAGATGGTTGGAATGTCCATGTAAACGGCATTGGCACTAAGCACGGTTCCGCCAGTGAAGCCGTAACCGCTGCACGCCAAACAAATCCCAATATTATAGACCAGGACCTGCCCCCTTTCGTCATCGCCGAAAACGGTGCGCCCATCGGCAAAATAAACGATGGGGACAGTGTGCTGCTAATAAATTTCCGTGGGGACCGTGCCATGCAGCTGTCCCAAGCCTTTGATTTACCTAATTTTAACAAATTTGACCGTGTGCGGGTGCCAAAGGTCTATTTTGCGGGCATGTTGCAATACGATGGGGATTCCCATTTGCCAACCAATTACCTTGCCAACCCGCCCAATATCCAAAACACATTAACGGACCTGTTGGCAAGCCATGGTATACGCCAATTTGCCGTAAGCGAAACCCAGAAATACGGGCACATGACCTATTTTTGGAATGGCAACCGCACAGAAAAGCCCAACCCAGCCTTAGAGGATTGGGTGGAGATAAACAGCGATATTTTGCCCTTTGAGCAACGCCCGTGGATGAAGGCAGCAGAAATTACCGACCAAGTAATTTACGCCCTGCAAAGCGGGCAATATGGCTTGATAAGGGCAAATATGCCAAATGGGGACATGGTAGGGCATACAGGCTGCTACCATGCCGCCACCATTGCCGTTTCCGCTGTGGATTTGTGCTTAGGGCGCATTATGGAAGCGGCAAAAGCGGCAGGTTCCACCCTAATCATCACCGGGGACCATGGCAACGCCGACGAAATGACGGAAGCCGATGGCAAAACCCTAAAAACCGCCCATACCCTAAATCCCACACCCTTTATAATTTACAGCGATGATGATATACGCATAAAACAAGGCGAATACGGCCTTGCCAATGTTGCCGCCACAATAGCAACACTGTTAAACCTACAACCCCACCCCTCTTGGGAACAGTCCATAACATAGGACGAGGGCAGACGTACACTAAAAAGGAGAAATTAAGAAATATGGACATAATAAAAACTTTACAAGAAGAATTTGGCATAAGAGAAAACTACCTAACCGCCACCATCGGGCTGATTGACGAGGGTAACACAATCCCCTTTATCGCCCGCTACCGTAAAGAAGTTACAGGCTCGCTTGATGACCAAGTGCTGCGGGAATTAGCAGACAGGCTAATTTACCTGCGCAAACTGGACGAAACCCGCCAGCAATACAAAAACGCAATTGAAGAGCAAGGTAAGATGACCGAAGAAATTGCCGCAGCCCTTAATGCCGCCCAAACACTGGCGGTTTTAGAGGATATTTACCGCCCATACCGCCCAAAGCGGCGTACCCGTGCCACCATCGCCAAAGAAAAGGGGTTAGAGCCCCTCGCCTTGTCAATTTTCGCCCAAGACTTAACCGAACACGTAGAAAATATTGCCGCAGATTTTGTAAACGAAGATTTGGGCGTAACAAATATTTCCGAGGCAATATCAGGCGCAATGGACATTATAGCAGAAATGATTTCCGATGATGCGGACCACCGTGCAACCCTACGCAAGCTTTTCCACGAAAAAGGCTTTTTAACCAGCACCGCAACGGATGCCGATGCCCAATCGGTTTACGAAATGTATTATGAATTTAGCGAGCCTGTAAAAAAACTGGCAGGACATAAAGTGCTTGCAATTAACCGTGGCGAAAAAGAGGGGTTTTTGAAAGCCTCCATAGATGTGGAGGAGGCGGATGCGCTAACAAAATTGGAAAAAGCCATAAACCTGCACAATGCCTACACAGCACAAATTATCAGCGATACCATTGCGGACAGTTATAAACGCCTAATCCAACCATCCATGGAGCGGGAGATAAGAAGCACCCTATCCGAGCAAAGCGAAGAAGGGGCAATGAAGGTGTTTGCCACCAACCTGCGCCAACTGCTGCTTGCCGCCCCAATTAAAGACAAGGTTGTAATGGCACTGGATCCGGGCTTTCGCACAGGCTGTAAAATGGCAGTTATTGATGGCATAGGCAATGTGCTTTGCACCGAAATCATCTACATCCACCAGCCTGACAATGCCAAAAGGTTGATAAGCAGCAAAATAAACCAGCACAGCGTGGATATTGTTGCAATTGGCAATGGCACCGCCAGCCGTGAAACGGAAGCTTTGGTAGCAGAAACCCTTAGCGCGGTCGGCGGCAATGTGCTTTATACAATCGTTAACGAATCGGGTGCATCGGTATATTCTGCCAGCAAATTAGCGGCGGAGGAATTTCCCGATTTTGATGTTGCTCTGCGCTCCGCCGTATCAATAGGGCGCAGATTGCAAGATCCGCTGGCAGAGCTGGTAAAAATCGACCCAAAAAGCATCGGCGTTGGGCAGTATCAGCATGATATGAACCAAAACCGCCTTGCGGACGCCCTCAGCGGCGTGGTGGAGGATTGTGTAAACACCGTCGGCGTGGACTTGAACACCGCCAGCCCTTCCCTACTATCCTATGTGGCGGGTATAAGCTCCACCGTATCCAAAAACATCCTAAAACACAGGGAAACCGAGGGCAAATTCAAAAACCGCCGTGGGCTTTTGAAAGTTAAAGGGCTTGGCCCCAAGGCTTTTGAGCAATGCGCAGGCTTTTTGCGCATAACCGATGGAGATAATCCACTGGACAATACCGCCGTACACCCCGAAAGCTACGATGTGGCCAAAAAACTACTGGATACCGCGGGATGGGGTCTCGCCCCCGCCCAAACCCGCAAGCTGGATACAAAAACCCTTTCAGCAGATTTGGGCATAGGCGAGCCCACCTTAAAAGACATCCTAAAAGAGCTGGAAAAACCCGGCCGTGACCCCCGCGATGAAGCCGAAGCACCCATGCTGCGCAGCGATGTGCTAACCATGGATGATTTAACAGAGGGTATGAAGCTTAAAGGCACCGTGCGTAATATCATGGATTTTGGTGCGTTTGTGGATATTGGCGTGCATCAGGATGGGCTTGTGCACATCTCCCAAATGGCAAATAAGTTCGTTAAACACCCATTTGAAGTCGTCTCCGTAGGTGATATTGTGGATGTTACCGTACTGGGGGTGGATGTTGCCAAAAAAAGAATTTCTCTGTCCATGCGCTAATCAACTAATTTAATAAAAGGGTTTTGAAATAAAATGTCGTATTTAGATATAGAGGGGGGTGAGGCAGTTGGTTTATTCCCAAGATGTGTTGGAGGATTTGCGCCAAGGTAATGATATTGTGGATGTTATATCCGGCTACGTGGCCCTGCGCCAGCAAGGGGCAAACCACATGGGTCTTTGCCCGTTTCATCGGGAAAAAAGCCCCTCATTCTCCGTTTCTGCCCCACGCCAGCTATACCATTGTTTTGGTTGCGGCGAAGGTGGCAATGTTATCACATTTATAATGAAGATTGAGAATTTCAGCTTTATTGATGCGGTAAAGTTTTTAGCAGATAGGATAAATTACCGCCTGCCCGAAAAAACCTCCGCCCCATCAGTTTCCACTGAGGAAAAAGGTAGGATGCACGAAGCTTATGCCCTTGCAGCACGGTTTTATTACGATATTTTGCAAAGCCCAAAAGGCCGCCCTGCTTTGGCTTATTTGGAACAACGCAAACTTGCCCCCGCCATACAGCGTAAATTTGGGCTGGGCTTTTCCTCCCAAGGTAGCGATTTGCGGGATTTTCTTGTAAGCAAGGGCTTTGCTGATGGTTTTTTGGTAAAAGCAGGGCTTGCCATGGAGGGTAGCCGAGGGTTTTATGACCGTTTTAGAAGCCGCCTAATGTTTCCCATTTTTGATGTGGCAGGCAAAATAATAGGTTTTGGCGGGCGCATTATAGGGGATGGGGAGCCAAAATACCTAAATTCCCCCGAAACGCCGATATTTGACAAATCCCGCACCCTATACAACCTTAACAATGCCCGCACCACAAAAAAACAAACCCTAATTTTAGTTGAAGGTTATATGGATGTTATTGCATTACATCAAGCGGGCATCAAAAATGTGGTAGCCGCCCTTGGCACGGCTTTTACAGCCAACCACGCCCGCATATTAAAGCGATATTGCAACAATGCAGTAATTTTGTTTGATACTGATGGGGCAGGCACAAAAGCCGCCTTGCGGGCAATCCCCCATCTTTATTCGGCGGGTTTGGGTATTAAGGTGTGCCGCCTAACAAACGCCAAGGACCCGGACGATTACATACAAGAATTTGGTGTACAAGCCCTTGCGCAGGAGCTATCCCAATCACAAGATTTTGTGGATTTTCAGGTACAAACAGCAGGGCAAGGGGTTGACATGGGTCAAACCGCCCAGCGCATAGGCTTCACAAAGGCTGCGGCGGCAATTATAGCCACCCTAAACTCCCCCGTAGAACGTGAAGCATATGCAAGGGATATGGCGGACAAGTATCAAATGGACGAACTTGCGTTAAAAGAAGAGGTTGCCATAATTTCCGGCAGTGATGGGGAGGATTTTGTACCAACACCTCAAACCCGCCCCGTTACGGTTTACAACAACAAACAAAGCAGCAAAGCGTTTAGCGAAGCGGCCTCCCACATCCTGTCCACCATGACAAGCGATGGGGCGTTTTGTGAAAAAATAACCCAATATTTAACAGGGGAAGAATTTGCTGATACCGTTTTGGAAGCCGCTTTTGCAAAAATATTACAAGCCCGTGAAAAAGGCAAAGAAATTGCCCCCGCAGACATTGTAACAGCTTTTGAAGATTTGGATGACCAGCAAAAAATCAGCAGAACCTTTGTCCAGCCGCCGGAATACGATAATGGCGAGGACAAATATATGGCACTGGCGCACCAAATTACATTAATAAAAATTGCCCACCTGACAAGGCTTATGGCAGATGCCGCCCAAAATAACGATTTGGAAGCCCTGTCACAACTGTCATTTAATCGAAAAAAGCTGGAAGCCCAGAAAATAGCGTTTTAAGTAGCCGCAAATTAACTCCAAACACAATTCCACTCTCCCTCTAATCTGCCGCTAAATAGCTAAAAACAAGCCATTTCGCTAATGATTCTCTGGTCGGTGAAATTAGGTTGGAGTAAATCTGCACTTACTTAACGGTATATCAAGGGAAATGTTGGATAATAATAGATTTTGTACATATGAAAGGGATGGTTGCGTGAAGCCGTTAGAGCAAGGGGATTTTAAGGATAAGGTTGAACAGCTGGTGTCAATTGCCCGCACAAAGGAGAATCTTTTGTCAAAAGGCGAACTGGCAGAGCTTATGGCAACCGTTGGTGCGGACATATCTAAAATAGATGCCGTAACCAAGCAACTAAGCACCTATGGCATCGATATTTACGATGATACCGTAGTGGTTGATGTGCCTGACGAATCCAACGACAATGCTTTGGACGTGGTGATGGATGAGGATTTTGAAGCAACCATCGATAAAGAATTGGCAGCAGAGCTGGAAGCCGAATTGGCAGAGCTGGATTTGGAAGTGTTGGCAGATGAGCTGGTAGAACAGGTCAAAATGGACCCCGAAAAGGAAATAGAGCTTGCCGTAGCCGAAGCCAATGTAAATGTGGATGACCACGTGCGCATGTACTTGAAGGAAATTGGCAAAGTACCCCTATTAACACAAGAAGAGGAGAACGAACTTGCCCTGCTAATGGAAGCGGGCGACAAAGCCGCCAAAAAACGGCTGGTTAGCTCCAACCTGCGCCTTGTGGTAAGCATCGCCAAGCGGTATGTGGGGCGTGGCATGCACTTTTTGGATCTTATCCAAGAAGGTAACTTGGGGCTTATTAAAGCCGTGGAAAAATTTGACTATCGTAAAGGCTTTAAGTTCTCAACCTACGCAACTTGGTGGATACGCCAAGCCATCACCCGTGCCATTGCCGACCAGGCACGCACCATCCGCATTCCCGTGCATATGGTGGAAACCATTAACAAGTTGTTGCGTGTTTCCAAACAACTGCTGCAAGAGCTGGGCAGGGAGCCAAATGCGGACGAAATTGCAAAAGAAATGCAGGTAACGGTGGAAAAGGTGCGGGAGATTATGAAACTTTCCCAAGACCCGGTATCGCTGGAAACCCCCATCGGCGAGGAAGAAGACAGCCACATCGGAGACTTTATTGCCGACAACGACCTGCCGCCCCCCGATGCGGCCGCAGCCACCACCCTGTTAAAAGAGCAGCTGATGAATGTGCTGGATACCTTAACAGAGCGGGAGAAAAAAGTGCTCATCCTCCGCTTTGGCTTGGAAGATGGTAAAGCACGCACGCTGGAAGAAGTTGGTAGGGAATTTCAAGTAACAAGGGAGCGCATCCGCCAAATAGAAGCCAAAGCCCTGCGAAAACTGCGCCATCCCGGGCGCAGCAAAAAATTAAAGGATTATTTGGAGTAGAATGCAGCTAAGTACAAGATTGTTAAAAGTTGCTGAGTTGGTGCGCCATAACACTTTGGTGGACATTGGTACGGATCACGCCCACCTGCCCATATTTTTGGCGCAAAGGGGGCGTATTTCTGTTGGTTTAGCAACAGACATTGCCCAAGGCCCCTTAAAGCGAGGGCACAAAAACGCCAAGGATGCTGGTGTTGCACATATCATCCGGTTTCACCAGGGTAAGGGGCTTGCAGGTGTAAAAATTGGCTTTTATGAAACCTGCACAATCACAGGTATGGGTGGCGAAACGATTATCGCTATTTTGCGGGATAATATCAAGGTGGCAAAAAGCTTTAAGCAGCTAATTTTGTCACCCCAGCGGGATGCGCTTAATTTGCGCCGTTTTTTACACTCAAAAGGCTTCGCTATCCACCACGAGGAAATTGTGGAAGACGGCAACAAGCTATATAATATTTTGGATTGCAAACCAAACCCCGAAAACCCTTATAATGAGGCAGGCTACGCCTTTGGGCAAGTTTTGATTTCAAACCGCCATCCGTTACTAAGCAAGCTTATTAACTTAGAAATACAAAAATTGAAAAATATACCATTTAACACTCTGCCGCCCCAAAGGCAGACAGAATTGGAAAAGTATAGCAAGCTTTGTTTGGAGGTACTAAAATGTCTGTAAAAATGCAGGATATTATCACCGCTTTGGAAAACCTTGCACCGCTTCATATTGCGGAGGATTGGGACAATGTAGGACTGATACTGGGCCGACGCCAAACTGATGTTTCCAAGGTTTTGTTAGCCTTAGATGCAACAGATGAAATTGTGGGCGAGGCCATAAAACTGGGTTGCGAGGCCATAATCACCCATCATCCGCCAATTTTCAAACCCATCACCCGCATCAATGATGACAATGCCCGTGGCATCCGCTTTTTAACGCTGATAGAGCGGGGCATGGCTGTATATGCCTGCCACACCAATTTGGACAGTTGCATAGGCGGCATAAATGACATGCTTTTTGACATTTTGGAACTTGCCAACAAGGAATACATATGCGAAAGCAAACCCGATGTTTTTGCCGCCCGTGCAGGCCTTTTAACTAAGGGGATGACTTTGGAAGGATTTGCAAATTTTGTTAAAAAAAGGTTAAACCTACCCTTTGCAAGCTTTGTTGGTGATGCAGATGCAAAAGTACACAAAGTGGGCATTTTGGGCGGGGCAGGCTCGGATATTAAATTTTTCCGTGGGGCGTTAAAGGCTGGTTGCGACACTTTTGTAACAGCCGACATAAGATATATACCAGCCCTGCAAGCCCAAGATTTAGGGCTAAATTTAGTAGAAGCCACCCACTATGGCAGCGAAATAATTTTTGCTGATGGTATTAAAAAATACTTAGGCCAGCATTTACCAAACTTGGAGGTTTTTGTATCCAATGTAAATGGGCAACCTTTTAAGGGGGTATAAAAATGGCACAATATCCGCATTTAGCCGCAAAAGTGGATAATAAAATTGTAGAACTTTCCCAGTTGCCGCAAGATGCCGAAGGTGTGGAGTTTTTAGATATCACAAACCCCCATGCCTACCGTGTTTACCAGCGTTCGCTGGTTTTTGTGATGATACATGCCGCCCGCAAGGTGCTTGGCACCAACATACGTGTGGTGGTGGAGCATAGTATAAACAAAAACTATTACTGCGAAATTTTTAAGGACGGTTTTGACCTGTCCCCCGAGGTTTTGGCGCAGATAAAAAAAGAAATGCAGGATTTAGTAGATTTGGATCTGCCAATAAGCAAGCATCAACTAACCATAGATAAAGCCCGCCAAATAGCAGAAAAGATGAATTTGCCGGACAAAGTGCGCCTTTTAGCATATCGCACCACATCCGTTGTAAACTTTTATGAATTGGATGGCTTTTATGACTATTTTTATGGCCCAATGGCCGCCAGCACGGGATGCCTGACCAAATTTGACCTAATCCAAGAAAAAGAAGGATTTTTCCTAATTTTTCCCGACCCTCAAAATCCCCAACAGTTTAGCGAGCGGCGTAATGTTGCCAAGCTATCCCAGGTTTTCCGCCAATCCAACAATTGGGCAAGAATCCTAAAAATCGACACCGTTGGTGCGCTTAATGACCAAATTTGCGCAGGCAAAGCAGGTGACATTATACGTGTAAGCGAGGCTTTGCACGAAAAATCCATCGCAAAAATAGCTGATGAAATTTATAGCCTTAACAAAAAGGTTGTGCTAATTGCAGGGCCTACCAGCTCGGGTAAAACCACATTTTCCCACCGCATTTGCGTACAGCTGCGGGTAAACGGGCTAACCCCCCACGCCATCGGCCTGGATGACTATTATATCAACCGTGACGAAACCCCGCTGGATGCTGATGGCAAGCCCGATTTTGAAAGCATACGTGCCATCGATGTGGCGCAGTTTAGCCGTGATATAGAAGCACTTGTACGTGGCGAAACCGTGCAAATGCCCAGCTACAACTTTTTAACCGGCATGAGAGAGCATAAGGGCAGATTTTTGCGGATGAACACTGATGATGTGCTGGTTATCGAAGGCTTACACGGGCTAAATCCGGCACTTTCCAGTAAAATTGATGATGGCTTAAAATACAAAATCTTCATATCCGCCTTAACCCAGCTTAACCTGGATGACCATAACAGGATACCCGCCAGCGACACCCGCAAAATACGCCGAATTGTGCGGGATAACCACTATCGTGGCTTTGATGCCAAGCGCACCATTGATATGTGGCCAAGCGTTGTAAAGGGCGAGCAAGGCAACATTTTCCCCTTCCAAAGCGAAGCGGATGAGATTTTCAATTCCGCCCTTGTATACGAATTATGTATTTTGAAGCAATATGCCATGCCCCAGCTTTTCGCCATCCGCCCGCAGGATGAGGCTTATTTGGAAGCCGTCCGCCTGCTTAAATTTTTGGATTGCTTTATGGGTATCATGGAAAATGAAGTACCAAACACATCCCTTTTACGGGAGTTTATCGGCGGGAGTTGTTTCAAGTGAAGCGCAAGCACAAAGCCACATTAATAATCCTTATTTTTGTTGCCGTTTTGGCATTTTCGGGCATCCTGATAAGCTCTGCCCGCTGGCTAAGGGTTTATAGGCACGTGGTGTATTTTGACAATTTGCCACCCCATCTGCATGGCCTTCGCATATTGCAAATTTCTGATTTGCACGCCAATAATCCCGATTTTATCAGCCTAAACATTTGGCAGTATATATACAATTTGGATTTTGATGTTGCCGTCATAACCGGCGATATTATCATGGATGGCCGATGGGGCAACCCTTGCAGGGTGGGCGACTTGCGCCCCCATCAACAATATTTAGCAGCCTTGGCAAGCCGTGTGCCAACCTTTTTCGTGGAAGGCAACCACGAAGCCGAGCAAATGGCGGAATTGCGCCCGTTGTTAGAAAGCCTTGGCATAATCGTTTTACAAAACCAAACCTACTTATTAGAATTTGGCAACAGCACACTGAAAATTGTTGGAACCAGGGATTTTTCCGCCATGATGCGGGACACAGACACATTTGGTGATATGTTTGCCCTTTTTACAAACCCTGCCGATTTTCGTTTGGTGCTAACCCACAACCCCCGCATTTTCGATAAAATCAAGGATAATGGACAAATGTTGGTGCTGGCCGGCCACACCCACGGCGGACAAGTGCGCCTGCCCTTTATGCCAACCCTTTTCGCCGGCGGGCAAGGTGTTTTCCCTGCCTACGGCGATGGTTTTTATTGCCACAAAAACGCTGTTTTGTATGTTTCCCGTGGCGTTGGCACCACATACTTCCCCGTGCGCTTTTGGAACCGCCCAGAAATTGCCATCTTGGAACTTCGATAGTAGCACAGTAAATTACGCCAGATGGCGTTGGTCTTCGTAGAAATGGTTTTTTCATTTTGCTACACTATAAAGGGCGGCTATCGCATGCAGATAGCCGCCCTTTATAGGTGTATGGTTTTGTATTGTTTATAATTTGAAGAATGACACCAGCTGCCTCAAAACTTCGGCTTGCGAGTTTAATTCTTCCGAAGCCGCCGCCGTCTCTTCGGAAACGGCTGAATTGTTTTGCACCACTTTTGATATCTGCCCAAGCCCATCACCAATATTTGCAATTGCTTCCGCCTGTTCTTTTGAAGCGGCCGAAATGTTGCCGATAACCGCAAGCACTTCATCTGCACTTTCCACAATTGCACTTAACGATTCTGCAGTGGTTTCGGCAATATTCGAACCGGCACCTACACGGCGTATAGAATCGTCGATAAGTTCCGTTGTTTCTTCGGCGGCTTTTTGGCTTCTCCCTGCAAGGTTTCTTACTTCATCCGCAACAACGGCAAAACCTTTGCCGTGCTCCCCGGCCCTTGCCGCTTCTACAGAAGCATTTAGTGCCAATAGGTTTGTTTGGAAAGCTATGTCCTGAATAGTCTTCACAATTTGGGATATATTGTTAGACGATTCTTTTATTTGCACCATAGCCCCAACCATTTGCCTCATGGCCTCGTTACCCTCTTGGGCATTAATTGCAGATTTATTGGATAAATCGTTGGCGGTTACGGCATTTTCCGCATTTCGTGCTGTCTGCTGGTTAATCATTTCTATGGTGGCATTAAGTTCTTGCACAGAGCTTGCTTGTTCTTGCGTGCCACTTGATAAATCGGTTGCGCTGGCGGAAATTTGGTTTGCACCTTGCAATACTTGGTCGGCAGCTATTGATATCTCGGTCATGGTTCTGTTAAGGCTTGTAGAAATGTTATTTATCGGTTGTTTAAGCAAGTCAAAGTTTCCTATAAAATCACGCTGTATCGTTTTGGTTAAATCCCCATCCGACATAGCCGACAGCATTTCTGCTACTTCACCTAAATAGCTGTTTAAGTTATTTACCATATTATTAACCGCATCACTGATTGCTTTGAAATCGCCTTTATAGTCACCAGATACTTGCACACCCAAAAACTCGCCCTTTGACATCCTGTCCATAACATCACGAATTTCTACAATTGGCTTGTCTATGGCTTCGGCTATGCTATTCAGTCCAACCATAATTTCACGCCAATCACCTTTGTACTTATCAGCGTCAATATGAAAAAGCAAGTTGCCTTTTACCGCTGCCGATTCTATCATTAAATTAATTTCAGCTGTTACAGCTTTTAAGTTAGCTGTGAAATTGTTGACTGTTTTAGGGATAACGGACCAGTCGCCAACCCATTTTCCTTCTTCAATAATTACATTAAAATCGCCGCCGCTTATCTCGTTAAGGGCATCAGCCAAACTGAATATCTCTTCGGTATTTTGAGAAAGAATACAATTTACAAGCCCAACAACTTCTTTGAAAGAATTGTTGTATTTGTTTTCTTCTATCGTATATCGCATATTTCCAACTTCCAAATACTGGTTATGCGCCTCGGCCAAATCATCCATAATTGACTTGATTACATCGACAAGAATAATAACGTCCTTTGTCAGCATTCCTATTTCATCATTGGAAGTATTTACTTTATTAATATTTACATTAATGTTGCCTGCCGCCACTTCCTTGACGGTTCGATTAAGTGTTTTGATGGGTTTGATAAACTGGCGTGATAGGAAGAAAAGTGACAACGCTATAATTGCGCCCAAAATAGCAGTTATCCAGCCTAAAACCATGGCCATCACTCTATTAACCGGAGCATTTACAGCAGAAGCAGGTACGGCAGTTACCAATGTCCAGCCGGTGGTATCCATTCTCAGCGGCAGAAAATAGGTATCCGTGCCGTCTATGTTTGGCATGCGCACTCTATCCTCTCCACGAGCAATTGCTTGTTCAAGCGGGGCAAGTGCCGTAATTTGGCTTAAAGATGTAAAGCGGGTGGCTCCACCATCTAATGTGGGCACAAAATCATTGTTGGGATGGGTTATAAGCTCTCCATTGGGGCCAACAACAAACATATAGCCGCCACCGATCACTTCATGCTGTTCAAGCATTCCAAATAAAACGGAAAGGTAGATATTAAACGCCAACGCACCTTCTCGTCCGTCTATATCCGTATAATACTTTGCGGTTGTAGTTATCAGAACCCCTTGAACCGCACACAGAAAAGGCATTGTGGTGAAAAACTGCCCTCTGTTTGCTTCTGCTCCTCTAAACCACGGGCGTTCAGCCATAATCCAATCAGCACCAAAAAAGTTTTGGGGCTGATTAAGGCCGCCAACCACATAGTAGTATCCGCCCTGGTTAGCATCACTAAACCCAAAATAGATGTTTGACATTTCGGGAACAATTTCAATAAGCTGGCGGTGAACATTGTGAATATTTTCATAATCCACACCCACATTTCTCCAAGTGGTGGCCATGGTTTCAATAAGGTTGGTAGCATCTATAAAATAATCCTCAATCTGTAATGCGTGGGTTTCGTTGTTATTGCGAAGATAGTTAAGAGAGTTCTCGTGCAGTTCGCTGCGGACCAATGTGTTAACCACAATAAAATACAACCCCAAGCCAACAATGGTTAATATTGAAACACCGGCAACCAGCTTGATCATTAAGCTTCTCGTTTTTTTGCTGTGCACACTTGTCATAAAAACTCTCCTTAAATTTTATATTTGTCAGAAAGTAGCTTTGAGTCCGAAAGTTAAAAAGCTCAAAAAAAGGCAGCCCTTTTCAATTTGAATACAATCAAACGACCACCGTCATATGTCAAAAAAATGTTGAATGCCATAAGCAACAGTCCACTTGTCAATCCGTTGCTTTCTTAAAATCCTGTCAAATAAAGTTATAAAATTCAAGCCCTTTCAGGTGCTTGTTTCGCACCACTCACCACTCTCTCCCCTATATTATAACATAATTCGCATAACATTTCAATAGCAAAGTTTTATGTAAAATGCACGGTATGTCAGTGTATAGGACTAAATACCAAAAATCCCCTCCCGCATATAATAAAACGGGAGGGGATTTTATGAACTTTTGGATACCTTCAATAGCAATCATAGCTACCACTGCTTTATTGATAGCACTTGCCCATTTTCGCCACCTATGCCGCCAACGCCAGCAAATTTTTACAGTGCATTTGCCTTGTTTTTCCATAAACATCCATTCTGCTCGCATTTTCTGCTTTGTAACCATGCGGGTTATTGTGATACCCGAAATCAGTGGCTCCACTTGCCCTCCAATTTATTTTACCCTGCACAAAAACAGCAAGCCCATAATGCAAATCCCTAATTTTTGGCTAAATCACAGCGGTTTCGCCATCGTGCGACCATCCAAAGCCAACCAAATCACATTGGACATAAAAACAAAAACATCTGGAAAGAATACCACTTACTCTTTCCAGATGTTCGATGAATCGTTATTTAATTAACTACTGTGGCGTGCTGCCAGCCATTTGACGCTCCTGTGCTTCGATCATCTTTTTAACCATCTGACCGCCAACAGAGCCGTTTTGGGCAGAAGTCAAGTCACCATTGTAACCCTTTTTAAGCGGTACACCGATTTCACTGGCTACTTCGTATTTGAAGTTATCCATAGCGGCTTTTGCTTCTGGCACTACTGTTTTGTTAGACATAATATCACCTCCCCTGACTTTATATTGTGGAGGTGATGCGGTTATTATGCTGGTTTTTATTTCAAGTGTATTTTTGGGTGTGGATATGTTATAATGGATAAAAAGGCTTTTGGGAGGCTGGTATGCAGGTTTATACTTTTTGGGAAGAATATCAAAATAATATTGCGCCACGAATTGCGGAAGTTGATTTGTTTCTAAAAACAGCAGAATACCCCTTGCGTACAGACTGTGTTGCAGATGTATTGGAGCTTGGGGAGAGAGAAGTATGCCAAATATTAACAGAAGTAGATGCGGACAAAATTGACAAAAATGCTTTTTTTACCATAATGTCCCGTGGCAGCAGCGGGCTTTGCCGTCTTTATCAACGGGAAATGGAATTGCGCAGCCCTGCCACATATACCTGTGGGGACATTGCTTACATATACAACCTAAATTACGATGTGGTAGCAAGGGTTTATCAAATGCTTAAAATAAAAGAGGCCACAGCTTTCACCATGCCCCTTGTATTTTCAAACATTCCATATTAAGCGGGAATTTTGTTTACGATTTTAGCCAGTTTAGATTTCTTTCTTGCGGCGTTTTTCTTGTGATACACGCCCTTAGAAGCTGCCTTGTCGATGGTTTTGGATGCATGCACCAATGCGGTTTTTGCCACAGTGGCATTGCCGGCGGAAACCGCTTCCAACACCCTGCGCATGGCAGTTTTTGTTTTGGAGCGGATAGCCTTGTTGCGCAAGGTTTGCTTCAAAGTAACACGAATGCGCTTTTTTGCAGATTTTATATTTGCCAAACTTTTCACCTCCCATTTATCCGAAAGTTACTGTAATAGTCATATCTACGAATTATACAACAACCCACGGGATTTGTCAAGAGGTTTTTTTAAGCGGAAATGGACAGCGGCGTCCATCACAAAAAGTCCAATACACTATCTTCGCTTTACCGAAGCGATTGTAGGCATCGACAAAGACACATATTACAGCCTTTATTGTTTCGAGTTTACGAGCAAAACATCTACTTTTTCTTGCAAGTATCGGGATGTGGTGGCGCAAATCTGCGTTTATACTTTCTGCTGTATAGGTATTGCTTTTGTCGTGTATGTTTCGTACTTGTATTCTCTCAAAGGTTCTGCCGTACGCAACATCGAATCCAACGATTTAACGAGGGTTACGACCAACCATAGTTATGACATATACATTCTCTCGTGTTTCGGTGTTTGGCTTATGGGAAACAAACCAGTATGGTTCGTCTAACTCAAGAATTTCATAAGAGTTATTCACAGCCGGTGTCGTTTTTTAATCCAGTTATAGACGATAATCTCGCTTCTTTCCATTGAGCGTGTATTTGTATTTATAAAAAGTTCGCAGTTCCAAAAGGTAGATCCTCACTATATTTACCAAGTGCCCCCCTCGCTCTGCGCTTAACCATATAACACTTTTATCGGATCCAAATCACGAAGATATGCCTAATTCAGGTACAGCATCAAGCCCTTGGACAGTCTGTACTCGGCCAAGTAATTCAAACATGGATTAGAGAACCGGGAAGTCTATTTGGAGATCAAGGCTCACTTCCTACCCACTCAAGACCAGATCACGAACTTATTGGATGGTTTTTTGACGAAGATGGTTCTGAGTTAGAGAGTCAGGCTTTGCAAGGTGGTTTTTTGCCTCTCTCCACAGGTCAGGTAACTTTGGAGACGGCTGTTCCCACTTACACACACTATCTATGTAAGTCTGCCAAGCAGACTATATGCTAAACTGAATATTCACACCCTCATCATCACACACATAAATCACATCTATCATTGTGAGAGCGAGGGCGTTTTTCTCGTCATTTGTGAGTGTTTCCCAACGGCTTAGTGGGTCATCTAACGGTGCCGTGTCAATTTCTTTGTGCTTGCGGGCTTTGCTCCGCAGTTTCGCATCCAGTTCGGATTTTTTTGCGTGTAGTGCCTTAACCCTGTCTTGGATATAAGCGAATAGCACATCATCAGCTTTTGCCAGCTTATCCATCAACTCACGGATTTCACCCTCAACACGAATAATATCAGCTTTGATATTATCTGTCTCTGTGTCGGGCTTGGCTTTTTCTGCCTTGGCTATGTGCAAGCTGTTGAGCCTGTCTTTCATGGCTTCAAATACAGCTTCTTCCAGCGCATCAGGTCTGGTCTTGAAACGCTTCTTAACGCAACCGTTGGCTTTGTAATATCCGTTGTCGAGATAAAACCGCCATTGTGTCGTTTTTGCCTTGTTCCAACCATAATTGATAATCAAACTGTACCCACAATGCTTGCATTTCGTCAAACCCATAAGCCATGAATTTTTAGCCCCTGTGTTTTTCGGTATGCATTGGTTTTGAGATTTTTTGTCCTGTACCGCAAGCCAAGTTTCTGAATCCACAAGCCCCTCATGGTAGCCAACTTTGATATAGAAATGTTCACCCACATTTGCAGTTGCTGTTTTTATGCCAATCCTTTTATGGCGAAACAGTCCATGTACACCGTTAAAGGCTTCTATATCGTCAACGATTTCATAGCCTTTTGATACAAGATACTGGTACACATCTTTGTCGGCCTTGACGTACAGAGGGCTATCAAGCAACTTTGAAAAATGGCTTCTATCCATATTCGACATACCACCATTTGCTTCAACCGCTCGTTGGCTACTTCTGCCCTTGTGTTTGCGAGGTACAGCCACATCAATGTCATTGTCCTTGAAGTAATTTACAATGTCAGCAAGTGATGTGCCTGTTTCCTTGTAAATGTCAAAGGCTTTTTGAATGACATGGGCTTTGTCGGACGGTACCAGTACCGAGCCAGTTTTACCGTTAATGGTGCGGCGTTCAGGCTGAAAGCCATAATAAACCTTGCCGCCTTGATAAAAGCCTGTTTCCTGCGCTCTGGTGTTATATGCGTCCACAACACGCTCTGCTATGGTTTCTCGTTCAAACTCTGCAAACGAGAGAAGATTATTACGCATTAGGCGGCCTTCTTTGGTGGTTGTGTTGAAAGGCTCACTCAACGACTGCACACCCACACCAAAACCGTCCAACTCGTCCGTAACATTGAGATAATCCCTCATATTACGGCTGAAGCGGTCATATTTCTTTACGATAATCCGCTCTATTAAACCCTCTCTTGCATCACTCATCATCTGCATAAATGCGGGGCGGTGTTTCATGTCCTTTGCTGATTTACCGTCATCGCAATAAATGCGGTATTCTTCACCCTCTTTCAAGGATTTTACGCACTCCGCTTTTTGGCTGTCTATGGATAGGGAATTATTGTCTTTATCCTTATCGCTGACAGAACGGCGTACATAGACTGCTGTTAACTTACTCATGGTATCGACCTCCATTATTTTACAATCAAGGCCGATAAATACGTCTGCCTTAATTGTAGTGCGCTTGGGTAGCGATTTCAATTACAAATTTCATTTGAGCCGCCAATCGCATAATCTACTGGCTGGGCAAAAAAATACTTCCCCTATCCGTGGTGCATGGTGGACAAGGGAAGTACCTATGTAGCCTGTAAATCAGGGCTATGCGGCTTTCATTAACGGCTATACGGCTTCTTTTGAAACAGCATGAGTAGCTGATGGGGCGGGCTTGGGTTTTAGAATGTCGTAAATTTTGTTGATTTTCTCCTGCCGCCGTTGCACCGTGTCGGGGATATGCACAGTCACTTTCAGCCGAGTGCCGTTGTTTGTAGTTGCTGTGGTCTTGTTAGCTCTGCCGATACCATTTGTTGATGTTGCGGCTGTTCTCGCCGCTCCTGTTTTGATTTTGCTCAAGAATCATCTCCTTTTCTTGTACGCCCACTGTACATTCTCATGCAATGGTCGCGCTTGCCCTGTTGATATTTTTTGAGGGCAATAAAAAACCGCCAACCCAGAGCAAGGGCAAGCGGTCATTTGACGGTAGAATTTCGGGAAATAAAGAGGGCAGAAATTCATCAATTATGAACTTCTACCCAACTTTCACCACTATACACTATAACACCAAAAAAATGGCGTGTCAATGGACATTTTCCAGACAAAATTGGACACTTTTGCGGAAAAATTAGACACTTTCAAGAGTTCATATTAGCCACAAACGCTTAAAACACGGCATTTGTGGCTATTGAAAATTAAACTGATTTGCAACTATTCATGGTTGCTTGGAAATATTGAGTATGCTATACTTATATTGGTGGTGATATTATGGGTAGAAAATTCTTGGGCAAAAGTGGTTTTCCAAGAAAAAGTGAATTGGTCAAACGATTACTCTCTGAGCCTAATGACTTTAATTTTGCCGAATTGAAATTGTTGCTTATCCATTGCGGTATTTTTGATGCTTCGGTTAATGAAGCCATGAAAAGTGCCGTGTTTACTGACAGAGGCGAATACATTCGGCTTCATAAAACAGATTTATGCACCACCTTGAAGCCCTATCAAATCAAAGAAATAGCACAGTTTTTAAGAGAGAGGGGCGAATTATAGCATGAAGAAATCCACAAGTAGACCAATGAAAATGCCCGATAACCATCTCCATTACAAGGACTACGTTGGCAGCGTAGTGTTTTCAGAGACAGACGCTGTTTTTCATGGGAAGGTCATCGGCATTAAACCCCTTATATCTTTTGAAGGTAGTAGCGTGGATTCTCTTGTTGTTGATTTTCACAATGCCGTTGATGAATACTTGGAGCATTGCGCTAAATATGCCCGAGAGCCTGAAAAACCCTATAAAGGCTCGTTCAATATCCGCATCGGTGCAGATTTGCACCGTAGGGCGGCTTTACAAGCTAATCTATTTGGTATGTCACTAAACGCTTTTGTTGAGGATGCCATACGGAAATATGTGCAGTAGCGGTAGTTTTGTGGCTTGTCGTTCAGCTCATTTGAAAAAATATTTATGATGTGAGCTCTAACGCCTTACCCTCGGCATTGTAGGTTGTTGAGAAAACCATATCAGACAACCACTTTTTGAAGGCAGGGTCATCATTGTATTTCTTGAAAAGCTCCATGTTGTCCTTCATCATCTGAAATATTACGGATTGCAAAACTTTGTCGCTTTCGGTTCTGGCTTCTTGCTTGTCGGCGTTGCGCATGGCGTTTTGGTAGGTTTGGTCTTGTGAAACTTTTGTAACGCTATACTGAATGTCATTCCATACCTTATCGCTGTCTTGCCAGTCGTAATTTCCGAACATATCGTTGAAGGTGTTGAGGATGATTGAAAGTAAATCCAGTTCCACATCACCTTTGCCGCCAATACCGCTTGTTGGCACAGGGTCAACTTCTGCATCGGCATCTGCAAGCACGATTGTCATTTGTGCCTGTGCTTCGGCTCGGTAGCTGTCAAGGTCGATAGCTTCCAATATTCCTGCCGATAAATCATCTTCGGGTGGTGAGGGCAGTTTGGGAAGTAGCAGGGTCAAGAAAATATGCAATTTTTCCCATTCGAGATTGCCGTATGGCAGTATAGCGCCTAAAAAGCCGTATGTCCGCACAAAACCCTTTGCGGAGGACTTAAACTCAATTTGTGCATCTTCGTCAAGCCACTTGTAAAGATTCGCACAAGTATCTAAAACAGGGTCAAGTTTATCACGCTCTGCACCACCTAAGTAAAGTTCAATAAGTGTGTCTATGTGATGGTTTGTGTAAACCTCGCAATTTTCCATTGCCGAAATTAAATCATACAGTTTATTTGGGTCTGTTTCGCCTGACAGTATCGTTGTACGGTAATAACGCTCAAAGGATTTTTGGATAACTTCCGCATCGTTAGCAAAATCCAATACAAAAGTATCGCGCTTGTCGGGATGGGCGCGGTTAAGGCGTGATAATGTCTGCACCGCTTTAATGTCAGAAAGCATTTTGTCTACATACATCGTGTGCAAAAGCGGCTCGTCATAACCAGTTTGGAATTTATCGGCCACAATCAAAAATCGATAAGGGTCGGCCTTAAACGTCTTTTCTATGGCATTGCTCGGGAACTTGTTTAACGATGCTTCATTGACGGACACGCCGCCATATTCTTTATCGCCACTAAATGCAATAATAGCCTTGTAAGGACTTTTGCGGGCTTCAAGCTGTTCGTTGATTGCGTGGTAATAATCAATGGCACGATCAATACCTGCCGTTACCACCATCGCCCGCGCTTTACCGCCGATTTTGCCACGTGCGATAACTTGCTCATGGAAATGCTCGACAATCATTTCCGCTTTCTTGGATATGGGGTATTTTTCACTCTCTACAAACTTACGGAGCTTCTTTTGGGATTTCTTTTTATCAAATTCGGGGTCATCGGTGAGCGTTTTTATCAGCTTGTAAAAACAGCTTACAGGCGTATACCATTTCAATACATCAAGAATAAAACCCTCTTGAATGGCTTGTTTCATGGAATACATATGGAAGGGGTATGATTTCACGATGCCATCAGGCTCGGCAACTTTCACGCCAAACAATTCCAGCGTCTTGTTTTTAGGCGTTGCGGTAAACGCAAAATAACTGGCGTTAGTCAGCATTTTGCGCCCTTCTACGAGTTGGTTGATTTTATCTTCTGTATCAGCTTCGGGGTCAAAATCAGCCCCTAATGCACGGTTCATATCTGCCGCCATGTCACCGCTTTGGCTTGAATGGGCTTCATCAATGATTATGGCAAATCTGC
>Ga0131853_10003584_pt1 | contig 27833 bp, 21 predicted proteins | sample TergutLab28metaG_FD_92764 | JGI IMG/M metagenome (GOLD analysis project Ga0131853, IMG submission 92764) | Labiotermes labralis P1 segment gut microbial communities from Petit-Saut dam, French Guiana - Lab288 P1 (version 2) (version 2) | ecosystem: Host-associated > Arthropoda: Insects >...
GCGGCGTTTTAGGCCAGCACTCGGCTAAGGCTTCGCTTTTAACCAGTGTTGAGACTGTTTTTAATGAGGCCAGCGCCACAGGAATTTCGGCGGGATTCGATAATTTCTTCGCCAGAATGCAGGCCTTACATACCCAGGCCAATGACCCAACATTCAGAAACAATGTACTTATGAACGCCGAGTCTTTGATTAGGCACATAAACTCTACTGCCCAAACACTTAGAAGGCAGCAGATTAACGCTAATACGGAAGTTGCCATGATAACTTCTACCATAAATAACTTAGGCACTCAGATAGCCTCGTTAAACGAGCGTATATCGCGCTTTGAGATAGACGGTTCACGGGCTAATGACCTTAGAGATCAGCGGGCAAGATTGATTGACGAGCTTAGCCAGTTTGTAAATGTTGAAGTTTCTGAGCGTGAGTTTAACGACGATTTTGCGGCGGGTATGTTTCCAAGACCTGAGGACAGAGGCCGCTCTGATCAGCGTCTCTCTATCCGTATAAATGGCTATGATTTTGTAAATCATCAGGATGTAAACCTTTTGGATTTGGTGCCGCGCTCTTCTGCTTCCGGCCAAGACAACAGGCGTAATGAGGTTGATGCCCCCGGGTTATACGATCTGCGTTTTCAAAATGGTGTGTGGTTTAATATTTATTCGCCTACTTTACAAGGGCAGCTTAGAGGCACTATAGATGTGAGAGACGGTAATAATCAGGCGCCGCCGTGGCCTGGTGCAAATGCGCCTGCAGGCAATGTAAACAGCCCCTTTAGAGGCGGTAATGATTTTCGCGGTGTGCCTTTTTATCTTGAACAGCTTAATCATTTGGTGAGAACATTTGCAGCGGCCATGAATGAGGGAGCACCGGCATCAGGCGGCCACCCCGGTACAATCGGCCATGTAAACGGTTTTGGTCATAATGCGACAACTCAGTCTAATATGTGGTTTTTTACATATGTGGATAATAATGGTGTCGAACAACATTTCGATCCTACTGTAGGCGAAGGCAGAGATGCAGACGGTAATTTAATACCTCACAACTGGTCAAATCTTAACGCTTTTAACATTCAGCTTAACTCCATGTTCAGAGGGGAAAACGGGCCTAACCTGCTTGCTACCTCAGATGTTCCTGTTTACGGCACCGGCGGCGGTGAATCTAACAACAATGTGACACTGGGTTTTATGAATCTTGCCACTAACCCATCACTTTTTGCCGAAGGTTCTATAGGTGATTTTATTAACGCTACGGCTACTCAGTTGGGTATAGACCTGGATCAGTCTAAAAAATTTGCCGCTAATTATACAGATGTTACCGAGTCGATAAATAATCAGCGCCGCTCTGTTTCAGGGGTGTCGCTGAATGAAGAGATACTTGCAATGATACAGTTTCAACAGCAGTTTACGGCGGCCTCAAGGCTTATGAGCGCTATTAATGACGTTTATGATACCTTGATTAATAGGATGGGGTTATAGGGCGCTATGCTTGCACCTTGAAAGGCCGCAAAAGAAGAGGGGATCCCGGGTCAAGCCCGGGATGACGAAGCAAGGCTTTCAGCGTCGCAGACAAGGCATGAAGCGGGAACCGCTGAGTGCCATAAATCCGCAAGACGGGCTCTGCCCGTCTGAGGAGAAATCGGCGGACGGATGTGAGCGTAAGCGAAACATCAAGCCGATTTTAACATACAGTACATCGTGAAAGGCTTGAAGTTTTGCGAAGCAAAACTGAGATTTTCACGACTCCACAGGAGGTTATTTATGCGTATAACAAACTCTATGATGTCCAGTAGGATGATGTTAAATATTAATAGAAACATGAGGCTTTTAGACAATTTACAGATGCAGTTTGCCACGGGTAAGAGGATACAGTTTCCCTCTGACAACCCTATTGTTGCCAGCCGCGCTTTAAGTTTCCGCACGACTGTGGCTCAAAATCTTCAGCATCAGCGTAATGTGGATCAGGCTGAAAGCTGGATGGAAGTTACGGAGTCCGGGTTTTTCGAGGTTTCAAGCGTACTCACAAGAATTAATGAGCTGGTTGTTCAAGGTGACGCCCTTGAGAATGTCAGCGGTATGCGTGATATAGCCACACAGATTTCAACGCTTATGGACCAGCTGGGCCTTGCTATGAACCAGTCATATACGGGCAGATATCTTTTTTCGGGCTTTAGAACAGACCAGCCCGGCGTTCTTCTTAGAGATGACCCGACGCTCCGTTTTAATGACATCACTCAAAGATTTACTCAGCGTAATGTGGAGCAGATTAGTGCTTTCCAAAGATTTGGCCCGGGAGAGCGGCCTGAGGTTACTGAGGCTTCTGTGCTAAAACTGCCTTATACCTTTGCTGAGAATGTGCGTGTTACAATAGATGCAAGTGAGTTCACACAAGACCAGATAGATGCTATGGAAGATGATCATCCTCTTGTAGATAACCCTGTTACTACGCCGGCTGCTCTTGCTACTGCTTTAGCCGGTGCCAGTGAAGGTGATATAATACGTTTCACTTATGCAGGTACTGACCAAATAATAATCTTTGCAAGCCAGCGAACCGCTAACGGCCCTAATGCTGACCAAGATACTTTTAGACCCGGTGAGTTCGAGATTTTCCATTCGCAAGATACAGGTCAGCTGGTGCTCGGTTCAGCTTTTGCCGGCGCTAATACTTTCGACGTTCAATACGATAAAGAAGGTTTCAGCAAGGGCGACTTAAACCCTATAGTATATTTTACTGCCACATCAGGCCCTAACGGCAACCCTCCTAACAGAACTTTTACTATGGACGGTCATCAGATTGAATTTGAATTTGGTGTAGGTACACGCTTTGCGGTTAACTCTTTGGCTAAAGATGTATTACCGGCCCATTTGGTAGCTGATCTTAGAAGCTTTGCAGGCACTGTTTTAAATATTGAGCTGGCTGAGCGCACTCAGATTCTTGCGGCGTTGCGGGCCAATCCGGCTCACCAGCCGCCTAATGATGTACCCAGTGAAGAGGACTTTGGAAAAATGGCTGATGAACAAATGGCTAATGAACAGCAGTGGGCCATGACCACTATACAAAGCAAGTTTTCTAACATGATAGGGCTTTTGGAAGGTCATTCTTCCACGCTGTCGAGACATCAAACTGACCTTGGCGCAAGGATGAACCGTCTTGATTTAACCCGTGAGCGTTTGGAAAGAGACGAAATTACTTTCGAGCTTATTCTTTCACAAAATGAGGACGTGGACTTGGCGGAGGTAGCCATGCGTCTGCGTAGTGCCGAGAGTGTTTATCAGGCTTCGCTTCAAGCGGGGATTAATATGGTGCAGCTGTCTTTAGCGAACTTTTTATAAGATTCGTGAAAGTCTCAGCTTTGCAAAGCAAAACTTCAAGCCTTTCACGATGTCACGAGTGGTTGCCTTTTTTCTTCTTCGGAGAAAAAACTGTTTGAACTTTGTGTCGCTGCTGCTTTCGCCGCAAAGGTTCTTACTGGCTTCTATGAATCGGCTTGCGACTTCGTCGCGGCCAGCCGATTCCCGCTACCCATTAAAACTACGTTTTAATGGGTTCCCGCTTCCTCGACCGTGCAAAGCGCTTTGGAAAAATTATTTGAAGTTTGTCGATGAACGGTTGTTTTTTAAAAGGAAACTGAAATTTAAACTATCCGCTTCACGCTTGTAATATTCAAATATTGTGTTATACTATTAAGCGGGAGTGTTAAGCTCCTGCTTAATTATTTGGCGAAAATATAAGCTCATATTCACAAAGGGGAGAAATATATGGAAATTAAAACAAAACACTTTGGCACCTTGGAAATAGACGAAGAAGAGATGATTTCTTTCGAGCATGGTTTGCCCGGTTTTCCGGAAGATAAAAAGTTTATCATCATCATTGATGAGACTGCTGAGAAGAAATTTTATTGCTGGCTGCAATCTATGGACGATGGTGATGTCTCTCTTGTGCTTATAGATTCTTTTGCTATTATGCCGGAATATGACCCTTTGATAGAAGAAGAAGAGCTTAACGAGCTGGGGGATGTGGATATTGCGGATTTATTGGTTTTTAACGTGGCCGTAATAGGCTCTGACATGACAGATTCTACTATCAACCTTCGCGCTCCCGTTGTTATTAATAACCGCTCTAAGAAAGGTAAGCAGATTGTAGTCTCTAATGAGAATTATGAGATCAAGCACAATCTGGCAGAGTGTATTGCAAACGAGGGGAGGGTGTAAGATGCTCGCATTAACCAGAAAAAAAGGCGAATCAATTATAATTGGGGACGATATTGAAGTTATCGTTTTAGGCGTTCAAGGTGAGCAGGTTAGGCTTGGCGTCCGTGCACCTCGTAGCGTTTCTGTACACAGACGTGAGATTTATGAGCAAATTATGCTGGCTAATAAAGCTTCGGCTGAGTCTGCCGACCTTGACAGCGTCAAAAATTTATTTAAAGATTAATTTTTATACTGAAATTACTTTGAAACAGTAGCGGTTTTATATGAATTCCGCTATAAATTAATGAACTAGATAAATAGCATAAATTAGACAACCCCTCATATGTATTAATATGGGGGTATTTTTATGAAAAGAATACTATGCAGCATAGGTCTTATGGTTCTGATGTTTTTGGCAGTACCCTATCTGACCTTAAGATTGATGGAACCGGAAGTTATGGTAGAAAGAACAATGGCCACCGAGCTTGTGAGAAGGGTTGAAGACGTAGGAAGTGAAAGCCGCCTTATTTACTCAATTACTGAGGCCCATGAAAGCATGAGCGATTTTGAGCGCTATCTTGTTGGCGTAGTTGCCGCGGAGATGCCGGCTCTTTTTCACATAGAGGCTCTTAAGGCTCAGGCGGTGGCATCACGCACTTATGCACTTTATTCAATGAAAAACATGGGCATGGAGCACTTTGACTATTCACGTATAGGGGAAATTTGGCAGGCTTACATATCTGAGGATGAAATGCGTCTAAGGTGGGGTAATGACTTTAATGTCCACTTTGCTAAAATCACTGAGGCAGTTTATGCATCAAGAGGTGAGATATTAATGTATGAGGGCGAGCCTATTGTTGCAGTGTTTCATGCTTTCAGCGGCGGCATGACCGAGTATTCGGAAAATGTTTGGAATGAAGCGAGGCCCTATCTACGTTCGGTTAATTCAGATTTTTACAGCTACAGGGCTGATTTCATTCAGGAATTATCTTTTAGCGGAGACGAGTTTTTGAGGCTATTAAGGGTTGAGTTTTCAGATATTACTTTTGGGAGCGGTGATATTGCTTCACAAATTATTATTAATCACAGAACAATTGCCGGTTACATTACCTCTGTAACAGTGGGAAACAAGGATATGGACGGTGCTTTGCTTAGGCGGCTTTTAGGGCTTAGAAGCACGAATTTTGAGGTTAGCCGCCGGCAAGACAGAATTGTCTTTGAAGTGAGGGGCCACGGCCATGGCGCGGGAATGAGCCAAGTTGGGGCCAATGCTCTAGCCGGAATGGGTTATGATTATGCGGCGATTTTGAAACATTATTACTTTGGAGTGGAGATTGTGAGGGTTGAGTAGGAAGGGGCAGAAAGGCATAGCGAAAGCTATGCCTTTCTGCTATAGGTTCACTGTTTTTGTAGCTCCGCAATTTTAGATTGCTACTCTATTTGCGTAGCCCGAGCTGCGAAAGCATCTTTGAAGCCAGCCGCTTTCTCCGACCGCGCCGGGCTACGCATAAAGAAAAAATTACAACCATATAGCATTTCCATGTTTGACTTGATGCTTTGCAAGACGAAAATCGCCGTGCTTCAAAGCGTTTTCGGCGAAGTGAAACGTCTATGTCAAACGGAAATGCTATACTACCGGAGGCCAAAACTACCTCAACATTTGCGCCACAACCTCAAGCGCTCTTTGAAGCTGAACATCTTCCGAGGCATCCAATGAGGCGATTTGCGCAGCAAGCTCTGCTTCCATTGGCACAACGTAATGAGGGGTTATACCCACACCATGTATAGAGGTACCGTTGGGGCTATAATACCGTGAAACAGTAAGCTTAACAGCAGAGCCGTCAGGCAGCGCAAATACTCTTTGCACCAAGCCTTTGCCGAAAGTTTGTTCCCCAACTATTATACCTACCTCGTGGTCTTTAATTGCTCCGGCCATAACTTCTGAGGCTGAGGCAGAATTGCCGTTCACCAAAAGCGCCAAGGGCATACCCAAATACTCTGCATCGCTTTGTAAAAATTCTTGATGGCCCTGTCTGTTTTCAGTGAAAACAATATTCCCTTCCGGCACAAGCAGATTGGTAATTTCCCCCACTATATCCAGCATACCGCCGGGATTATTGCGCACATCAATTACAAGACCCAGTGCGCCGTCACTCTTAAGCAGCTCGACTGCTTCGACAAATTGCTCGTATGTAACCTGTTCAAAACCCGACAGACGTATATAGCCTATTTCCTCATTCAGCATTCTATGACTTACAGTGCGCATAGTTATGAAATCCCTGATAACTATAAATTCGAAAGTTTCGCTTGTGGATTCACGGTAAATAGTAAGCCTAACTGCTGTGCCCGGTTCACCGCGCATAGCTGCCACAATTATATCAAGGCCAAGACCTCTTGTGTCCATATCATCAACGGCCATTATAATATCTTGGGCCATGATACCGGCCTCAGCCGCCGGTGAACCATCAAATGGGGAGACAATCATAGCGCGGCCATCTTCTGTCACTGCAACAACAGCGCCAATGCCGGGATAGACCCCTTCTGTCTGCTCTCTGAATCTGGAATATTCTTCGGCGCTCATATAAGTTGAGTAAACATCACCCAAGCCGTACATGAGCCCCATAAACATGCCCCGCTCCAAATCCTCCGTCTCAAAATCATCTACAAAATGATTGTTAATGAGCCCGTAGATATGGTTCAGCTTATCCCTTGAGCCTTCTCCAAAACCGCCGGAAAACCCTGACGGTGCAAAATTCATAGCCGGAAGCACAGTGTAGATAAGCATGTTAAGAGCAATTATAAGCACTATACCTGCCACCATGCCCTCTAAAAAATTCTTTTTATTCATAAAAGCCTCCCCAAGTTGCCTGTTAGAGTTTTGTGTACCTATCTATTTATACTCGGCTGTATTCAAAATAATGCTGTAATTTGTTTTAAGGGGACTTACAACAACAAGCCCCGTATAAAACGGGGCTTTACATAGTTTAGAAATGTTTATTCTATGACTTTTCGCAGTTGCGAATCAGGGTTTCTACCAGTAATGGTTCGCCATGCGGTAATGTATGGTTTTTATACTTAGTTTACCCTAGTAAAGTTCATAGGGTTGGTATGTTGGCCGTTTATTCTAACTTCAAAGTGAAGGTGGTTGCCTGTTGAGCGGCCTGTAGAACCAACTCTGGCGATTACCTGACCGCGTCTTACAGTGTCACCCTGTCTTACAAGAAGCGATGATGCGTGGCCGTAGAGGGTGGTCATGCCCTGTCTGCCTGCTGTGCTATGGTCGATTATAACAGTGTTACCGTAGCCGCCTTGCCAGCCGGAGAATATTACACGCCCGCTCTCAGCGGCAAAAATATTTGTACCCAGCGGCGCGGGAATATCAACACCGGTGTGGAAGTTAGTGCGACCGGTGAAAGGGTCACGTCTGTTGCCGTAACCTGAGTTAACTCCTCTGCCTTGTACAGGCCATTGCAGGGCATTGCCGTCAGGGGCGATTTGAGTTGGTTGGTTAGCCGGGGCTCGGTTAGCCGCCGCTGCTCTTGCCGCTTCTTGGGCCCGTAATCTTCTCTGTTCTTCTTCGTGGGCATCAATTATCCGCTGAATTGCATTTAAGTCAGCTTGTTCTGCATCTATCTCCCGTTGAATAGCGGCCTCGTCAAGCTCTAAAAGGGCTATTATGGCCTCTTTTTGTGAAAGAGCTTCATCATGTCTGCGAACTTGCATAGCCTGAACCGCTTCTAAAATAGCCAGTTCGTCACGCTGCCTTTGAGTATTTTTAACAATGCGGGCTATATTATCCTCAGCCCGCTGAAGTTCGTTTACCAAGTTTCTGTCAAATTCAATAATACGGTTAACATGGTCTATACGGTTAAGAAGGTCTGTAAAATTATCTGCCCCTAAAATAGCGTCAATATATCCTGTCCAACCGGTCATATAAATATATCTGGCCCGTGAAACAAAGGCGTCAAACTGCCGGTCACGCACTTCTTTGGCCTGGTCAAGCTCTATCTCTGCATCGGCTAAAAGAGCCTCCATAATATCAAGGTCATGACGCAGTTCTTCCCAAGTTTCCACAGCGTCAGCCATTTCAAGCTCAATGGCTTGAAGCTGGGCGTTCTCCATTCTGATCTGACCTCTAGTATCTACAAGCTGAGCGCGCGACGCATTTATGCTGGCTGTAATCTCATCTCTGCGCTGTATCTGGGCGCCAATATTGCTTGCCCAAACGTCTAAACTGCCTACAAACAAGCAGATTATCGCTATTGTCGAAATCACCAATCGCTTTATTGTCATTATTTTAAAAACAACTCCTTTATGTATAAACTAATGCGGATTGCCACGGCTCCCTACCTCCTCGCAATTACGACCCATAGCCTTTCACTCCTGCAAATTAATGTACCCACCTCATTGCAAGCATAAAGGCAGCATCAAAGTCCTTTAAGGTGCAAGCGTAAGCGCAGCGCCGTAAATCCGCAGACGCGGCTTTGGCACTACCCACCCGAACTGCGTTCGTGCGGGTTCCCGTTTGCCGCGTCGAGGAGAATTGGCTGACCGTGAACAAGCGTATACGAAGTTCACAAGCCAATTCATACCACCGGTACATCGTGAAAGGCTTGAAGTTTTGCGAAGCAAAACTGAGGCTTTCACGAATCTCTACACATGTAAATGCCGTCTTACCGAAGTAACGCTGCCAACCGACCCAATAAGCACACCTAAAAACAGTGCAAAAGGTATCAGTACCACAAATACATCATGAGTAGAAAGGAAAGTAAACAGACCCGTGAAAGCCGGTACCTCATCAAGGCGCCTTATAACTTCACCGTAGCTTATAAAACCGATAAGGGCAGGGAAGAGCGCCCCAAAAAAGCCGATTATCATACCCTCTATAATAAAGGGCCATCTTATAAACCAGGCTGTAGCGCCAACGTACTGCATAATATTTATTTCAGACTGGCGGCTGGTTACCGTCAATTTGATTGTATTGATGATAATGATTATCGACACTGATGAGAGGAAAAGTATAGCTACAATAGAGGCTATACGGATGGCGTTATTTATGGCTATAAGCACATCCACCGTTTCCTGGGCTGAGCGCACAGGCTCGAAATCAGTGCCCACATGCCGTTCCAGCGCCTGGCGTACTTGATCTTGGTAAATTATATTACCTACAGACACATTAAAAGTACGGGGCAGTATGCGTATGCCTGTATCGGTTAGGCCGGCAAAAAAATCAGGGTTGTCGGTATATCTGGCTCCAAAAGCCGCCATAGCATCTTCGCTTGAGATGAAGTATACATCCACCACATGTTCTATGGCTAAAATTCTGGCCCTAATATCCGGAATGCGGGTGTCAGAGACATCGTCCAGCAAAAATACTGATATCATCATCTCATCTTCAACGCCTTGAAGCATATAGTCTACATTAGCCACAATAACATATGAGAAAGTTAGTACAAATATACAGCAACTAACCGTGACCATTGAAGCCACACTCATAAGGCGGTTTCTAATAATACTGATAAAAGATTCGCGTAAATAATAGCGTAAATTTCTAAGTTTCATCACTGTATCCGCCTTTTTCCACATCGCGCTGTATTATGCCTTTATTGATGGCTATAACGCGCTTTTGCATTTCATCCACAATATCTTTGGCATGGGTGGCTATAACCACCGTGGTACCCATATAATTAACATCTTCCAAAATCTGCATAATCTCCCAAGCGTTGTCAGGGTCAAGATTACCTGTTGGCTCATCTGCTAAAAGTATGGGGGGTTTATTGATGATGGCTCTGGCCAGCGCCGTTCTCTGCTGTTCGCCGCCGGAAAGCTGGTTGGGATAAGCCTTAGATTTACGCTGCAAGCCCACCATGGCTAAAACCGCCGGTACAGTACGCCGTATCTCCCTTGGAGAAGCTTCGGTAACCTGCATGGCAAAGGCCACATTTTCATAAACAGTTTTGTTTTTAAGAAGGCGGAAGTCTTGAAAAACAACCCCTATCTGCCTTCTGAAATAAGGGATCTGCTTAGCGTCAAGCCCGGTAATATCAACACTGTTTAAAAATATGTTGCCCGCTGTTGGTTCAATTTCTTTCATAAGCATACGGATCAGTGTAGATTTACCGGAACCGGAGGAACCAACGATGAAGACAAATTCCCCTTCTTCAATATCCATAGATACATTGTTGACGCCCTCAGCACCGTTCTCGTATATTTTTGTAACATTTCTCAGTGAAATCAAAATATCTGCTCCTTAGTATTTAAAGCGGCTAACTATTACATGTCTAACTTTATTATTGTGCTTTTTTCGTAATAGTTTCAAGTTCATTTACCAGACTATAATCTATTTTACGCCATTTCTTTTGAAAAATCAACTTAATAATTCTTAAACAATTCCGTAATAAGTGCAGAAAACGAGAAATATGCATCATCATTTTGTGTTATCGTGATATAAATCACGAATTAATACATAGACGTTTCGAAATAAAGTTCGAAAAGCAGATCCAATCCTCAAATTGCAAGGGTTGAATCTGCTTTTTACGAACTTATCATTACATCTCTCTGCGGCCTGAAAGAGCACGAGACAGAGTAAGCCCGTCAACCTGCTCCAAATCAGAGCCGACAGGAACGCCGTGAGCTATGCGGGTAACAGATATCCCCATTGGTTTAATAAGCCGTGAAATATACATAGCTGTGGCTTCACCCTCAACATTGGGATTAGTGGCCAGTATTACCTCGCAGACCCGGTCTCCAAGACGTGTTATAAGCTCTTTGATACGAATATCGTCAGGGCCGATACCATTCATAGGTGAAAGGCGCCCGTTAAGCACGTGATAAAGCCCCTCGTACTCTCCAATTTTCTCATAAGCCGCCATGTCTCTTGGATCTTCAACCACCATTATGAGGTTTTTGTTTCTCTTATTAGATTCACATATATTACACAGATTTTTGTCGGTTAAATTACAGCATATAGCGCAAAACATCGACTTTTTACGAGCTTCTATTATGGATTTTGCTAAAGCCTTAGCTCTATCCTCATCCATATTCAGCACATGAAAAGCCAGCCGCTGAGCTGATTTGTAACCTATCCCCGGCAACTTATTAAATTCTTCTATAAGTTTTGTTAAACTTTCACCGTAGTAATTCAAAATTATATCCTTTCAGTTGGAAGAGAAGCGATGGAACTTTTATTCATACAGGCCACTAAAACGGCAGCCCCATACCGCCTGTAAACTTACCCATCTCTTTGTTGGAAAGCTCATCTGCCTGCCTGAAAGCTTCATTTATTGCACTAAGCAAAAGATCTTCAAGCATTTCAATATCATCAGGGTCAATCACGTCAGGCTTAAGTTTTATCTCTTTAATCTCTTTTGTACCACTGATAACAATTTTAATAGCGCCGCCGCCTGAGGTAACTTCAAGACTTTTTGCGCTAAGCGCCTCTTGAGCTTCCATCATCTGCTGCTGCATTTTTTGTGCCTGTTTCATGAGATTGTTCATGTTCATACCGCCGCCCATGCCACCCATAGGTCCCATACCGCCTCTGCCTTTTGCCATAATATTATCCTCCATATTTCGAATTAATGTTTGTGTTTTTATACTGAAACTCCTACAAAATAAATAGTAACACTTGTGTTACTGTTTCAAAGTAATTTCAGTATAAATGCAACTTACTCCCATTCTATATCAATACCGGCCAACTTATCCGGCAAGGGTTTCTTTGCGAAATTATTTTCGATGTCATTTTTATTTTCCTCAATATCAGAGACAAAAACCAAGGGTAAATCCAGCGCATATTTCTCACTGATAGCTTGAGATATTATCTCTTTGCGCTCGTTTACATGAGATATCCAAGAGTTATCGGGAAACATGATACAAAGGCCATCGCCCATATATTTCACATTTGTACCGGTTAAAAATATGTTTATGGGCGCTTCGAAGTTTTTAATAAAAACTTCCCAATCTGCCAGTAAAGGCTCAATGACCTCAGGTATAGATACATGTTCGTCACTGACACTTTTACTAGAATAAGCAGACTCTTTAGCTTTGTCAGTATTTTCGGCTTTTTTAACAGTTATCCCGTTATCCTTTGAAATTTCTCTCTCGTTATTAGACAGCGGATTAAAAGGCACAGACTCAAGCCGCTCTATACGGGTAACAAGGGCAGCTAAATCCGTAGTTTCGCCAATTTGAGGATTACAAAGCTTGATACATAAACATTCCAGCATCACACGCTCACTGAAAGAATAGCGAAGAGAGGCGCTAAGGGCAGAAAACTCATGAATATAGCTCATAAGCCGCGATATATCTATAATTTCACTCTGCTCTTTATATTTCTCTCTGACAAAATCAGGCATGTCAGCCACAGCTGTCTTGGTGGCTGATACCACCATCAGATTTCTCAGATGCTCCACAAAATCTGATATAAACCGGCCAACGTCTTTGCCCATATCAATAATTTCAGCTATTATTTCCAAACATTTATTGCTGTCGAAACAGGCCAGCGCTACCATAAAATCAAAAAATACTGTATTATCAACGGCACCGGTTATGGCCATTATTTTCTTTGCATTTATAATCTCGCCGGGGTAGTAGGAAATACACTGGTCTAAAAGACTCAGCGCATCCCTCATAGCTCCATCAGAAACAGAACAAATGTACCTTAGCGCTTCCATATCAATTGTGATAGCCAAATCCTCAGTATATTTGGACAAGGCGGCGCTCATTTCATCTAAGGAAATACGTTTAAAGTCCAGCCTTATACAGCGGGAAAGTATAGTGGCAGGCAGTCTTGCAACATCGGTTGTGGCCAGTATAAAAACAACCCTTGGAGGCGGTTCTTCCAAAGTTTTTAAAAGGGCGTTAAAAGCCCCTGTGGACAACATATGAACCTCGTCTATTATATAGACTTTAACACCGCCGTCGCTGGGGGGATATTTAACTTCTTCACGAATCTCTCTCACATTATCAACGCCGTTGTTAGAGGCCGCATCTATTTCTATAATATTTAAATTACGGTTTTCCAAAGCGGCAAGGCAGGAGGGGCATAAGCCGCAAGGGCCATTATCATTGAGGTTTTTGCAGTTTAAGGCATTTGCAAAGATTTTTGCCATAGAGGTCTTGCCTGTGCCTCTGGTGCCGCAAAAAAGATAAGCATGACCTGCTGTGCCGGCCTGTAACTGGTTCTTAAGTATACGAATTATATGTTCTTGCCCAATGACCGCTGAAAAATCTCTGGGTCTAAGCTGTCTGTATAAGGCCAAATGTGCCATAGAGCAACCTCACTTTTATAGCAAAATGATCTTGCAGCAGCGAAGCAAACTTCTAATGATAATGCTTCGCTATGCGGCAGTATACCTGTACACTTACAAAAAAGCCCCTTAAAATTGGGGCCGATTAACACTGCATGAGGAGGGTTCAGCAAAAGCGCAGCACTCACATAGATATAGTTACTTCAGCAGCAGAGTTGCAAGATTAATATTATATTAAAATCCGTGCATCTGTGTTCGACAAAAAGGGAGAGCTTACGCGCTTGGTCAGAACCGCTTAGTGCTGCTTTCTTCCGAACCTGACACGCTTCACGGGAAACCACCGCATAAGACCCTAAAAGCCTGGCACAGACATCACCCCGGCTAAAGCCGCCGGCTAAAAGACGCTGCTTACACGCCCCGGCTAGCACGGAAAGTTTAAGGTAATGTAGTTGTATTAGGGAGTAATCGTATCACATGAATTTCTAATTGTCAATATCCGGCTTGGAACCGGAGGCTTTTATCACTGATGACTCTATAGGATGTGTCGGCACGCCTGGCTCTTTTTGCCTCTAAGTTCTTTAAAAAAGCTGCTCATAAGCTCAGCGCATTCATCTTCCATAAGCCCCTCATTAACTTCCACTTTATGATTAAAGCCGGGCACGCCCAAAACATTAATAACCGAGCCGCAAGCACCGGCTTTCTTATTTCTCGCACCAAAACTAAGAGATTTCATCCGGGCAAGAAGTATAGCCCCGGCACACATGGGGCAAGGCTCCACCGTTACATAGATGTGACAGTCTTCCAAACGCCAGTCTCCCATAAAGCTGCAAGCCTGATCAATGGCTATTATCTCAGCATGTTTTAATGTGTTATTTTCAACAGTTCGCCGGTTATGGCCACGGCCTATTATCATTTCGTCATAAACAATAACACAGCCGATGGGTATTTCGTTAATTTCTAAGGCTTTTCGTGCTTCCTTTAATGCTTCTTCCATGTAAATTTTTTCCATATCTTGCTCCTCAGAACCTGTGTTCAATAAGCTGCAGTCTAGATTTTCAGCTTATTTTCAGCCGCTTTGCGTCAGCACAGTTTCCCCGCTTTGCGGGGAAAGTTTCAGCAGAAGAACATTTTCCTTCGGAAAAGTTCTATCTAGCAAATCATCTTCGAATGTGCGTCGTCGACGCTTACTTAATTGGCTTAAAATAAGGCTCGAAAATTTAGACTGCAGCTTATTGAACACAGGTTCTAAATTCTGTTTGCATAATTAAGCTCGCTGTGTTAAAATTTCCAATAACGAAGCTTGATATTGATTCCTTACAAAAATATAGACAAGGACGGTCTGATTTTTAGAAAGAATCAGTATGAATTTATACTAGTATACACCATAGAGAGGAAGATTAAAAGATGCCTAGCTTTAATATCGTAAAAAATGGTTATCATACCGACGAAGTTGACAATCATATCCGTACCCTTGAGAGATCTTTGGCAGAGTATAGAGAAAAAGATGCGGCCATTTCAAATGCACTTATTAACGCTCAAATAGCTGCTGATAACATTATTAAAAATGCAGATATGGCTGCTAAAAGTATTCGGGCGGAAGCTCTTGATCATCTTGATAAAATATCCGGTTCGCTGGATAAACAGCGCCGGATGATAGCTCGCTTTGAGCGCGACTATGATGAGCTTGTGGAAAAATATTTGCATAGAATAAACGGTGCTGATTTTGAGAAAATTCATGCGGGCGTTGATGAACTTAACAAATATCTTGACAGCCTGAGAGCAGGCAGCGAAAACTTGGAAAAAAGCGGCGAAAGTGAGCGGCAGTAAATGTAGAGCTATAAAGCCATAAGACCATAAAACCATAAAACAAAAAGCGAGGGTACCGGCGGTATCCTCGTTTTTTGTTTTCAAGTTAATGAACGGCCCTCCACACGAGGATATATTCTTCCGAATACTCTGAGTGCACCATAGGTGCACGAATGCGGCGCTCGTGCTTCCCGGCCTGACGAAAAATTATCTCAAAAATTCGTCAAAAGCGAGATGTCGATCAGGCTCTTAGAACCTGTGTTCATTAGACCATTTATCTACAGGCAGCCACTTTCTAAGTACCTTCTCAATTTCCTTATATTCCATAGGTTTAGACAAAAAATCATCCATGCCGCTTTCTAAAAGAGTGTCGCGGGTATCGCCTACAACATTGGCAGTAAGGGCGATGATAGGTAGCTTTGTATATTTTTCATCCCCCAGTTTTCTAATTTCTTTTGTTGTATCTACCCCATCCATATCAGGCATCATATGATCCATAAAAACTATGTCATAGTCATTTTTCTTTATCAGTTCTATAGCTTTTTCGCCGGAGTTAACTGTACCAGCTTTAGCGCCGTAAGCAGTGAAAACTTCCTCAGCTATAACTAAATTAATCTCAGAATCATCTACAATCAAAAGCTTCACATCATGTAATGCCACAGTGAAACTCTCACTAAGCGCCGGGCTTTGCAAAGCATCAATAGCAGTACCTCCCAACAGGCGGACAAGCGAAGCGCAGGTTAAGGGAGCGTACACAAATTCAATATTAGGCGGCAGCATAGCGTCTGGGGCGGCAACGCTGGAAAGAGCTATCAGCTTGGTATCGTTACGCTCAAGCTTAAGAATATCTTGAAGAGCGGCATAAGGAAAAATAACGTGGCTGTAGCGGTTTATATCAGAAAGATCGCTGATAACAGCACACTCTGCCCATAATATTGTGATTTTATTGGCAAGCATAAGGGCAGGAATTCCGTCAATTTTGTATATGGCCACCTTGCACTGTTCTAAAGAAGGCAGTTTTATAGCCGAACATTCACTGTTAATATCTTGAAAAATATAGAATGAAAAACAGCTGCCTTCACCGTATTTGCTTTCAACAGAAATTTCACCGCCCATAAGTTCTACAAGGTTTTTGGATATGGCAAGGCCAAGGCCGGTGCCTTCAATGCTTCTGTTTTTGCGGGTATCCAATTGCTGAAAACTGTCGAAAAGTATACTTTTATCTTCATCACGGATACCCATGCCTGTGTCGCTTATGGAGATATTTAGCCTGTGTTTGCCGGATTCTTCACAAGGTTCTGATTTTATAGAGAATATAATATGCCCTTCTTTTGTAAATTTTACGGCGTTAGATAAAAGGTTTATAGCAATCTGTTTTATTCTTGTTATGTCGCCAATAAGTTCCATCGGTAAATCCGGGTCATCATCTATTATAAAAGCTAGAGGCTTATCACCTATGCGCACATGTATCATGGTTACTATATCGTTTATCATTGAGTGAACATTATATTTCTCAGGTGAAAGCTCTACCACACCAGCCTCAACTTTTGAAAAGTCAAGTATGTCGTTGATGATTGAAAGCAGCTGGTTTCCTGCGACTTTGATGTTAGTCAGATAATTTTTTACAGCATCAACTGCGGTCATGTTTCTAAGGGCCAAATCTGTTGAACCTAATATTGCGTTTAAGGGTGTTCTTATCTCATGGCTCATATTGGCCAAAAATTCTGACTTGGCACGGTTGGCAAGTTCCACAGCTTCTAAACGGCGCTGTTCGGTAATGTCTGTGTAAAAACCCTCCAACAGCCTTGGTGTGTTGTCTGCATTAAATTCAACGGCGCGGCTGCGTTCCCAAATCCACTTAACTGCACCGTTTTTTGTAACAATACGAAAAGTTGTTTCAAGGGGCAAGCCTACAGATAGGGTGACAGCATTAAGCTTTTCTAAGGGGTCCAAATCTTCCGGGTGAACCATATCAAAGAATGCTGTAGCACTGTTACCGACTAATTCTTTAGGGGTATAACCCATAAGTGCCTTAGAGCCTTCACTGACAAAGGTAAAAGTGAACTCCGGCGGATTGTTGAGACATTGATAAATCATACCGGGCAGATTACTCATCATAATCTCAGTGCGGCGCATTAAAGTTCTGCGTTCTGCACTTTCTATGGCAAGAGCTACAAAGTCGGCAAGAGAAGATGCAAAGTTTTGCTCTTCTAAAGTCCACAAACGGCTTTCGGGAAAATCCTCACAAAAATCTTGCTCTATACAAACAACGCCAGCCAGTTTACCGCCAATACGTATGGGTGCATCAAGCATGGCGCATATATTAGGCCCATATCCATCCAATATAGGGCTAAGAGGATTAGGCTTATGTGCGTCATTTATTATAATCAGCCGCTCAGATTTAAGCAAACTCAGATATTCTTCACATTCAGACATATCCAAATCATCCTGAACACTGATACTTTCCGTTTCAGAATCATAGTAAGTCAGATTTTTGAGAGAGCTTATTTCATCGCTTGTGCTCCATATACCAACGCGGTTAGTACTAAGTGCATGACAGCCTGCCTGAGCGATTACATTAGCCGCATCTTCAAGTATGCCGGCGGAAAGAGCAGGGAGTTTTGTAATTTTAACCAGGGCTTCACTTAGTTTGCTTGCACGTTCATGCACAACTTACACCTCTAATCATATTTTTAAAATTGATATAATGAGTTGACTTCAAAAATACAACAGTTTATGTGGTTTTTCTCAAGTTATAATGTGAAATTACGAATATAATTATAGCATAATACTTTTGGAATTTAAAGACTTATATTACAGTACAATTATACTTACAGTAGACACAAAGAAAAAATTTAGTAAATATAAAGAAAAAATTCAGCAAAAATTCACTGTTTTATTTTAGAGGATGTTGGGTATTTTTTCATCTAATAAATTCTTTTCATTAAACAGAAAATATCTCTAGGAATTTTGCGGAGGTGATAATTATTTATGGCATCTGTGGTGTTTATAGAAGATAGAAAATTAGCCCCTATTAGTGGCTTTATCGCCGATTTATGCGAAATTTCAGAAATGGATACGAGGCAAATTACCATAAAGGGTCTGCCTGAAGGCGAGTGTTCGCAAAAAAGCCATATAATGGTACTGAACGAAGGCCGGCCAAACCTGAGTTTAGCAAGAGCGCTGGATGCCATTATAGCCGGAGGTATAATCATCATGAATTCAGATGAGCGTAATTTTGCGGGACTCAGATTATCAAAGCCGGTACGGCTTATTACCTACGGCTATAACCCTAAATCTACCGTAACGGCGTCGTCTATTATTGTTCATGAATACACCTCAATACAATGCTGTATTCAGCGTCAGTTTGAGACATTAGGCGGCATGATTTTAGAACCTCAGGAATTTATGGTGAAAACAGCCGAGAGCGCGCTTAGCGCCTGTGATATTTTAGCTGCTGTTTCGGTGGCTATGCTTCTTGGCGCCTCAGTTGACAAAATCTCACGTGCTAATTTATCCGGCGGGGTTTTAGCGACATTATAAATTTCAAAATATGGATTATAGTAAAAAATTACCTCAGCAAGGGTTATGCGATTTGCCGGTATGATTCTCGCGCATAAATGCAGATGCATTGGAATAAGTATTAACGAGATAGGACACGAAGTAAGCCTGATTTTTCAGTTTGCTTTATGATTTATTTCTTATTCCAATGAAAGGAGTTTGCCAGATGCTTAAAGACAATCAAAACAATACAAACTTCATAGCGATAAGAGGCAAGGTGGCAGATAGCTTCGAATTTTCTCATGAGGTCTACGGTGAGGGGTTTTACTCTTTTACCGTAGAGAGCGAGAGGCTCTCAGAGTCTGTAGATTTACTGCCTGTCACTGTTTCTGAGAGGCTTTTAGACGGTTTAGAGCTTTTGCCGGGGGATTTAATTGATATTTATGGCCAGGTTCGTTCTTACAACAACTACACCCCGCAAGAGCGCAGAAACCGCTTGCTTATTACTATCTTTGCCCGTGAAATTGAATCAGTAAGCGAAGATGGGCCCAAAAACCCCAATGAGGTATTTTTGGACGGATTCATATGTAAAAAACCTGTTTACCGTGAAACGCCTTTTGGCCGCGAAATTGCGGATATTCTTTTAGCTGTAAACCGCTCTTACAATAAATCCGATTATATCCCCTGTATATGCTGGGGAAGAAACGCTAAATTTGCATCAAATCTTAACATATCAGACAATGTACGAATAAGCGGCAGGCTGCAATCCAGAATATATCAAAAAAAATATGACGATGGCTCGGTGAGCGAAAAGACCGCTTATGAAATATCTATATCAAAAATAGAGCTGGTAAAGTGATTTGGAAAGGCAACGGCTTAGTGGAATAATCTTAAGTTTATATGAACTCTTGACAGAGTGCATTATAATAATGATAATATATACATTAGCGCATAACGAATTATGGTAGATTAACTTTAAAACAGTAACAAATATGCTTTTTTGCCCACGGCAAAAAGAGCATACCTTAATGTAAGCGCTTTTTCGCGAAGCGAAAAACGCTCATTTGTTTGCAAGGAATTTAGTTACTGTTTTTAATCCACTATATCACTGGTCAAAATATTGATTCGTTTGCGTAAGAAGTCACGCTTAGATAAGCAATGGTGTCATAGTAGCAAGCGCATTTGTTTACTTAGGAGGAAAATTATGAAAACAGACTTATACATCGAAGTAGATGGAAAACAGACAAATTACAAGACCCTTATTGATACGGCAAAAGAGATTTGGAAGGATGAGGGTCACATGGTGAAAGATCTTGTTAGCCTTGAACTTTATTTTAAGCCGTCCGAATCCAGCTGCTATTATGTTATTAACGGTACAGAAAAAGGGCATTTTTATGTTTAAGCGGCTAATTGGCCTGTCGTAAAAATGCGTTGTCGCAAGCGCTTTTGGTATTTTTACGAGTTTTTACTGCATGAATGAACCGGCGAACGGGAACCCGCACGAACGTAGTTAGGGCGGGTAGTGAAAGCCGTCTCTGCGGATTAGCACAAATGCTATCGCATTTGCTTTTAAAAAAGTCTCGAAGCCTTAAGAGCCTGTTTAGTATCTCCATCAAAAGCGAGATACTAAACAGGCTCTTAAGGCTTCGAGACTTTTTTGAGTTTGGATATAGGATTCAATGCTTATCTTTTTCACTATGAGCCACAACAGTATTACGGCCTGCCGCCTTGGCCTCATACAGCGCAATATCAGCGTTTTTTAGTATGCTTGCCAGGTTTTGGCCACTGTTTTCAAGGCTGGCAATCCCAAAGGAGGATGTGATGGGTATACTGATTTGCTCGCTGCCTGCTATTTTAAATTCTGTTGCTGTGATGTTTTTATGCAGCCTCCAAGCAATTTCTTCTGCATGTTCAGCATTAACACCGGGTAGAAGTATAATAAATTCTTCGCCGCCATATCTTGCCACAACAACATCACGAAGCACATGTTTCAAGCGTTGCACAAGAATTTTCAGCACCTCATCCCCCACATCATGACCATATGTGTCGTTTACTTTCTTGAAAAAGTCAATATCAGCCATAATCAATGAAAAACTATCACCGCTTTCATGACTGTAATGGAGTTTTTGCTCTGCCTGTTCCATAAAATACCGGCGGTTAAAGGCCCCTGTAAGCGGGTCAATATAGGCTAATGTCTCAAGATGTTTCACCATTTCCATAGTATTATTAACTTCACGTAGATCACGCAAATAGCTTATCATCAGGTTTTGCTCGCCATGCTGTACACGTACTAAAGTCAGCTCAACCGGAATAGGGCTGCCTGACAGTGTTTGATGCAGCCATGGGGTTGTAAGTCTGCCCATTTCAAAAGCAAGGTGAACAACTTCGAACATTTTTTCCGCAGAAAGGCGGCCGTCAGGCTGATATGTAGGCGAAAGTTCCATAAAGCGGTCAAAATACTCTTGCTTGTCACTAAGCTCAAAAAGATTTATCACTTCATTGCTGGCTTCTATAAGATTAAGATTTTGATCATGAATAGCACAGACCAGGGGGCTTGAATCCAGCATAAGCTGTACGCGCTCTTTCATAGCTATCTCAGCTTTACGTGCTTTAGCAATATCACGAAGGTCACGCATAATACAAAGAATGTGGTCTTCATTATGCCAGCGAACTTTCACAAGGTTAACATCCACCAGAAAAAGATTTCCATCTGCATCTATATGTGTCCACTCAATTTGGGTTTGCCCCAGTTTAAAGGCCCGGTCGATGTATATTTTAGCTAACTCCACTGAAGGGGTGCCGCAGGGCTGTAATTCGGGCGAAAGGCTAAAGAAACGGTCTTTGTACTCCTGTTTGCTTTTTAGGCCAAAAATATCAACGCAGGCTTGATTAGCGTCGATAATATTGTAATTTTTGTCACGGAAATGGCAAGCCATAGGGATAGAATCAAAGATAACCCGCAAATGCCGGTCAGCGCGCAGATATAGAAGGCTAAGATTACTTCCTTCATAGTTATAGGGTACAAGCGTTGCCTCTGTTTGAAAGTCTATGCCTTGTTTTGTAGTTGCCGTCCACTCAAAATAGGCGGCCCCTTCGCTGCGGGCTTTGCCCGCCATACGTGCCAGGAAAATGCTGGAAAGCTGGCCGTCACGCTGTTTTTGCGGTGATATTTTTATGATGGGAGTATTTTTGATATTTTCGGGATTGCTTATGGCAAATATGTCGGCGCTCCATTTATTACATTCCAAAACCCTCAATGCTTCATCCAGAATAAAACAGCAGACCGGAGCAGTTTCAAGCTCTTTTAAAATATCCATAGTCACTCCTTTTTTGTGTATAGAGCAATTTGATTTTGCGTTGTCCGAAAGTGAGACGGAAAATCGGCGGCACCAAGCCGTTTTCCGACGAAATTTGAGGCTAAGTAAAACCAAATTGCTATAGAGGGATATAATATAATTGTATGCCAGAGCTAATTATACTAATCCTGATTAAAAATACAATACTTTTTCACGGCTAAAACCACTCCGAAACGGCTTCATCCCACCGTTTCGGAGCGCCGCGAAGAGCGGGAACCCATGAAAGCCTGCTTTTATGGGTAGCGGACTATTGTTTTTAATCTAGGATTAGTATTAGATATTAACTGCCAGAGCCGTACAATAGGACATACTCTGCTTTCTTTAAAAAACCTTAATGACAGTTTATGCTAAAAATATGTTAAAATTCGACATATAAAACATTTCAGAAGCTGTTAGAGCGTAAATATAAAGGAGAACACCTATGGATTATAACTATAATGACAGACAGGTACAAAGCAGACGGCGAAAGCAACCGAACATAATTCTGCGCCTGCTGCCTCTTATAATTACTGTGGTACTTATAATGGTTTTGTTTGGAGGGGCTTCCCTTATTTTCATGAGAGTGAATGAACCCTCTGCAGAGAGGGTAGATTACTTTGCTGCTCATGAACTTTCCGGCCCTGTTAATTTTATGATAGGCGATGAATTTCATGAGCTTTACAATGCACCTCTGATAAGAGATGGCGAAGTTTACATTGCAGTAAGCTTTGTTGAAGAGCTTATAGACCCTTGGATTTTTTGGGACGGCCCAACAAGACGCCTGACAATAACTGATCCTAATTTTGTAATACAAATAGATGCCGGAGAGAGGCTTTATTTAGTCAATGGCAGGCCCGAAATTATGGAGAGACCCATATATTATCATAACGATACGGCATTTATACCTCGCTCTATACTGTCACTTAAATACAATTTGAATGTTAATTATCATGAACACGCTGAAGCGGCCATTGTTTGGGTAGATTTAAGTGACGAGCCTTTATATGTTTTTCGCACTTTAGAAGAAACGGCTTTAAGATTTGAACCTCACAGATGGAGCCCTGTAATAGAAATTTTACCGGAAGATAGCAAACTCATACATTTTTCCTATAATGAAGAGGTGCAGAGCAACATAAGCCGCGAGCTTACACGGCTTGAGGCACTGGTAAACGCAAGGATAGATGACAGTTTTATCAGGGTTCGCACGGAAAGCGGACTTGTTGGATACATTCTTGCCGGTACTATCAATACAGATTCGTTAAGTCCTGTAGTTAGAGAAACCGGAGAACCCTGGCATGATCTGCCGCAGTTTCTTCCGCCAAGGCCCATTGAAGGTAATATAGTTATGGTTTGGGATATGATGGAGTTTGTCACCCAAAATACACCTTGGACGAAAAACGACCACCCTGCGCTTAATGCTATTTCTCCCCAGTGGTTCAGATTTAACAGAGAGACTTATTCGGGAGAAGTACTTTCTATTGCCTCTCACGAGTATATGGCCTGGGCCAGAGAGCGTGGCCTTGCAATATGGCCGAAGGTCTTTGATTCGGAAGACGGTGATGTAACGGGCCTGATACTTTCAGACCAGCGCAGACGTGAATTTGTAATAGAGCAGCTTCTTGATTTAATAGATACCTATGGGTTGGACGGCTTAAATATTGATTTTGAGCGGGTCCGTCAAGTTGATATACGTTATTTCCACCAGTTTTTACGTGAGCTGTGGCCGCCTATGCGTGAGCGGGGGGCAGTACTCAGCGCCGCTGTATTCGTACCCGCCGCCTGGAGTCTTTATTATGACAGAGGCGCTATAGCTGAAACAGTGGATTTTGTAGCGGTCATGACCTATGACGAGACTACTATACACTCACCTGAGCCTGGTCCCAACGCTTCTATCGGCTTTGTTGAGACTGCCGTTAGAAATATGTTATTTGACCACCCCGAAAATCAGTTGCCTGTTCCCCCCGAAAAACTCTTGCTGGGCATACCTTTTTACACCAGAGTTTGGATAGAGGCTCTAAACAACGATGGCAGCGTTGAATATTTCCGTGTAAGAAGCTTGGGCATGAACTTTGCCCGCCGTATGTTTACTGATAACGGTGCCATCTTTGAATGGGATGAGGAAGTGGGCAAATACTACGGCGAGTTTGAAATCTTTGAAGACGGACGCATGAGGCGTTACCGCACCTGGCTTGAAGATGCCCGCTCTATGGCTCTTAAGGTGGAGCTGGTTCACCGTTATAATTTAGCAGGCGTTGCCGCTTGGGTCTGGGGCCTTGAAAATGAAGAAACTTGGGAGCTTTTGTATAGAGAGCTGCGCTGAGGTGTTTTTTTGGTTTTTGTCGTATAGCGTTATGTTATGCTATGGTTTTGTTGGTCTGTCACGGCATGTGTGTTATGTGATTCTTGTACGCCTGCCGCTAAGTATTCTGAGCATGCGGCAGAGGCCCGGTCGGAGAAAGCGGCTGGCTTCAAAGACGCTTTTGTAGTTCGGGGCTATGTAAATGAAATAACGATATGAGATTGCGGGGCAAGCCCGCAATGACAAAGAACGCGATAACATAGAGAAAAACCCTGCAATAGTAAGGGATGCAACCATCAGTTGCGTATATTCAAGCCGCACTTGCTTGATAGAAAGAGTCTTTTGGGGCTATAGTTTTCCTAAAGGCTGCCGACGGCGAACTCTGTATCTATAAAGCCATTAGGAGGAAATATATTATGACATTAGGTGAAAAAATTCATACTCTAAGAAAGCAAAAGGGTCTCTCACAAGAGCAACTGGCTGAAAAAATAACTATATCGCGTCAAGCGGTTTCAAAGTGGGAACTGGGCGAAAGCATACCCGACATAGACAATATTGTTCAGCTGTCAAAAATTTTTGATGTTTCAACGGATTTTCTATTGAAAACGGATACGGCTGCTCAGCTTGATTTAGAGCCGGAGTCTTTAGGCAAAAGCAGTTTGCTCTTGCCAAACATAAGCATTGATATAGAAGAGCCGGTGCTTAACCCGCTGCCTGAGGTGGACGTTCAGTCAAATGATGAGGTAAAAGGCAAAAGGCACAATATTTACGATGAGGATTTTGATGAGGATGACGATGAAGACGAAGATGAAACAGAAGCGGATAATATACTGGCTGTTTTAAGCTCTTCAAGGTGGATTATCGCTACAGTGATTTACCTAGCTATGGGTTTTATATGGGGAAACTGGCACATAGGCTGGATAGTATTTTTAATTTGTGCTACTTTTTCTTTTAGGCGTTTCAACGCTTATGCAGCGGTTTACGGCGTGGCGACTATTGCTTTCTTTCTTCTGGGCTTTATTTGGGGTTTGTGGCACCCCGGCTGGATGATATTTTTGATAGCTGTCCCAGTTGGCCGGCTCGCAAATATAATACTGAGCCGCTCTTAAGTTGCTTAAACCCTGTCGTGTGAAGCTCTTGCAATACTTCAGAGAATTGGTTATACTTATAATATAAATATTTTTATTATAGTCTTGTTTTCCGAAGAAAAACGACCGTTCGAGCTTTAGCTGCGCTGAACCGTTCGCCGCTAAAGGCTCTCACTTTCAATAATGTAGTCTTTTTTTCTCCTTCAGAGAAAAAAACCGTTCGAATCTTACGGTGCTAAAGCACCGCAGGAGTTCTCGCTGACTGGGGGGCTTTCTTAATGTCACAAAATTTTAAACAAAATGAAGTAAACTATTTGCGCGCAGAATTCGTATTTAGTGACGAGAGCAAAAATTATATAAGCCCCCATGAGCCTTCTTTGGGTGAAAGTGTAAGCATTACCATAAGATGCGCTAAGGATAATGCAGATAAGATCTTTTTTCACCCTGATGCGCAGCCTGCGGTGGAAATGGTGAAGGCTTTTGACAAAAACCGTTTTTCTTATTATAGTGTTAAAACTGAAGGTTTGAGAGGCCCTTTGCAATATTATTTTTCCCTTTACAAAAATAAGGAGATTTATTATTACAACAAAAAGGGCGTTTCCGAAGTTTTAAGCAGGGAGTATGATTTTAGGATTATACCCGGTTTTTCTGTTCCGGATTGGGCTAAGGGCTGTCTTTCTTATCAGATTTATGTAGACAGATTTTGTAATGGCGATACGGATAATGATGTTGAAGACAGCGAGTACATTTACCTCGGTAAACCCGTTAAAAAAGCGGCAGACTGGTTTGCCCCGGTCCCGGCTGATGATACTCGTAATTTTTACGGCGGTGACTTACAAGGGATAATTGATAAGCTGGATTATTTAAGCGCTCTTGGGATAGAGGCCATACTTTTAAATCCGCTGTTTGTTTCTCCTTCAAATCATAAGTATGACGCGCAGGATTATGATTATGTTGATCCTCATTTTGGCGTAGTAAGCAGTGATGAAGGGCGTAATCTGGGACCGAAGGAGGTCACTAACCGTTTTGCCAGTAAGTATCAAAAGCGTACAACCGGTAAAGAGAATTTGGAGAAATCTAACGAGCTTTTGATAAAACTCATAAGCCTTGCTCATGAAAAGGGTATAAAAGTTATATTAGACGGGGTTTTTAATCATTGCGGATCATTCAACAAATGGCTTGACAGAGAGGGTTTTTATGAGCGTGCCGGTTATCCCATAGGCGCTTATGCCAGTCAAAAATCAACCTATCACAATTATTTTAAGTGGAATTCTGAGCTTTGGCCGGATAATGAAGATTATGACTGTTGGTGGGGTCATTTAAACCACCCTAAGCTTAATTTTGAGGCCAGTAAAGAACTGTATGACAAAATGATGGATATTGGCAGAAAATGGGTTAGCCCGCCATTTAACGCCGACGGCTGGCGTCTTGATGTTGCGGCCGACCTTGGCTTTAGCGTAGAATTTAATCACAAATTCTGGCGTGATTTTCGAAAGGCTGTTAAAACCGCCAATCCTGAGGCTGTAATACTGGCCGAACACTACGGCGATGTTGAGCCGTGGCTGATGGGTGGTGAGTGGGATACGGTAATGAATTATGATGCTTTTATGGAGCCGGTGACCTACTTTTTCACAGGTATGCAAAAACACTCTGATGCTTTTGAACCGGGGCTTTTAAACAACTCCTTTGCTTTTGAACAGAGCATGAGAAAAAATATGGCTAAATTTAGCATAGGCTCGCTGTTAAGCGCGCTTAATCAGCTTTCAAATCACGATCATTCAAGGTTTTTGACACGTACCAACAAAACAGTGGGCCGTTTAAATACTCATGGCCCGCAAAATGCGGAGATGGGTGTAAACAAATCAGTAATGTACGGCGCTGTTATGGTTCAAATGACCTGGCCGGGCGCTCCGGGCATATACTATGGTGATGAGGCCGGTCTTTGCGGTTTTACCGACCCCGATAACAGGCGGACCTATCCTTGGGGTCGCGAAGACAAATTATTGATTAATTTTCACGCAGAAATGGCTCGTATAAGAGCAGCTTATCCCGCTCTTAAAGACGGCTCTTTGGAATATTTGCATAACCATCACGGCATACTCTCTTTCGGTAGGTGGAATAATGAACAGAGACTGGCCGTAGTAATAAATAATAAGGCCGAGAGCGCTTCCATAAACCTTCCTGTGTGGAAATTAGAGGCTAAAAACGATGCCAAATTCACACGGATTATCAATACTTACCGCGGTGCTTATAGCACAAAACCTGAGGTTTATAAGGCGGTTGACGGTTATGTTCAGCTAAAGCTTGATGGCTTTTCTGCTGCTGTGCTGGCTTGTGAGTGAAATGCAGTTTGAAAGAGGGTTTTTACA
>Ga0131853_10003585_pt1 | contig 27831 bp, 25 predicted proteins | sample TergutLab28metaG_FD_92764 | JGI IMG/M metagenome (GOLD analysis project Ga0131853, IMG submission 92764) | Labiotermes labralis P1 segment gut microbial communities from Petit-Saut dam, French Guiana - Lab288 P1 (version 2) (version 2) | ecosystem: Host-associated > Arthropoda: Insects >...
AAGCCCCCTGCCCAGTTTTTTGGGCTACGAAGGAAGTCAAGGTCGGAGAGTATTTTTTCGGGGAAAACGTCCCGAAAAAATCTTCCTCCTTCCCTTGACTTCCATGTAATGTTACTATTGTTTTGTCATTATCTTGGAAGTTTGGCTTTTACAGAAAAATTTTTACACCGCCATTCCTACCGGTTTTACTATTCCCGAGCCGGAGATATTATTTGAACGATTGGATAAAAAAGTTATTGATGAGGAACTTAGGCGTCTTCATCGGTAAAGCACCGTATTAAAGCCCCTATTTACACAGACACAAACAGTGTGAATAGGGGCTTTAATAGCGTTTATATTATCTGTATCTTTTCAGGCAAATGTATCGACATTATACATTTTTTGCCGCCGCCAACAATACTCTCAACAAGTTCCATCTTGATACCATCGCCAAACGCAACATTGAAAGGCCTACCCGTGTGTCCAATAGTACAGCAGTGGCAAAATATGTCGGACACAAGATTGTTTGCATGCATAGCAAGCCAACAGTGGCAACCCTTGCCGCAACTTCCCGTATCTGTGCATCCGCCCAAGGGCTTTGTCATGTATAGCACATTACCGCGGAGTTCCATTTCATCCATATCACCATACTTATCAAAGTGCCATTCTATGATGCCATCTACAAACTTAACCAACGTATCACTCTTATCATATATTTCTTTATATGCCAGACCATCTTTCTCATAATCTCCGCCGCAAGGGCAGTGATTTGCCATCATCCTTTGCAAATATTCCTTATCATCAAGCTCATCCATGCCTGTTGTGAAATTTTCAAACCAAGCTGACAGAAATTCGGGACTGCCTTGTATATCGTTAATATTGCCGAAAATGCGGTCACGCTTTTCTTTCCCGTGCTTATCTTCAATATTAGCGGCAAGCTGTGAAATCCATTGCTTGTTCATTTTCATGCCTCCTGTAGATTAATCTGTTTATCTGTATTAAATAGCAATCTCCCAGTTTTCTTGTGAACATAGGGTTTGTAGTCTTTGATGTAAGAATATTCTGGTAAGCGAGCTAACGCATTTCGCATTGCACAAAGTGGTACGTCTTCATTTCCGTTCTTTATTAAATAACTGCGATTTAAGTGGTCAATAATAAATTCTTTTTGGCGTTCAATTTCCGGTTGCGCAATATCTAACGGCATATCGGAGAGAATTAGCCAGTAATATTTTTGAACACCATTATGACGGCGTTTATCATCATAATGATTGTTGTACATATCAATTTGCTTTTTTATCCAAGCTTTGTCATCTGTAACAGCGAAAGATAGGAATCGTAGCACCATCATCCCTGCATCGAAGCAGTCTGCATAATGACAGCTTTGGTAGCCGAAACAAGTGTTCTTCAAGCGGTCTGATGTTACCTCAATCATATGAGCAACTTCATCGTCCGGCTCGAACAAATGCAAAAGCCGTAGTATCTCAAACTCATATGCATTATCAGCGACGATATTCGTTTTTGGTGACATGGGAATAATCGTTTGAAGCTTCTTCCCGTTATTGTACGGCGGAATATAAAATCTTGGATACGCATAAGCGTCAAATGTTCTTTTTCGTCCATCGGTAATTCGATTATCACGCAGCTGACGCACGATATCTGCTTTTTGCGTTTCGTTAAATTCCGTACCTCTGATAATAGCATAATTTGTTTTAATCATTAGCTCGTAAGCTGTCATATTCCCACCCCATTAAAGACTTATCCACATTGCTGGACGAACACCCATATCAATCGCATATACATCGCTTCCGCAAACGAACAATGCCCCTTGTGTGCCAACGACAACGGTCGTCGGGCGCAAGTGGATACCAGGCGAACGCAGCCACCACCACTTTGCATCCCAACCTGCATTGTACACCTTATGATATAAAGCTTTTCGTGCTTCATTATATTTGTCGTTGATGCATTGACCAAACTCAATACAATGCTCTCCATTACTTAATACAAGTTCGTCACTCTCGACAACCTTATCGCTTTCGTTACATTTCCAATGCCATCGCTTGTTGTTTCGCAAATCGCCACTGTCACCGAAATATTCCAACACTTCGTTCGTACTCAACAGAAAAATTTTATCAACAGTAGGATTGCCCCATTTTGAACCATACCAAGTGTTGTCGCAGTCGGTCAGCTTTGTTTCCAAGATTCGTACCCTATCTGTCGGGTCAAACGTGTCATAAAATTGCTTGTTTAGATATTTGCGTAAATCACAATGTTCCCAAGTAATATGAATGAACTCCTCGTGATATGGGCGCGTTTCAATTACGCTTTCTGTGATAATCAACGCACTGTTGCCGTCAGTTTTCAATACACGCCATTGATGCTTGCCAAAGGGGATTATCGCTCCTTCTGTGACAATAACCGGTGATAAGATTGAATCAATTGATGTGTTCAAGAACTTTGCAAGCAACGGCAACATCGCCGTTTCAGGCAAAGTGTGACCGTTTTCCCATTTGCTGATTGCTTGTGCGCTTATACATAATTTTTCAGCCAACTCATCTTGTGTAAACCCGTTTCGTTTACGTAATAATAAAATTTGATTGCCTATCTTGATATTATCCAACATAAAATCCTCCCGCATTTAATCAGTTCCGCTTTAATGCTCACGAACAAATTTATGTTAGCAAATACAAAATGGCTTTACCATACAGAGTAGGTTGCGTTTTTTTCCGAAAACTTAACCAAAGGTTAAGTTCTGAGTCTCACTTCAATATTTACGCGAAATTTATTTGGCATAAAGTCTATATGACTGCGGTGAAGTGTTGTACTACAACGGTTTCCACAATACCCCATAATCTATCATTCCCCTACCCCATCGTATTACAAAACCCGCCTACAAGACGGGTTTATTATATTGAGACAAGCTATACATAATATCAAGTATTAAGAAATCAGGTGAAATGAAATGAGACTCTTATCCCTAAGTAAGCGCCGTAGCGGCTCATTTGTATCTAAACGGGATGTCGCCACTGTACTGGTAGGGGCATTTGGGTTTTTTATAGGGCGGACTATGGTGTTTACCTTTGTAAACCCGCTGGCATTGCCATTTCTTGCGGTGTTTATGGGGGCCGGGCGGGCATTTTATTTAACGGCTGTTTTTTTAAGCTTAGGACTTGCTACTCGGTTTGGTGAGCCTCTTACACTCAGGTATCTGCTGGCTATTGGATTGCTATGCGCTTATTATTTCTTAGGAACGCGGATAGCTGCACGCGATGAACGGTTATCGAAAGGATGGCTTAAACTACCGTATGTTGCGGGTGCGGCGGCCTTCGCTATGCTGGTGGCTGGGGTAGGGTTTGCGGTCATATACGGCGCAAGCCCATTTTTGCTTTCTGTTGCGGTTCTGGAAACAGTGCTGGCTGGGTCACTTACTCTTATTGTGAAGCGGGCGCATGTGATTTTAACCGCTCGCAGGAGACGGACTAATTTACTGTCCGGGGAAGATATTATAGCTATTACGATTATCCTTGCGGGTGTTATCGCAGGGGCCAGTGACATTTATGTCGGGGCAATGCCACTTAGGTTTTTCTTTTGTGTGTATGTACTATGCGTTGTGGCTTTTAAAGGCGGCCCCTCTATGGCGGCAGCGGCAGGACTGCTGCTTGGGCTTTTTTTGCATATCGCTGGACACTGGGATACAGGTCTTGTAGCAGTATTAGGCGTTGCAGGCATGGGAGGCGGATTCTGTAAGCGTTTTGGGCGGGTTGCGGTAATAGCAGGGGTTGCGGCCCTTGGTGGCATTGCACTTTTAATGATTGCGCCTTCCATGCTGGCGTTTTCACTGGTGTATGCAGTTATTGCTGCGGGAATGGTATTTATGATAACACCGCAGTCATTTTATTTTAATGTAGCTTCGGCCATTACCCCTGTGCTAGACTCTGCCGATGATTATATGGATAAAATCAAAGAAGAAACCACAAGACGGTTAGACAAGTTCTCGGCGGCTTTTGAAAAGCTTGCCGACACTTTTAGCGGACTGTCTAAGCCCAAGCATTCGCTCAACAAACACGATATATCGCTGCTTATAGATGATTTGGCAAACCGCGCCTGCAGCGCTTGCCCCCATCAGACACGGTGTTGGGAGGATAATTTGTATCTTACTCACCAACATGTATTCACACTTTTAAACGCCTGCGCGCAAAAAGGTGCCGCCGAGACAAAAGATATGGACAAGAGCTTTCTAAAATCCTGCCCAAACTCGGAGGTCTTACTACGGGAACTTAACGGGATTTTTACACTATATAAAAATAACCTGCGTTGGCATAACCGTATTGCAGAAAGCCGCGAGCTTGTAAGCCAGCAATTACAAGGTGTTGCGGGGATTGTTAAACGGCTTTCGGATGAAATTGATATATCATTAAGATTTCATGACGGGCTGGAAGAAGAAATGATTCTGGCCTTGCTAAAGCAGAAAATAGAAGTAAACAGCGTGATAGTGCTGGAGAACAAGGCCGGCAAGTACCGTGTGACTGTAAACCATCAACCCTGTAATCACGAGAAATCCTGTGTTAACGAAATCCGTCCAGTATTAAGCAGTGTGTTAAAGCGGCGGATGCGGTTAGAGCAAACCGAATGTGATATAAAAAAGGGCGTATGCAGCGCGCGGTTCATAGAAGATCAAAAACTGCGCATGACTTCCGGCGTTGCCCACCGTGCTAAAACGTCTAAAGGGTCAGGCGATAGTTATTCGTTTATGGATTTATCCAACGGTACATGTCTATTGGTGCTAAGTGACGGAATGGGCAGCGGTGAAAGAGCCCGGCGCGAGAGTGCTGCTACCGTTGGCCTACTTGAAGATTTTATCGAAAGCGGTTTTGACAAAGATTTAGCCGTGAGGATGATTAACTCTGTGCTTGTTCTTAAAAGCAATGAAGAATCATTTTCAACCCTGGACATATGTTCTGTTGACTTATACACTGGCTTTGCTGAATTTATTAAGATTGGCGCAGCGGCTACCTTTATACTGCGGGACGGAAAAATTAAAGTCATACGTTCGTCGTCACTGCCAATTGGCATGCTTAATGATGTGGATTTAGAGGTATCGGAAGGGCAGCTGCAGCATGACGATATAATTGTAATGGTAACAGATGGTGTAACGGAAGCCGTGTCTGGCAATGTTACGGTTTTGGGGGATAGCGAAGATTGGCTGAAGGAAGTGCTAAAAAATTGTAAATACCACAACCCGCAAGATGTAGCTGAATATGTACTGGCAGAGGCCGAAAGGCTGGCCGGCCTGCCTAAGGATGATATGACTGTGCTGGCAGCTAGAGTTTGGGAGAAGGTTTAATCACGCCAATTTTACCCAATACTGCGTACCATCCCCATTCCTATCCAAAAACCCATACTGTATCATGCAACGCCTAACCGATACAAAGTCATCGTAGTATTGTTTCAATATGTCATTTACTTCCTTTTCTGCATATTGACGGTTGGTTTCAAAGTCGTTTACAAGCCTTTGCATAACAATAATTTTCCGCTTTTCCCTAGCTGGGAAGCCCTTAATAAGTAGTTTGTTATCTGGGCTAAAATAGCGCTTTAGCACATCCTCTCTTTCAGCTTGAGTTATGGCGTAGCGCTCGTCTACGCTGGTGGCTGTTGGATGGATATCTACAAGCTTGCTGTCGTCATGTTTTTGACTTTTTTTGTGTTGAGAAGATTGTTCCTCCATAAGCTCCACTAGTGCTACCAGCACCTTTGCTTGCTTATATTTTTCGCGGATAGCAAAGCGCTGGTTACGTATTGTTGATGGGCTGTTTGCACCTGTTAAGGCTACAATTTCTTTGTCTGTATGGCCGGCTTGAAAAAGGTTTGCCAGTTCGGTTTGGCCTGCGGATAGGCCGGTGTAGATACGCCCCATATTTAATAGATGCTGAAAGACAGGGGAATGCTGGGTTTTTATGTGGATTTCTACTGCTTTTATCGCGTCGTAGAGGATGTTGTTAATTGGGTAGATTACACCGGTTTCAAAGGCTTCCCCACATAGCAGGCATTTGTAAGTGTTTGCCTGTTGGTCATGAGTAAAGCCCTTTTTTAGTTCTTCGGTAGTAGCGCTCCAAAATAGCGTTGCGTCCATTGCATAAACATCTCCTTTTATTCATCTATACATATTATAGATGAATAAAATTATATCTACATAAAACGCAAGCGTCAAGCATACCACATGGTATATTTTTCATGACGCTTGCATATTATGCTGAAAATAAGAGTAAACACAAAAAATACCTGCTTGCAAGAATTCGGTATTCTCACAAGCAGGTGCCATCGTTTGTTAAATATATGTTTTGCTTCGACTAAACCGTACGCAAATGCTTAAATAGTACACTAACCGTACCGTCAACATGCGTAGTAATCTCCACGTCATCACCCTGAGCCGCAAGCTCTGCCGGGAATTTTATTTCTACACCATTATCGGCTTTAATTTTTTGTGTGCCAAACTGCTGGCGCACGACCCTCTCACCCAGCGGTAATTCTTCCTTTATGCCCGCATCACGCAATGTATTTATATATTGAAGCTTAAGCTCGTCCCCTGTCTCAAAAACTTGGGCGGCCACATTATCCATAGATACAAAGCCTTCCGATTCCTCGGCCTCTTCCAGCAAAGCCGTCTTTATTTTTGCCTGAACCGTAGGGCTACTATTATAATATTCTTGTACAAACTCCGCATTAATTTCATCTATCAGCTTAGCTTGCTCTTTTTTAGAGGGGCTAGAGTTACATTCCATGAATAATTCAGAAAAATACAATACAGCTTCCCCGTCAATAACGGCAGGCTTTTCTAATATGCTTATTGGCATTGATGGCCCATCTAAGGCTACAAGGCAGGCGTATTCTACTTTACCAGTAGCAAATGGCAAGGCCGAACATAACTTCAGCTGATTATCTGTACCTTTGGATGTATGTGCATAAACTTCCTGATAACCCAGTTGCAAGATCGCAAAATATTCCCCGTGCTTGCTACCTACCCTTGTAAGAAGCAGGTCACATGGCGGAATAGCAGGGTAGCGTTGCATAAGCTCTTCAAGTTTTTGGGCAATGGCGGTAGCCGTATCTTTAAAGTATGCGTTACCACCCTGAAAAGCGCCAAGCTTTTGATATAACGGCGACTCAGGCTTAAAGGTAGCAGTACGAACACCAGAGTTGTCCATTAATTTTTTCACATGCTTGGTTATGAATGCCTCACATACTTCGCTGTATATGTCCAGTTCGGCTTCGGAAAATATCGATGGACGACCATCGTTACGCAATATGTGTAAAATTGCGTTTCTGATTTTTATTGACATTTTGTTCTCTCCTTTATTTTCGCGTTTTTATGGCAATATGCTTATGATAGGTCTTTCTTAGTCATCTTCGTCTTCGTCCCAATCATCATCTTGGTCATCATCCCAATCGTCATCGTCGTCCCAGTCATCGTCCTCGCTTTCATCCCAATCATCCTCGTCGTTTTCCCAATCATCTCCCCAATCATCGCTACTAGATTCTTTCCACTCGACACTATCAGGCTTTTCATTGTCTGTATGTTCATTATTGTTGGCTCTTAACATTTTTCACCTCCGCTTACAGCGTTCACTTTATTTTTTTCACAGGTAGTAGTATAGCCGTGTTTTTGTTCGAATTCAAGAGAATGCTTTCTAAGCCACTTTAATGTATAATACCTGCCGAGAAGATTGGAGAGGATTTAATGAAACTAGGAATTGTTGGGTTACCCAACGCGGGCAAAAGCACGCTGTACAACGCCATTATGCAAACAGGGGCCGAAGCAGCAGATTACCCGTTTAGCACAGTAAAGCCCAATGTGGGCAATGTCCCTGTACCAGACGAACGGCTGGGGCGGCTAAATGAGATGTATAATTCAAAAGTAGTAACTCCCGCCACAATAGAAATGGTGGATATTGCAGGCCTTGTTAAAGGCGCGAGCCAAGGCGAAGGCTTAGGCAACCAATTTTTAGGCCATATTCGCGAAGTGGACGCATTGGTACATGTGGTGCGCTGTTTCGAAGATGAAAACGTGACCCATGTCTACGATAGTATCGACCCGCTTAGGGATATAGAAACGGTAAACCTTGAGCTTATATTTGCGGATCTGGAGATGCTGGAGCGTAGGCTAACCCGTTCAGCCAAAACCGCCCGCACAGATAAGAGTTTAGCACGTGAAGTAGAAATATTAGAAAAAATAAAGGCCGTACTAGAAGACGGTAAGCCTGCCCGTAGCATTATCTGGCCAGATGCAGACGACCAAAAGCTGGTTGAAAGCCTGACACTAATCACCCAAAAGCCAGTGCTGTACGCGGCTAATGTTTCGGAAGACGATATAGCTTCCCCTGGTCCAGCCCTGGCTGCGCTTTCGGAGTTTGCGGAAGCGGAAGGTACAACTCTATTTGTATCTTGTGCAAAACTGGAAGCGGAAATCGCTACACTTGACCCGGAAGAAAAAACTATGTTTTTACAAGAGATGGGGCTTAACCAAAATGGTTTGGCAAGGCTTATTTCTGCCGGATATGAACTGTTGGGGCTGATAAGCTTCCTTACAGCGGGGCCGAAAGAAGTACGTGCGTGGACGATACGCCGCGAGACCAAAGCTCAGCAGGCAGCGGGCAAAATCCATAGTGACTTAGAGCGTGGGTTTATACGTGCGGAAGTTGTAGCCTATAATGATTTAATGGAAGCAGGAAGCTATACTGCCGCAAAAGAGCGCGGTCAGGTTCGAATAGAGGGTAAGGAGTATATTGTGCAGGACGGAGACGTACTACTGATACGGTTTAACGTGTAGTTAGATTTTGTTGTTTTATATCATTGATAGAAGGCAGGGGCATACAATTGTCGTTGCCTTTTTTATTGTTTTTTTAATGATTTATAGCGAATTCAGCCACCACTCAACAAAAGATATCCGCCGTTACTGTTAACATTTGCATCATTCGCTCATAATCTGCGAGTAGATACTTTTTCCCTTCATCAGTGGATTTGTATATCTTGCGGCGTAAGTCTGTTGAGCTTACCTCCGTAATCCAACCCTTTTTTAAAAGTATCTCGATGGCACCGTACATAGTCCCTGCTGCAATTCTTACTTGACCGGCGCTAAGCTCTTCTACTTTTTGCATGACCGCGTATCCATGAGCGGGTTCTGTTAATGCCAGTAGGATATAGTAAGTTGTTTCTGTTAATGGGAGATTTTTATCCCGTTTGCTCATAAACCAGCCTTCTTTCAAAAATAATACATAGCACAACTGTACATTTTAAAGGTATACAGCCTGACTATGTATCGTGATTATATATAGCAGCGCTGTATATGTCAATAATATACGCTTAAATTTCTGCCCACTATAGTGAAACGAAGCCGAAGTAATTGTTGACAAGGAAATACCAAATAACAACCCAAATCAAAGCAATGATTATGAGCGGCCAACTACAAACAGGCGCATTGCTGCCATCCATGCGAGCGCTCGCAAAATCTATACATGTAAGTTATATATTACATGACGGGGTGATCGAGTATATTACGGCAGTAGGGGCCATCCTGCCTGCGTTTGCTGTTGGCAGTGTATTACTTATGGCAGGGCTTATATACCCTCTTGCTTTTACAAAGTTTGGCAGAAACAGTGAAACAGGGCTGGCTGTTGTGAGTATCGCTTTTTCAAGCGCAATTATGGGCGGCATTAGTGGAGGCGCAAGTGGGTTTGGGCTGTCTGAGGGTGTTATAGCTTTGATAATGATAGGAGTGGCGGGGGTTATTTTTGTTATTTCGTGTATTATTACGAGGAAGCTGTACTCGAAAATGGATTTTTAGTCGGAAGATATTATCCTTGCTTACTCCCGGGTCCGAAAGATGATATTTCCCCTGTTTCTGGATTAGTAGGTTGGTCAGCAATAACGACAAACGCCACGCATACGGCGAAACACAGCCCGTATACGTGGCGTTTTATGTTTTTTACATCATATCTGCAACTTTTAGCAGTATATCTTGTGATACAGATGGTATTCGCCCCAGCCCATCCGGGCCTACATTAAGAAGGTAGTTTATACCCATATCATTCAGATGGTTTTTAAAGGCATGTACTGTCTCGGCGGTTTTCCACGTATGGTCGAAATATTTATAGCCCCATGTATGGTTAAGAGTTGCGGCAGTTTCGTACAGCCCGTATGGCGAGTACTTGAAACCACCTAGGCCATTCATGTCGGCTGTTTGTTCTGCTCCGGGCAAAACATCGGGCAATTTTTCGGGGATTTCGTTATCGCCGAACGATACATAATCGTATGTTCCATTGCCGATTCTTGAGTTTATCAGGCAGTTTGGCTGATACTTCTTAATCATATCGTGCAGCTCTAAGCTTTGGGCTTTACTTATTACCCCCGGTGTGTCGAACCATATCAGGCATAGTTCACCATATTTTGTAAGGATCTCTTCGACCTGTGGCTTAATTTTATTCTCATAGCAGCGTGTGAAATCTTTCTTCGAATTATCAGGAAAATCCCATATATTTGTCCAGCCGATTCCGGAACACCCGGTTGTTTTGTCGTAACCGCCACCGTCAGGGTCTTTCCAATCTATTTCTTGGGAATAATAAAGGCCCAGCTTCATTCCGTGTTTATAGCAGGCTTCTGCAAGCTCTGCTATTATGTCACGTTTGAATGGGGTGGCATCTACCATGTTAAACGCGTCTATTCTTGAGTGGTACAGTGCAAAACCATCGTGATGCTTGGATGTAACTACAATGTAGTTCATCCCGCAGTTTTTTGCGAAAATTACCCACTCTTCGGCGCTAAAATATATTGGGTTAAAAATTTTTGCCAGTTCTGCGTATTCGTCATTTTTTATCCCGAAATATGACTGTATCCACTCGCCATAATCCGGGGTGCGTTGGCCCTTCCATTCTCCACCAAGGATAGAGTATAGGCCCCAATGTACCATCATTCCGTATTTCGCCTGTTTATACCATTCGTGGTTTGTCATAGCAACCTCCTTACAAGTTTATAATGATACCACCGTCAAGCCTTGATTCTTCGGCTTTAAAACATAGCTTGTGATTTTCGGCAGAAATACGCGCCTCAGATATTTCTTCGGCACCTATCTCGCCCCTTAAATATTTACAGAAAGCGTGCATTATGCCCGCATCCCCTCCCCCATGGCCACCTTGAGCACTTACTTGGATTTCCCGCTCTTTACGGGTAATAAAGTCTGTCACAATTATAACATTGGGCGAGGTATGGCCTTTGATTTGCCCCTTTGTTCCCATAATTTTAATAGAACGGCTAATGTCTGGCGTTAGCGATGACATTGAGAACATGACTGTTATATCATCTTCAAATAACATGTTTACAGTCTGATGGTCAACAACATCATTGTCACATTGGAATACACACCTGCCATATGGCCCGGCTTTAAGGGCAGCCATAACATCCTCATCCGAAGGGTTCGCATATCCCGCAGCCGCGCCACGGAACCACCAGTCACCCTTCATATACAATTTACGGGCATCATATGGGCAATTCACGTCGCAGCCGTCTGTGCAGCGCGGTGGTGCTGTCTCGGGGCAATTGTTCTTGTTAAAAAATTTCAGCGAGCCAAAAGAAGAAAGCGCGAGGCATTTCTTGCCTATAAGCCATTGTAAGATATCTATATCATGACATGACTTCGCCAAAATCATGGGGCTACTTTCTTCTAATTTACTCCACTTTCCTCGCGCGAAGCTGTGAGAGTGGTGTATATCCCCTACATTTTCGTTGTGCACGATTGTGACTATTTCACCTATTTCGCCGCTGTCTATTATTTCTTTTAGTTGGCAGAAGAACGGCGAATACCGCAGAACATGGCATACCACGACCTTTACACCCGCATCTTCGGCAGCTTGGGCAATATCTACACATTCTTTTTCTGTTGGGGCTATGGGTTTTTCCAGTAGGATATCATAACCTTTTGCTACTGCTGCCATTGCCGGCGCGTAGTGTAAATCATCGGGGGTGCAAATCATAACAGCATCGGCCCATTTTTCACGGGTGAATACATCTTCCCACGTGTGTAGGCATACGTTTTCATTTAGGCAATATTTTTGTTGGTATTGCTTTCGGCGGGTGGCATCAGGTTCGGCTACGCCTACTATTTTTAGTTCGTTTGGGTACTGCAATGAATATGGCGAGTAGACATTGCCGCGCTGTCCTGCGCCTATCATAATTATTTCAATGGGTTTCATATGTCACCGCCCTACCCTATTATCCGTTTCATAGACGCGCAGGTATTGAAGATAATCTGGTCGGCGTGATGGGTGTATGGCGGTATCATTTCCGCTGTTGCCCAGCCATCGTAGCCAATAGCTTTAAAGGCGCTCATAACCGCAGGCCAATTTACGTCGCCTGCCAGCAGGTCAACAAAACCATGCAAACCACCGGCATCACGCTTATAATCCTTGAAGTGAACCATAGCTATACGTTTGCCTAAAATTTTAATCCATTGTTCTGGATAGCCCGAAGCAACAACGTTGCCTACATCGAAATATGCACCTACATATGGGCTGTCGATTTTGTCTATAAAATCGCGCATTTCTAGTGGGGAGAGTAAGAACTGGTTCCATACGTTCTCTATCCCTATGTGAATTTGTAATTCTTCGGCCTTTGACTTCAAGCGCATAAACGCTGCCAGTGCGCGGTCATATGCTACATCGTAATCAACGGTAGTAAAGCCCGGTATAAAGCTTACACCTACTGCACCGGGTACTATTAGTATACCTTTTGCACCCAAGGTTTTGGCCATTTGGAGTTGCTTTTCTGCGATTTTAATGCCTTTTTCGCGTATGGTCTCATCGTCTGACGTGAAAGGGTTAGACCAGTATAGCCCTGATGCTACGCTTGGGATAGCTATGCCCAGCCCTTCGGCGTAGGCACGGATGCCGGTCAAACCCTCAGGTGTTGCGTCAAGCCCTGTGGGACCGGTTTCATCTAATGACAGTTCTATGCCGTGGAACCCTGCTTCTTTGGCCAGAGCGATGCTTTCTTTTAGAGTTTTACCCGTGAAACTCCAGATGCTGATGGCTTTTTTCATGATTTGCCTCCTCTTATATGTTTAGCCGTTTGGCTATGATTTTCTTTTCGTAAATGACTATAGTCTCCAGCTTTTCGTATGTCAAATTCTTGTTAGAGCGGTTTTGATACTTTGTGTAAACCTTTTTTAGCTGTGATAATGATAATGAAGGTTTAATACCGGGCTTTCAATTTTCCGGCCAATGCAGTAAAATTAGGCCATGCTAATACAGCCACGCAAAGCGTGTCCATATCGAAGGAGAATTTTATGTTTGCTGACCACGTAAAAATTATAATAGAATCAGGCTGGGGCGGCCATGGCTGCATAAGCTTTAGACGCGAAAAATACGTCCCCAACGGCGGGCCGGACGGCGGCGACGGTGGACGCGGCGGCGATGTAGTATTCGTAGCCGATACAGATACAAGTACCCTTGTAGATTTCCGATACCGCAAGCGCTATCAAGCCGAAAACGGCGGCAATGGCGCGGGCAAAAACTGCTCTGGCAAAAACGGGCAGGATTTGATTATAAATGTGCCGGTTGGCACGCTGATACGCTATGGCTGGGACGAGGATGAGACAGGCCATCACCAAGGCCTTGTAATGGCGGATATGAATACCCCCGGTGAAAGACGGGTCTTAGCCAAAGGCGGCAGAGGCGGGCGCGGCAACCAGCATTTTGCCACCCCGGCAAGGCAGGCCCCTAAATTTTCGGAGGACGGCAGAAACGGGCGTAGCTACAAGATTACGCTTGAGCTGAAGCTTATCGCGGATGTGGGGATTATCGGCTTTCCTAACGCCGGTAAATCCACATTGCTATCGCAAGTTACCAATGCCAACCCCAAAATCGCCAACTATCACTTTACGACCCTTGCACCAAATCTGGGCGTTGTGCGTCATGGTTTCGGCCATGACTTTGTTTTGGCGGATATCCCCGGCCTTATCGAAGGAGCCAGCCAAGGCGTTGGTCTAGGCTTCGAATTTTTGCGGCACATTGAACGAACGCGTGTGCTTGTACACGTAGTTGATGCTCCACGCTTAGAAGGCGATGGTCTAACCCCTGCCGAAGCGGTGCAAAAAATTAATGATGAGTTGGCTGCTTATAACCCTGCTCTTCTTGAGCGCCCGCAAATAATAGCCGCAAATAAATGTGACCTTCCCATAGATGATGGCTACATGTCAGAGTTAAAAGAATATGCCGGTGCCCGCAATTGGCCGTTATACCTGATATCCGGCGCAACAGGCAAAGGGATAACAGAACTTGTACGTTGCATAGCGGATGTGTTAAAAACCGCCCCCAAAGCGGTTACATTCGAAACAGACTACGAAACATATTTCGAGCCGGAACGGCAGGAAGAATTTATTACTGTAGAAAAAGTCAAGGATGGCCTTTACAGTGTTGAAGGCCCGGGAATAGAGCGGATGCTGGGCTACACCAACATGGCTGATGAAAAGGGATTTGCGTTCTTCCAACGCTTTATGCGTCAGCGTGGCATAATTGATAAACTGGAGGAATTGGGTATACAGGAGAACGATACAGTACAACTATACGAACATGAATTTGATTATTGGAAATAGAGTCAGGTAAATAAATATGGCAAACAAGCGTCATATCATGGAATATCTATTATAGTTTTTATATGTACAACCATCATCTCCGTCGAAAGCAGTGAATATAATGCAGAAGGTTTTAATAGCGATGAGCGGCGGTGTAGATTCATCCGTAGCCGCTTATATATTGAAAGAGCAAAATTACGACTGTATTGGCGCAATGATGAAATTATACGCCGATGACAGCAACACAGCCCCCATTTCAAACAACAGGGGATGCTGTTCTTTAGATGATGTAGAGGATGCCAGAGCCGTAGCCACGGCCTTAGGCATCCCTTTTTTTGTGTTTAATTTCACAGATTCCTTCGAAGAGCAGGTAATGAAGCGCTTTATTCAGGCCTACCGTCAAGGCCGCACACCTAATCCCTGTATAGATTGCAACCGCCATATGAAATTTGAAAAAATGCTACACCGTGCTACAGAGCTAAACGCAGCCTACATTGCCACAGGCCATTACGCACAAGTCACATCAGGCCAAAATGGACGATACCTACTAAAGCGCAGCATAGACCCGGCCAAGGACCAAACATATGTATTATACGCAATGACACAGTCCCAACTGGCCCGTACCCTTTTCCCATTAGGCGGGCTCACGAAGGACGATGTCCGCAAAATAGCCGCAAATCTAAAATTTACTACAGCGAACAAGCGTGACAGCCAAGATATCTGCTTCGCTCCGGATGGGGATTATGCTGGGTTTATAGAGCGCCACACAGGCCAAACAGAACCGCAAGGGAACTTTATCTCCCCATGCGGGCAGGTGCTGGGCAGGCATAATGGGATAAGCCGCTATACAATAGGCCAGCGTAAGGGCTTAGGACTTTACGGCCCCGCGCCACAATATGTATGCGCAATTGACCCAAAGGCTAATACCGTAACCGTGGGCCCGTCTGAGATTTTATTCTCAAACAGTCTAGATGCCTGTGACATTAACCTAATCCCGCTAGATACTTTAAGCGGGCCACTAAACGTACAGGCTAAAATACGTTATAGCCATCCCCCTACCCCTGCAAAACTATGGCAAACCAACCCGGACGAAATTCATGTTGAATTTGAAAAGCCGCAGCGCGCAATCACCCCCGGGCAGGCGGTGGTATTGTACGATGGGGATATTGTTGTGGGTGGCGGGACAATAACAGCCCTATGAATCCTCTTTTAGGTTTCGATACTACTGGCGAAAGCGGTACTGTCGCATAGGGTTGCGGGTAACGCCTGCCTTGGTATAATTACAGAATAACGGCAAGATTTGGGAGGCATATGTACGATATTATTATCATAGGTGGCGGTATCATCGGCACAGCAACAGCCCGCATGCTAAGCCGCTATCAGCTTAAAGTCCTTTTAGTCGAACGCGAAGCGGACATAGGCGTAGGGGCAACTAAGGCCAATAGCGGCATACTTCACGCAGGTTATGACTGTACCCCCGGTACGCTAAAAGCCGCCCTTAATGTAGAAGGTTTAGCGATGTATGCAAAGCTTACCAATGAACTGGATATCCCACACAAAGTAAATGGTTCACTGGTAATATGTACCGGCGAGGACGGTCCAGCAAAGCTAGAAGCATTATACGAAAGAGGCTTAGCTAACGGCGTTACCGGAATGGAGCTGCTTTCCGCCGAAGAGGCACTGGCGCTTGAGCCAAACCTAAACCCAAACATAACCGGTGCGTTAATGGCCAAAACCGCGGGAATTATTTCGCCATATGAGGCCGCGATAGCATTTGCGGAAAATGCAGCAGAAAATGGTGTTGAGTTCTTACTTGAGACAGCCGTCACAGATATAAAGGCAGATAAAAGCGGTAGATTTGCTGTTTACGTGAAGAGAAGTCAGCTGCAAATGAAAGGTACATTTTCTGCCCACCCTTGCCTGTATACAAGGGTGATTATCAACGCATCGGGTATAGAAACTGCTACAATCCACAACCATATTAGCTCTCGCAAAGAAACCATCACCCCACAGCGTGGCCAATACTATCTACTGGACAATACCCACCAAGATTTAATCAAGCACACTATTTTTCAGCTACCTACTCACTTGGGCAAGGGTGTATTGGTGGTCCCTACCGTGGGCGGCAATATTTTGCTAGGCCCCACTGCCGAATCACCAGAGGACTCAACCACAACAGCGACCTCCGCTACCGGCCTAAATGAAGTTCTGGATAAAGCCAGTCAAATCCTAAATTTCATACCAATCCGCGACCGTATTACAGCTTTTGCAGGCATACGGGCAAGGCATGGCAGCCGCGATTTTATTATTGAAGAAGCCCTACCCGGCTTCATTAACGCCATGGCCATAGATTCCCCCGGTCTAACTGCAGCCCCTGCGATAGCCGAAAAAGCGGCCAATCTGGCAATTGCGAGATTGCAGCCGCAACTAAATCCAAATTTCAATCCAACACGTTCAGGAATACTACGTTTCCGTGAGTTATCCAAGGCCAAACAAGCTGCCATAATAAAACAAAACCCCGCATACGGGCGAGTTATATGCCGTTGCGAAACAATAACTGAAGCGGAAATTATAGACGCAATAAAAAGGCCCGTAGGGGCCAAAAATATAGATGCCTTAAAGCGCCGTACTCGCGCACAAATGGGACGCTGCCAAGGCGGGTTCTGCCTTACAAAGCTGATGGAGATATTAAGCCGTGAGCTAAGCATACCCGAAACTGCCGTAACTTTAAACGGCACAGGTTCGGAGGTTTGCCTCTTGGATTAAGAAAGGAAATATACATGTTTTCGATAAGAAAAGAACGGACTCTAATAATCTTGCTTTTCATCGGCTTAATTTCACGTGTTGTGTTTATGGGGTATCAAGGCTTGGACGGCGATATGCTGTTGTTTGCCAATTGGGCTGATACTCTTATTAGCGCAGGTGTCTCTAATTTTTACAGGGTGGTAGAATTTTGTGATTACCCGCCCGGATATTTATATATGCTTATACCCATTGGTCACCTGATTCGGCTGTTTCCGAACGCTAACCATGTCATATTCCTTAAAATCCCGGCTGTAATTTTTGACCTTTTTCTAATTTCATTTGCATTCAAATTGGCATCAACGCGGTTTTCGGTGCGTGGGGCTCTGCTTGTGGGCCTTGCTTTTGCGCTTAATCCCATGATTATTTTTAACTCGGCAATATGGGGGCAGGTTGATTCGATTCTTACTATATTTATTATCCTTAGCATTTATTTTTTGGCAAAGGGGAAGTATGAACTGTCCGCAGCAGTTTTCGCGCTTGCGCTTACAATTAAACCTCAAGCGTTAATAGGCGCGCCACTATTTTTATATGCGTATGTTGATAAGCTTTTGGATGAAAGAACATGGCAAAATTTCTGGTATTGGACTAGAAGGCTTCTGCAAAGTGCTGTTGTGTTTTTAGCTGTCTTCTATGTAATCATCCTACCATTCGGTAATTCCCTTAACCCATTGTGGATTGTCTCACTTTTTAGTGACACAATGACCCAATACAACTTTGTAAGCCACAACGCCTATAATTTCTGGTGGGCCACCGGAAATCATTGGATACCTGCTTATACTATGTTTGGCCCACTACCCTTCTCTTCTTGGGGGTGGATTGCTAATGGTTTAACTGTCCTTTTGTGCGGTGCATTCTTCTTGCTATATAAACAAAACGGGCGTTTTCATCTCACAGGTGCTTTGATTTACTTATCCGTATTTATGTTCTCTCATCGAATGCATGAACGATATTTATACCCGGCTGTGTTACTGTTCCTTGTGGCCTACATTTATGACCGAAAGCCATTTACGTTGTTTCTTGGGTTATTTTTCTCTGCCCACAATGCATTAAACCTCACAGGTGCGTTGTATTGGGATGGGATATTTTTTGGAGTACGTACATTTATCGCGGTTATGGGTGTGATTGGGTTTGCTGCGGCTGCTGGATATGCGATATTAATGACCTTGCATGAGATAGGGTATGGTGATACAAATGGTATAGTAAGAAAATCAATTGGGAGGCTATTTGGCATGAAGAAAAATATCTCGAAATTTGTTTGGGTATTGCCTGCATTTTTCCTTTCATATTTTATATGGCGGCGCTTATTTATTTTTGCCGATGATGTTTTTGGCATGGCTCAGCTTAGGGTCAGGCATCTACTGTTATTTCCCATTGCGTCTGCTGCCATGACAATAATCCCGGCAATAAAAAAATTTATTGATTATAGTATTGTTAAACCGCTAAAGGATAAACTCTCTAAAAACGATACCATTGTTAATGCATTTCCGGCTATCATCGCGCTTATTGTGGGGCCTTTTATTGGATTAATCGGGTTGGGATATGAAGATAGCTGGCTTTCCGGTGTCTTTACGGCTATCGGTGCAATAATATTTTTATTTATCCTACTTATTCTTATTGCTGTCAGAGCCAAGTTAATAGGAAGATATATACGCTTACTTGCATCGGCTTTTGCTGATATCCGTTTTGTTGCCGCAGTTATACTGCTTAATATTTACGCTGTGGTATTTCTTCTTGTAGCCCGTCAAACATTCTTCTGGGACAGCGCGGGTTATTGGCAGTCCGCCGCTTATCTGTCACAAATGGCATTTAGCTCACCAGTAGGGCTACTTCGCTCAGTAATCGGGAGTATTTTTACACATGACTATAATTATTTACCTGCTGTAATTCCTGCCTATGTAATGGCTATTTTTAATACTAGCAGGATGGCCTTTGTACTGGCTGTTGTAAACTTTTATGTTGTACCGTTTTGGGCGATGCTTTATGCCGTATCAAAAAAAACCGGAGGGTTTACAGGGTTTATAACAAGTGCTTTTGCGTTGGTATTTGTCCCGTTTTTAGCAGTGGTAGGCTTTTTGGATGTTGGCGGCATTGTTTTTGCGTTCGCTTGCGTATACCTGTTTTTCTACAGCGATGAAGATGGTTTTGTGTCCGGATTAATATTGTGCGCAACTGTGATGTTCCGCCGCTGGTATGTGTTTTTTGCTATTGCCTTCCTTATATGTGCTATTGTGTACTGTTTGCCTGTAAAAGAAAGGCGGCGCAAGTTAGCCTTGATGCTGTTTGGGTTTGGCGGGCCGATGTTTGTATTTTTTCAAGGTTATGTATCAGGCATCTTGCTTAGGGACAATTTTGCTGATATTTATTACGCGTACAGCTTTGCTATTGTAACCGATATCCGCTTTATACTGCGTTATTTTGGGTGGATTCTTCTTTTGGGGATGCTTGCGTACACGGTATATTCTGTAAGAAAAAAAAGAAACGGATTTGCCGCAGCATTCCCTTTATGCTGTAGCATATTGATATTTTTCCTATTCGTATCTATACAAAGTTTTGGGATGCAGCATCTGCTGCTATTCGCAGCACCTATAGCAATTGCTTGCCTCAATGCTGCCGCCGAGCGCGAACGGTGGTTGCGTTATACGGCACTAATTGTCGCTGCTATGTGCTTTTTTAGCGTTTTTATACCTCGGGCCCAGCCTCAAACGATACATGAAATAAGGGGGTTTTCTGCATTGCCTACAATTTCAATTTACCCGCAAATCCGAGAAGATGCAGAAGAACTTGCGCGGTTGGACGATTTTGTACGCGGCTTAGATGGCGGTGTTGCGGTTTTGGCATCATCTTTTGTGCTTAATTCGGATTTGCTTGCACTTGTGGAGCCATCGCTAAACTCATTATTACCACTTAACGCCAACGACCGGATACTCCACAGCCCGCAAGTAGACAGGCGTGACGGGTTGCCTTTTGTTTTGGCATATGCTGAATACATCGTTGCCGCATACCCAGTACAAACCCATCTTGACCCAAACGAGCAGCGTGTTGTTACCGTCCCCGCGGAAGCACTTTTAAGTGATACTCCGTTTTCAGCAGCATTTGAAAGACTAGGTGTTATGTTCGAATTGCGCAATGGCACTACCGTATATATATTCGAACGAACAAGGCCTAACACAGCTTACGAACTGGAATGGCTTTGGGAAAGTATACAGTATGCAGATACAGATTCTAACTCCGTTTCTTAACGATTTTTAAGCGTGCAAGTTCGTCGCGCTCACGCTCTTCCATTCTTTCCTGTATGTAATTTATGCGGGTCTCGTACATGGGTATTGTTATATTCCCCAGTGCGTTGGCCCTTTTTTGCGTCTTTTTAATATGTTGTTTCAGCATGTAAATTGTATTTTCTATCGCCGCATGGGTAACAATAAGTTCCCGGACATTATTCCACGCAAGTACGGTTTCATCCAGTGAAGCAGTTGTTTCGCATAAAACATACACAACAGTGCCCTTGTTGTCTTTTACCTCTTGTACGTCAACCTGCGGCACCAAAGCGCCCATGATACTACGGAAATGTATCTTGACAGCCGTATCCTTGGGTATGCTATTGCTTACTTTTTTCATCTGTTCGGCTCCCATTTCTGCATGTGAGACATGCAGCACCGCATATGCTTTATGTAATGCGTCACACAAGTTATCCCATGCTTGCACAACCTGTTTTTGCACGGCCGAAAGTTCATTAACCAGAACATGGCGCTTCTTATCTAATAAATCGTAACCCTTTTGCGCCAAAACCAGCTTCTGCTTGGCTAATAGCAAATTCTTCTTTGTTGGTAAGTTTAGGGTATCCATATATATAGTATATGCAAGACGGCATTGTTGAAGTCAATTTACCATAAAATAAACAGCATAATCTCACAAGTAAAGCAAAGATTAATAATATAGGAGGGATGATTATATGCCATCAGTGGGAATGGTAGGACAAAACGGAAGAGAAATGGCGCGGGTACTTTTGCGTATGTGCCAAGGAACGGCAAGCTGTTATCACATAACAGAAAACCAACAACAAGGACCAAAACTGGATGTTCTTGTTGTATCAGAGGCATCGCCCGTGTTAGCGGAACTTATACCTAAAATGTCACCTGATAGTTACTTAGTGGCCAACGCCGATGACAAAAATATTTTCCCATATTTATCGCCGCGCCGCGCCAAATTAATTACTTATGGCTTTAATAATAAAGCCTGTGTAACCGCCTCAAGCGTGACAGATGACGGCTTGCATGTTTGTATACAGCGGTCATTCACAACCTTAGACGGCACAACACGTGACCCGCAGGAGTTTGCCGCGCCTGTGGGGCCACTGGCAGTTTCGCCGGAAGCTACACTTGGGGCTGCTACAGTGTGGGCTATTTGTGGTATAGCAAATTAGTTAAAATCAGCCCTACCCTCTCATTATATTTCACTATAGATTATAGTTTGCCTGTATGATAAAATATCGTAAGCGCGTCTCGCAAAAAATATTTGAATGGTTGAAAGGCCCTCACGCATGCTATACTAATATCATTTACATTGATTCTAGCTTGGTGTTTGTTCTCAGAGCAGGTTCTAAAACCAGTCAAGCTGGAATATCTTACAAAAGAAGAAACTGAAGAGGCGGGAATCAAATGGAAAATAGCTACAATTTTGTAGAGGTAGGCGGGCATATCCTGACCGACCTAGTTTTTAGTCACGAAATATACGGTGAAGGCTTCTACCGCTTTGATGTAGAGGTAGAACGGCTAAGTGGCGCCGCGGACTCGTTGCCGGTTACGGTGTCGGAAAGAATCATAGAAAAGTCCGTACTAAAACCTGGGCAACAAGTGCTTATACGTGGGCAGATACGCTCATATAACAACTATGTAGAAGCTGACCGCAAGAACAAACTGGTACTTACAGTTTTTGCTAGGGATATAGAACTTCAGTCCCAGACAGCTTCTCCTAACCCCAACGATGTGTTTCTTAACGGATACTTGTGTAAGCCGCCAATCTACCGTACAACCCCTTTTGGCCGCGAAATTGCCGATTTACTGGTAGCCGTTAACCGTTCGTATAACAAATCGGATTACATACCCTGCATTGCATGGGGGCGTAATGCGCGGTATGCGGGCAGGCTTACTGTTGGTGACAATATCCGCTTATGGGGCAGGATGCAAAGCAGACAGTATCAAAAGCGGAAAGATGACGGCGAGGTGCAAGAAAAAACCGCGTATGAGGTCAGCACCGCGAAAATTGAAGTTGTAACTCCAGAAGATATGGTGCCAGAGACTGATGAGTAATCAAATAATTTATATAAAACACAAAACCGCGCATATGCGCGGTTTTGTGTTAGAGAAAATAAACATGAAATATATTACCAATTTCTGCAATGGCTACTGTATTGCCGCGCCCGGCCTTGCTTTACGTAAGTAAACTCCGCCGCCTATAAAACACCAGTCCACACACGGTTAAAGATAACGCCACCGCAGTCAAAGCCAACAAGGGCAAAATACGCATATCATCTAAGGGTAGTTGCGGTATATGATAAAAAGGCGATAAAAGCATAATCCAACGTGGTATGTCGAGTAACTCACCAAAAAATCCAAGCATGAAGATATAAGTAAAATACGCCCAGCAGAGAGCAACTGCTTTAGGGAAAACGCTAACAAAAAAAATACTTAACCCCAACATTGCCCATAAGGCAGGAACATACAACATCATTGAATGAATCAATGAGCCAAATGCAAGTGGCGCTTCCATCATTAAGGAACTGACAGCCCATAAGCCAACGGTTGTAACAAAGGGCATGAGCAGACTTGCAATAAAAGCAAGAATAATAAAACTCGTCAAATAATAAGGGCGAGAGATTGCTCTGCTAAGTATGGGTTCGGCTCGCCCTTCTTTTTCTTCTCGTAAAACCTTAAAGACCAAAATTAGTACAGGTGCAATACAAACTATGGCGAAGCCCACATTAAGAAACATAGTAAAAAGTTCTACAGCCGAAAAATCAGCAGATGTAGGCATTAGCATTTGAAAAGCACCGTTTTCTCCTGCAAAATGTTCGGCATCACGTAAAATGCCGCCCAACGCCGCACCAAAGCCAAACAACACAATAGCCCAAGAAAATAACGTGTTGCGATTTTGCCGCCAAACAAGACCTAAAGGTGTTCTTAGAAAACTAGACGCGTAATCTCGACCTTGTTTTTCCGGCAATAATCCCTGTCCAATATCACGCCTTGCGTTAAGAAAATATGCTATGCAAAACAGGATAAAAGCCAAAATTAGCATAACGAAAAACGGCCAAGATTGATTTGATACAAAGGCTTCTGCCCGGAGCGGCAGACCAAGCGGAGATATTAGCGCAAGAGGTTCAGACGCTACATCACCCACAGCACGCAATAAATAAGATGCTATGAGGACAAGAAACGCATGCCCTGTTACAGTTCGGGTTGAGTGCGAAAATTGAGAAAGAAGTGCTGAAAGAGCCGCAAAAAAAATACCTGTTACCCCTAAACTTACGCCATAGGTAAATGCTCCAACTGTTGTCATTCCGCTTATGCTTAGAACTGAAAGTAATGCCCCATGAGAAACAGCCAGCAAAACATTAATAATAACCGCCGTAATCATTACTGCATGGAAAGCAGACAATCTACCAATAGGTAGAGAACGCAACACCTCATATCGCCCTTTTTCTTCATCGCCGCGCGTATTTTGCATGACTAGGAAGATGTTTAAAATTGCCACCGCAATTAGGGTAAATAGATGCAATTCAACAGCAAAAAAATGCACTACTTGAAAATTATCCACCGCAAAAAATGGGCCTTGCAACGCTATATGAGCAGGGTTGTATTTCATGATTTGCAATCCCTGCAACTCCTCTGGTGAAAATTGGTTTTCAAACGCTGCAAGCATTACACCAGCCACAAGCAAAAGTAGTCCTATCCAAGCAATGATAAAAATACGCTCTTTATAAAGAGTAAAGCGAGTAAGTCTTATGCTGTTTCTGAACATTTCCGTCATGATATTTTACCTCTGACAGATGTGTCATAATGTCGCATAAATAAATCTTCCAGTGATGGTGGCGCGCTCTTCATCTTCATAATACCAAAATTAGAAACAAATCGGATAACCGCATCCATTTCTTCTGTATCTACTTCAAAACGGATATTGTTTTGCTCAACCCAAATATTGTGTATTCCATTTACATTTTCAATACCTTGCGGTTCACGCATTGTTACTATGTCCATGTGATAACGGGTTAGGTGTCGCAAATCGTCCAGCGTGCCTGTTTCGACCAATTTTCCATCACGGATAATGCCTACACGGTCACATAAACGCTCTACCTCTGACATGATATGGCTGGATAAAAACACACTTTTGCCTTTGCTTTTTTGCTCTATAACACATGATTGAAATACTTGCTCCATCAAAGGGTCAAGCCCACTTGTCGGTTCGTCTAAAATAAACAAATCGGCATCGGAGGCAAAGGCGGCAATCAAAGCCACTTTTTGGCGATTGCCCTTTGAGTAGGCGCGGCATTTCTTTGCGGTATCTAAATCAAAATCACGGACAAGTTTATCACGCAGTTCTTTGTTGTATGTGCCACGCAAACTAACAAATAAATCAATGACTTCTCCCCCTGTTAAGTTTGCCCACAAATTTACATCGCCCGGCACATAAGCAATCCGTCTATGAATTTCTGTTGCTTTTTTCCAAGCGTCCATTCCAAGCACTTTCGCATTGCCTGATGTTGATTGCAGAATGCCTAACAAAACACGGATTGTGGTTGACTTACCTGCACCGTTGGGGCCAAGATACGCAAACACTTCTCCCTCTTCAACACTAAGACTGATGTTATCTAATGCCTTTAAATTACCGAATTCCTTGACTATATTTTCAAGTTGCAAGCTGAATTTCATGTTTATGACCTCCGGTATATTTGTTTTGCAATGATTGAGCAATCACTCAACTGATGGAGCAAAATTTTTTACTCCTCACTATGTTCAAATCCATTTTTGAGCATTTCACGTACATGATTATCTGAGAGAGAATAATAGACATTTTTCCCTTCTTTTTCGTTATGGACAAGATCCAATAACCGCAGAGATTTTAATTGATGAGAAACAGCGGATTTAGTTATGCCCATCAGAACAGCAAGGTCGCAAACGCACATTCGCTCTTTTGATAATGCCCACATGATTTTTAAGCGTGTGGGGTCTGCAAACATTTTGTAAAGATTTGACAGTGCCCTAAATTGGTTATTATCGGGCATCACATTTTTTGCGCGAGCAATGACATCTTCGTGAATTGCATTGCAATCGCAAGTATCACGTGAATTTTTCATCTCGTTTCCCTCCTTTTAAATAATTGAGCAATCGTTCAACTGTTTCAATTTAACATATCTTATTTGCCTTTGTCAACACCTTTTTTGACGCATAATATCAAAGTGTTTTAAGGCGTTCTGTAGTTTTTCAAAAAAATTCCCGACTAAGGAAATCCAACCTTAATCGGGAATATGATTTGCTTTACGCCATGCACTTACTTTAATCCCATCTGTCAATCTCAACCGCAACAATTTCGCCTGTTCTCATGCTCACATAAACTTCATGGACAAGACCGCTATAGAAAACTTCAACAGACCAAACTCTTTGGAATCTTTCAAAATCCCTGCTGGCTTGATTGGCTACGCCGCCACCCACATGGGCAATGGCTATTTCCTGGGCTTCATGGCGAGATACGTTAGCAGGCCACAACATAAACGTCGCTATGGCTACCAATAACAGCATAAGTGGTATAAATATGAGTTTTTTTCTGCCTTTTTTCCTCATTGGCGGCTCGGCAGCATCCTTATTTGGATTATGTTGCGGGTCATAACTCGAAGACATTTTTTCAACTCCTGTTTCTGGATTTATCTATCCCATTCAAATTTTACTATAGCCCCTGTGTTTACATTGATATAATATTCAATAACACCCCTGCCGGTTGTGGGTCTAAACTCTAGTTCCCATACCCATTGGCCACGTTCCCAATCCATACCCGAATGGGTGCGGAAAGAAGCAGATATGTTTCTTGCGGCAAGGTCGGCATAAGCTATTTCGATTGCTCTTTCCAAAGAGATTGCAGGATTGGAAGGTCTGCTACTTTGATTGCCGCCGGGTAATGGGCTTGGTGATGGAGAGGGGCTTGGCGAGGGTGACGGACGTGGGCTTATTTCACCAATAGGCGGTACTGGCGTTATTGGATTATGCGGTGGATAGTTCGGCACTGCATTTTGATTAGTGCGGGATGTCAAGTGCACAGTATTTGTCGCATCTTCCCATGTAACGTCAAAGCCAATTGCATTGGCAACATCACGTACAGGCAAATACGTTCGCTCATTGTAGACAAATGGCTCATTTTCTGTCTGCACAACTCGCCCGTCAATGGCAATCCTAATATTGTTGAAGTTCACCGTTATTGTTTCCTGTCTTGCTCTCGCGAAAGCCGGAACAGCGGTAGCCATGAAAATTGTAGCTATTATAACTCCAATTGCTATACCCTTGATTCTTTCAGCGAATTTTTCTTTTAACATAATAGATTTCTCCTTTTGGGGACTAATCATCCCATTCAAATTTTACTATTTCTCCTGTGTCCACATTGATGTAAAACTCAATAATTGGCATGCGTTCGCCATGTGTCCTAAATTCTAACTCCCATACCCATTGACTACGTTCCCATTCTATGCCCGAATCTCTGCGGAAAGTAGCGTTTATGCCACGAGCAGCAAGGTCTGCATAAGCTATCTCTATAGCCCTTTCTAATGAGATTGCAGGGTTAGATGGTCTGTTTCCGCGTTCTCCGCCTTGATTACCTCCGCTTTGCCCATGATTATTGCCGTGATAATTGTCTTGTGATATATGCTCTGATTCCGTTCCCGCATTTTCATCGGGGTTAGTTTCTGAAGCCATATACTCATCAAAGAATCCAGTAAGATTTGTGACATCTCCACTTTCGGCATTTATTCGTACTATATATCGTGTACTGCCATGCCTTACCTCAACTTCAAAAATTAATTCATTATCTTCGGTAAATGCGCTTATGTCATACACAGTTCCATTACCAACAAATTGAACCGCTATTTCCCTTGCTCGTTGGCTTGTGATTTGTTCTGTGCTTTGCTGTTCCGAATTATCACGCGGTGATAGAAAAGCTGGATATTGCGGCTCTTGTGATAGCGGTTGCGTTGATGGTGATTGACTGCCAAAAGCAAAGATTGAGCCTGTAAAAATAATCAGCAGAGCCAAAACCGTAAGTACAGAAAATGCAATTTTTTTCACGCCGCTTGGTGCGTTCATTATGGCTTCCATTCGCTTTTTAACTCCGTTTTTACTACCGTAAAAGCAAGTGGAAAGTGCTGTGCCGCCTGTTCTTTTGCTCCCTATCATATC
>Ga0131853_10003586_pt1 | contig 27827 bp, 14 predicted proteins | sample TergutLab28metaG_FD_92764 | JGI IMG/M metagenome (GOLD analysis project Ga0131853, IMG submission 92764) | Labiotermes labralis P1 segment gut microbial communities from Petit-Saut dam, French Guiana - Lab288 P1 (version 2) (version 2) | ecosystem: Host-associated > Arthropoda: Insects >...
CTTTACCCCCAGGAAATACTCCTGGTACTCATTTCTGTTAGAGGCTGAGTCGACCTCAGGGCCATAGTGCGATCGGAAGGATTTTATGTCAATGAAAAATCCACTGACACCAGCTGGGATCGAGCCAGCGACCTTCCGATTTGTAGCACAGCACTTTAACCACTGTGCTACCGCGGTCCCCTTAACCCTTTAAATGACGAGTTAAACCCCACCTGCCCTTTCCAAGCATTATTCGGAGATCACCATATTTTCCACGTTAGCAGGTAAATGATTAAATAGAGCGGACCTGAAGTGGGTACAATAAATTGCAATACTGTCGCAAGAGCACCATTATGAAAATACTGATGCAAGAATTAATATTAATGTCAATATGATTTTATAGCCTTTTTTTTGTAGATTCCTGCACTTTACTATAGATACTTTTTTTCGAGATAACACTGAGCGAGAGACAAACTAAAGGCACAAAGACGATTTTCGCACAATTAAAGAATGTAAGTCTCATCAAAATATGAATGGCTCGTACAATACATAAATACAGTAAAATTTAAATAAAATATCTCTCAAACAGAACTGATATAGAGGCAATTATACCTGATCTGACAGAAAGGCCGTATGTCAAATTTCAACACTCTCACTAGGAACTCTAAAGCACTACCTGTGTTTGTATTGTGTTGCACTGTAGGCTAGGTAGTATCGTTTGTGAAAAAGCTAATGAATCTTTGAATCCTTAGAAGGACGGGAATCTCTTTACCAGATGAGATTATTAGCATCTGAAGAATAAATTTGTTTTGTGGAGTCAGTCCACTCCGGTACTTATTTTGAAAACTAGTTAGTTACTTATGTACAGCTAATTAAAGTTACTTAGTTAGTCAGTCAGTAATTCTAATGTAGCACCATAAAAATTACACTGATAAGAACTTTGTTCAAGACAAATATTTATAATCAATTTTAACAGATTAAAATTCTAGAAACGGATCATCAGAATTAAAAACAACTTCCAACCACACAGCGGCTATCTGCAAATTTCCACCTGAATTGCAAATGCAGTTATGGAATGTAAGAACACGAAAGACAGACTTCACTAACCTCAGCATAATACCTGCGGGCATTTTTTTTTAATCCAAGTCGCCTTATGTCCTCAGAAATCTCGGGATACGATATTTTGTAGCAGTTCCCTAGCGTTCCTGTTTACCGTCAGCATGAGCACTTTCAAGCACTTAAGGCTAAACTTTACCGCCATTATCTTCATGTAAAAACTTTCTATTGCGCCTAAAAGGGCTAGCAAGTTTCTGTCACGTTAACAGATGGAAATAGCGCATTTTAGAAGCAATGACCAACACTCGAAGAAACAATCGTACAACTGCAACCAATCACTTTCAAATGTTGACATTCTCTATTCCGTGCATTTTGACTGAATAAAATTGTTCATTCATGACACCAGCCAATGTATGTTCGATATGTAAACCTTTGGCCCTTCACCCGGAAACCACTACACATCGAAAATGGTTAAGTTCCGTAAGGATTCAAAAATAAATTTTATGTTTATATACATATAAACAGCTACAACACAGCAGCATACAACCTTCAAACCATACTTAATAAAAAGGAGGTAATAAATATAATTTTTTATTGTTCTTTATGTTTACTTTCAAAAATACTATTTTAAACAGAGTCTGCGAAAACTAAATGGTTTACATCCGCTGCAAGAATTTTGTAACACAATATGAATTACTTCTCTGCTTTTAGTAAGTTTTAAATCTTGGTGTAAAGCTCCCTGAGATTGGCGTAAATGACGCCGAAACACGTAGGAGTTGTATTTGTTGGTGTCATGAATAAACATTTTAATTTTAATCTCTTTCAAAATTATATACCGTGGTGAAATTTTTTGACCAGTTTGCATGAAGTCAATGAACGAATGAATGGAAGTAAAGTGTGGGGAATGTAAATCCAAGAAATATATCAGAAAAAAAATTATGTTCTCTACGCTTGTCACTCTGCGTTACTACTAATATGCTGCGACCACAATTCCGCACTCTGCCACGAATGCTGGGAAGTCCTCAGACGTTTGTGGATGACGATAAGCGTGCCAAAGCGAATATGCCAGTGGACTTCAGCACAGACTTGTCTACACCGTCTCACAATAACACTTTTGCTGCAGCTTCAAAAGTAGCATCAGAAGAGGAATCAGAAATAACCCTCGCTATCGGTAGATTTTCCAGCCACATTTATGCGATGGTAATTTTCAGTTATCTTCACGTTTCCCAAAATTGTATTGTGAAATAAATAAAGAGCGTACATGGAAATTGCTGAGGGTCATACTTTACTACCCACATTTTTACGTATTATTCTGGTCTTCCTGAAGATTAATGAAATTTGGTATAAAAATGTTAATAGCATCACATCATACCATCCGGTTCAAAATTTAACTATAAATCAATTGGTGATGCCTAAAAAGATTAGGTGCTAGAGGGTTGTGAGCATTTGGAAATCAGACAACAAAATATATATTTGTAACACTCCATTTGTCCTGAAAAAAACCTGGAGAGGTTCACTGACTAAGGAATGTAATTCCTACAGTTTCAAAGTACCTTAATTAAGAAATAATGATTCAGTCAGATGGAAGAATTGATTACATTTTACATAAATCAGTAATAAATAAAAATTTCAAGTATACACACGGAAGAGTACTATAACAGTACAATAATATGACGTACCTAACAGTACTATAACAGTAAAATAATATGACGTACCTAACAGTACTATAACAGTACAATAATATGACGTACCTAAGAGTACTATAACAGTAAAATAATATGACGTACCTAACAGTACTATAACAGTACAATAATATGACCTACCTAACAGTACTATAACAGTACAATAATATGACGTACCTAACGGTACTATAACAGTACAATAATATGACGTACCTAACAGTACTATAACAGTACAATAATATGACGTACCGAACAGTACTATAACAGTAAAATAATATGACGTAACTAACAGTACTATAACAGTACTATAATATGACGTACCTAACAGTACTATAACAGTAAAATAATATGACGTACCTAACAGTACTATAACAGTACAATAATATGACCTACCTAACAGTACTATAACAGTACAATAATATGACGTACCTAACAGTACACCCGCGCGTGGTTTTGGTGACCATGAAAGTTTACGTATATGCGTCCTATTTTTCTTAACTACTGACTTATGAGAAAAGAGTGTGGAAATGTCACTGTAAAACAGGAATGAAACTGCTCATTATCTTTAAAGCACGTTGCCAAAAATAAACTTGTGTCAAAGCTGGGGGCACCCAATTACAGGACAGGAGCTCTGTAATGCACAGGACTGAATATGACTAATGTTGTTTCAACAAATCGCACCTGGCTGTAGAGAGTGAAGCCTTAGGATAGCTCTGCAACTTCACTTCCTGACTTGCAGATATGGCAATGATTACAGCAGAATTAGTATGAGTTCTGAATTGTGCGTTATTTATTTCAGGTTTGATTCCGCAAAACAAAATACTGTGGTCGGAAGTCGCGTATTTTTTATTGCGTGCGTGTGCGTGTCCTGCCTAATAATCATTTAAATATTTTGGGCACCTTCATAAAGCTCACCAAATAAATACCAAATCGCCGTTTATATCCCACTTCTAAGTACTCAAACATGGCGGCTCGGACATTCATGTGGGTGTGTAGATTGGAATACAAGAAATGTTGTCATATATTTCTAATAAATAATACAATAATAAAATAATGTCTTCAGAAATAAGTGTTTTCAAAATAACGCCGACACCCGATATGAAAAGTTAGATTAGGCAATTTTCAAAATTAAATAAGATGCTACAAGCCTTAATTGTTTCGCTTCCAAAAAGAATATCAAACGCACTTGCTAAGCTAGGAAAAGCAACTTCTACTGACGCATAAAACCACCTCGGCTGCTAGATACCAGCGGTGTATCGAATGCGCCATTTCGAAGTTGGAGGGTGATGCTTGAAAAAAACAGTGCTTATTATTATTATTATTATTATTACACAGTTTCACACTTGTGTCATCACAAATATCGGTTACTTCTTAACCGTCATTTTGTTTCCACCTTCTCTATGAATTTTTCTTGGTGCTCCAACAGCTCTACTAGGCAAACATTACCTTGCAACACAACGGCAGTTGATAGAAAATTGAATTAATGTGAGACGAGTGAATGAGTGGGTAGATATGGTTAGCGCTGATATGCAGAGAAGTTTGTATTGTGTTTGGAAGACCAGGCGGAATAAGACGTAGGATCACACGTTCAGCAGCGATTCGTATATGAATAGAAATAGAACTGATCTCGGATGCTGCCTGGCACTCAAAAGCAGGAAGTTTGTGCTGGCGCCTCGCTGAGGATTGCGTGCGCTTTTCGAAATGGAGCCACATACTCCGGCGCCTCTTTCATTGTCGCGGTTACTACAAAATGTAATATTATGATTTTAGTAGTCTAGTCATGGCACTGCGATGAAAGTACTAGCTACACTGCCTTCGTGCCAATGCCGTTTAGTTCTTCTCAATCACCCTGTTTAAACACAGCACCTATGTAACAAGGTACGCTGCGGACCTGCAGTCACTGTCTTTATATTACGGAACACTCGGAACTGTTTCTTTTCCGTTGTCGGTTTGCGTTTCCATTAATTTGAAACAACGGAAGGTGAAACGAACAGCGCAAGTAGTACGCACGTGGGATTTGAAAAATTCATGCGAAAATTTTAGTCGGAAAACATGAAGGTAAAAACAAAGTGGGGAATTTCGGCGCGGGTCATTGAGTAATACCCAAAATTTTGCCAATGGGGTAAGATGATGCAGACTAGTTTCAATTGGCTCAAGAGGTGAACCAGTGACAGTCTGTCGTGAACAAGATAGTGGATCTTTGGGTTTCGGCAATGTGGTTAATTTCTATACCTTCCTAGCGACTGTTAGCTCATACAGTGATTTAATTACGGGCATTCTCAAAGTTTTATGTCGTTATGTAAATCCCTCCCTATTAGTTTTCGAACAAATTATCGACTTCTCATGGAAATTGACAGGACGGACATGCCACTAGTTATGTATCTTCAATCAACAGCAATACTACCACTTGAAATATTGAGGCGAAGCACAACCGGAGTCATTCAATAATTGTATAACCCTCATAGACTGTAATTTCAATAACAGAATTCTTGTAAAGGAATTTCATTACCACCTTATGACAACTTTCCTTTAAAACGGGAATAGTTTATTTCGCTTTGTTTGACATTGTAACTTTATTATAATAAAATACAGTGTCAATCGCACAATTTTTTTTATATTTGGTGATGACGCACGCTACATTATGACAAGCAAATCAACACATTTCTCACTGCGAGTTGTGTGGGAGGAGGGTGCTACACGTGTCAACTCAGCGAAGACAGTTACTGTTTGCAGTGACTTGAAAATTGTGATTTTAGTGTCTAGGTATAAAAGGCGAGATATTATGACAATTATGGACAATACTTACAACACACGTCTTGTTTTGCTTGTAAATGCAAATACTGATAATTATATTAACACACAAAATCGTACATTCGAGACAAAAAGACGTGATAACCTGGGTTTAATAATTTCCGGTTTAATTATTATAACTTTTATGTTATTTGTTATTTATATATTAGTGTGTTCGTTATTTGTGGGTTCTGGTTCAATTACGCAACGAGAATATAGAATAAGTGCATTAACCAAGGGTTCAGATGGAAGAATATGTACATCACCGAAAGGTTACAGTTTAAATGTGTATCACGAAATGCGACACACACACACACTTATGGAACAAGGCGCGGAAAAAATCCATGAGACATGACGCTTTGTTACCATGTTATTAATAGTTCTTCGGGTATTTGTTGTTGCTGTTTTTGTTAAGGCATGGCGCTGTATTATAATGTTATTACTAGTTGTTGTGTTTGCTGATGTTGTAGAGATATGACGCTTTGTTACCATGTTATTAATAGTTGTTATGGTTGCTGATGTTGAGATATGACGTTTTGTTGCCATGTTATTAATATTTATTGTGGTTGCTGATGTTGTTGAGATGTGACGCTTTTTTTACCATGTTATTAGTAGTTGTTGTGGTTGCTGATGTAGAAATATGATGCTTTGTTACCATGTTATTAATAGTTGTTGTGGTTGTTGATGTTGTTCAGATATGATGAAATTTTACCATGTTATTAATAGTTGTTGTGGTTGCTGATGTTGTTGAGATATGACAGCTTGTTACCATGTTATTAATTGTTGGTGTGTTTGCAGTTGTTTAGACATGACGCTTTGTTACCATGTTATTTTTAGCTGTTTTGTTTGCCGATGTTGTTTTAATATGACGTTATGTTACCATGCTTTTTTGTTGCTGTGGTTGCTGATGTCTTTGAGATATGACGCATTGTTAACGTGTTCTTTTTAGTTGTGAATTCTGTTGTTGTTTCCTTATGACGCTTTGTTATCATGTCCATTTTTGTTGTTGTGGTTGCTGATGTTGAGTCATGAGACTTTTTTACCATGTTCTTTTCAGTTGTTATGTTTGTTTTTGTTGTTGTTGATGATGATGATAATAATGATGAAATATTATGCTTTGTTACAATGTACTTATTTGTTGCTGTTGCTGTTGTTTTTGTTGTTCTATAATCTACACAAATATTTTCAGATTTTCAGGTTTAATTATCTAATCCTATGAGTTATATCACTGTGTGTTCAGAAAAGTTGAAACTAACGTTTCCGACGAGCATACGACCCATTACTTTCATCTACACTGACGACAGAAGCAGCATGTTCCTCCTGCCAGGCTGCATACTATTAAAAACTGTTTCGTCTGCTTCGCTTAGTTTCATGAATTTATTTGGTGTATAGAAATTCATATATGTGCTTACAACAGAAAGAAGGCTTTGGAAGCAACTTCTACCTTTCTCTTTCTACCCCCACAACCATTCTGCAAATATTTTGGAGTTTTTTTTGGCTTTATACAACAGATAATTTCCAAAGCATAGTACTTGTCTCTTACAGTAACTGTCTTCAGAATTCTGCAGACTTGATGAAAAATACAATATTTTGGCGCTGCAATTTGTATTGTTCACGTAACATGGAATTCAACAAAGCAGTGCTGAAAACCACATTAATGTGCTCCAACTTTCTTTCAGCTGAAAATATCCGTACAGATCGTTATATCAGTATTAATCCAGATATTCTTCCTGCTTGTTCCTATGGTGTTAAATCACATTATTTTGTTACAACGCTCATGAAGATAAGATAATGGACCGGGGAAAAGTTCTGAATGTACACTGGTCTGTTTTATCGGAGTGGCTCGGGCTTAATATACCTGGACTGAAACCATCACATGCATTTCGGTACAGTCAGCTTTCATTTCAATGCAGGAAGCTTAACATCCGCAGTTAGATATTTGTTACGTGCTACTAAATTCTATTTGTAAGTATTGTTTCATAATTGCACAGTATTTGGCCTGAAGCTGTCGTATTTTGGAACGTAAACGAAAGCTTTTAATGATAATAAGATACCATCTCAGAACACTACACCTACTACTAAACCCTACTTATTTATTTAAACTTTACTCACGAAATATTTCGGTCTGTGCTACGTTATCATCGAGTAAATTTGTAAATAAATCAAGTGAGGATTACGGCAATCCTCTAACGTACTGCGACTGTTTTATTAATTATCATTTTAAATTTGTGCACTCAATGTACAATAATTTTAAAAAATGTGTAAATACTGCGAAACCTAAACTAACTAAGCCTACTTTACTTCTCGTATTGTCTGAGCATAAGATCCTTAAATATAAATCGCACGTACGAATTGCAACATTAAGAAACTCTCTCGCAAGAAGGCATGAATTGTAACAATTTTTTCGTACTTGGCTAGGAAACAAAGAACAAATGTCGGTAAATATACCTTCGTAATTAGGACCATTAAAAGCTGGAACCAATTACCTGCAAGCTTACTAGTGTCTTTCCCCTGTAAAATTAACACATTTTGAAAGTTAAGAATGTAGTTACAAGCAAGGGAATTCAAGTGGAGATTGAGTGTAAATAAGTGAAGTGATGTAACGTGTAATGAACTGATGTGATTTATGTTAAGTGATTTTATTTTGAAGTGAATTGAAGTGAAGTGAGTTACGGTGAAGTTCTTGGAGATAAAAGTGCCATGTATATTAGGGTGACTTCTACTGAGGGTACTTGATTATATTGTGATTATTTCATTTGGGAATATCTTGTACTCTGTTTTAGCTTGTACTGTGGTTGTTTAACTTGTTTTGTAATGAGTGGGTGTGTGTATGTGTGGGTTTTGTAATGTGTGGTTGTTTGAGTAATATGTGTACCTGTATTTACTGTGTTTTGTATTGTTGGTACTCTGTTTTTTGTATTGTTTCGTTTATGTATATTTATTCTTATCTGTTTTGTTTGTACTAGTGTAAGGGCTACTGCCACCGAGTGGCAACACCATTGCAGTTAGTAGTAATAATAATAATAATAATAATAAATTTTTAATTAAAGAAGATTTTTCAACTGAAGAGAACACAGTGCATTGGATAAGATATAGGAATAATCATGGCCATGTATGGTGACTCGATAGGTGATGGCAGCGGCTTGTTTAAAATTTCGAACTACAATACAGTCTCGATAATTCACCATTCGATTATCCAACATTGCTTTGTGTCCGCTGTGCTGCATTGTCAGAAAGACGTTTTATACTTACCAAAAGGCCATTTTACAACTATCATATTTTATCAATAACAAATCCAGCGTATGAATAGATTAGAGTGCACCACGTTTGTACCTGCATATTTTAAACATCTACGTTTATATGTTTACACTTTTTATTGCCTACACTATATTATTCACCATTATTTCCTTAGTCTGCTGCTATACTAGTTTCGATTACACGAGTGCAGTAGTATTTCAATTTGTTGGTGAAAGTTATTGATTTGGTTAAGTAGTGATATTTCCATGAATATGTCAAAATTAAAGATTAAGAAAGTGGTTTCAAAACAAGAAAAGCTTTTAGCATTACAAAACATAATACAAAAAAAACCTATGCAAAAATTTGAAGAACAATATCGCCCAAGAAAGAGCAATTTGTCGTAACCCACCATTACACAATTGTCCAGAAGACAGAAAAAAATTGACCGGACCACTATAGACCAAAACTTCAGCATGTTAGGTTTTCAAGAAAATATAAGAACAAGCTATTTTTTGTGGACACAAAATTTTGACAGAATTTCTGTTTGTAACCCAGCTGTCTAGTAACGCGGAATTTCGGTTTGACTAATTGTGTGGCTTAAGAAAATTTGCCATTTCATGGGCCATATATTTTGGCCGGGTTACTCTTGGGTAATGGGAGGGAAAAAAACAAACTTGGAAAATGATATTCTGCCAGAGCTTCAAAGGACGGTCTGAAAGACACAAAGAAACGAAAAGCAATTATTAATATAAATGTGAAGAGGTACGTGAAGTGTTATGTTCGTGATTCGCACGACATAAAAAGAAAGACACCCCTATCACTTGACTTCCTTTACAAGAGAAAACTCCGACTTTTTACAAGGATTTCACCAAAGAAACATCTGGGGTAAGATCTAGTATAGATGGACAGATCGTTGGAGAAACGTAACGGCGTCAGGCAATTCAACATCTGAGCATAAATAAGAGTGCTGTCGGCAGATTCAGAATACAACTTTATTCACGTATGAAGAGTAATTCTCACATGACCAGCTTGACGAATGTGATAAAATCAGCATCAAATCCAAAATCATTCCACAAAATAAGTTGTCTTCCCCTGACGATGAATTAATTCCTGGCTATAAATTAAGCAAAGAACGAATTGTTCCTATCTGATTTAAGGCCCCGGATAATTATAAACTAAAATTTGTTTTCATTGGAAAATCAAAGCAAACTCATCCCTTCAAAAATACAGCTCCAAAAGTATTTCCAGTTCGCTATATGTGCCAAAAGAATAAGTGAATGGACTTAGAAACTTTTCGAAGATTGTGTTTTCTCAGTTCGTCTTTCAATAGAAGCTTCTCTATAAGAAACATTAAAAGCGTAGAAATGTTTGTCGCTGATTATGAGCCTTCTCATCCCAAGGACATATAAGATTGAAATGTCACGCCAGGGTTTCAACCTATGGACAACAATGCACTGAAACATTGAAGAAAAATACCTGCTAGACTACCTATCCCTTGCAAGCGTTAGACAAGAAGACGCGGTGCTGTTAAAAATTTTGAAGGGAATAAGCACAATAGACGCTATTTAATAGACAGCCCAAGCTTGGGAGAATATCGAGAAAAAATAATGGCGCTATCATTGAGGAGTTTACTCAAATAAGAATAGACGCAAAAAGCTGAAGAAAACTGCGAAAATATTTTCCTTTATTATATCTTATTCCAGGCCGTGAAAATGTGAGTAATGTTGACATCAAGACGAAGAACAGCAGCCAACAGCGTACTAGATATTACGAGACACGTTGGCGATTACCATTTGTAAGACGATAATGAAAGATGACAGACAGTTGATAAATTGAGTACAGTGGGGAATTGAAGGCTACAGAGATCGCACTAGCATATGCTGAACAAGAAAGAGAAGTGACCTCTACAGACGACCTACTCTTCAGGAGTTAGGTGACCTTGCCAGAAAAACGCACAGGAGGCTCAATAACAAAGAACCATTACTTTTCCTTATAGAATATCCTCTTTTATAAATTTACACTATGTTACATTTTGTCTGCTTCATTAGTCTAGTGTATTATAAGACATTTACAATTAGCCAGCCGTTCCTCGTCCATTTTAAGTTGGCTAATTGCCAGCCTCTTACATCATCCCTGAGAGAGAGTATAAAACCCGAAAATCTATCAGAAAAGCAGAGAAGCCAGTGGTTACCCTTCCGATAACACGAATAAAGAGTTGCCATAACACATAATATTACAGCTGAGAGGACATATAAAACACTTTGTGTAAACAGCTCCAAAATTCCCAGAGTTATATTCCAACAACACTGGTGTAATGTCCAGTTTTCTTGCACTGTTCTAACATGACCAGTTGTGCTGTCATCTTCGTAATACTCCCGCTTTTAGAGTGAAACACAACAGCGTCACTTAGAACAGGCAACGACTGCTTCTTTCCACTTCCTTCCTGTTAAACAGTTCATCTTTTAACGGTCATTGTGTTTCCAACAGACAACAGAGCGTCATTAACAGTGCAATAACGAACTTAAATCCACTTGTCTATCATTGTGCAAGTCAATTTACTGGAAGGCTTAATCCAAATTTATAACTGTCGTTGTGAAAAAACTGTAATATCAAAACTAAGGTAACAAACACTCTGATTCCAAGAACTTTTATTCTGACCTGGATGTGCACATGGCACGTGGGCAGCACATGGTACACATCAAACCTACAAGTAGTCAGCAAAGTAGTCGCAATTGACATTTATGCGTCTGTCCCACCGTGGCACCAAGAATGTACCCCGGCCTCAAGTAAACTAGTCTCAAGTGTTTGTAATCGGGAAATGAGAGATTGCTTCATGTCGGCGTCTGCTGTAAATCGCTTCCCAGCCAGGTGCTTCGTAAGGGATGCAAAGAGATGGAAATCACTGACCACAAGATTGGCACTGTAAGCAGAATAGTCCCTAACCTCCTACCACAGCGTCGGAACCAGTCAGGTTGGCAGGAAAGGGCCCAGCGTTTTCCAGGTCTTGGTATTCCTTATGAAGGACCTGGATGACAAGCGATTTACAACTCGCGCCGACGTAAAACTAGCTGTCACCTCCTGGTCACAGACTATTGAAACCAATTTCTTTCAGGGTGGGATACAAAACTTGGTGTCACAGAACGACAAATGCTGAAGCGTCAGTCACGAGTAAGACAAGGCCCCACGTGTACCATCTGCTGCCGATGTGCCACGTATGCTTGGAAACTGGAAAGGCGTTCTCGGCCTCAGTCTGTTTGTTGCCTTATATTTTAAATTCCTTCTACTATTTCCTTTCAAAGCTAAATAAACAAAAATACGGTTGTCTTAATAGGGTAATGTTTCAGAACTAGCCCAAAATCCATACCCATTCGTAAATAATCTCATATTTTTAAGAACATCAGCATTTTGAAGATTTAATGCATATCTTACATTAGTCTTAGCGATATGTGACAAACTTAAAAAGCATTTAACATTCTATTTGTCTTGTTAGTAATAATTGATGCGGTGTGTGGAAAAAAAACACGATAAAATGGAGAAAAGATCTAGAGATGCCACGTAAGAGTCGGCATAACACAACTTCTCAATCTCGCGTGACAAAATGCATAAGAAGATCCTAATCTTCTTTGCATGGGAACTATATAAAGAAGAAATAACCACTAAATCCGCATCACAAGATCCCGTTATTTTCATGTATGAATCTTAATCACGTGGGGAGTCACACAAAACTCATAACATCCCACGTCCAAATTCGCCATGAAATATTTATCGATAAATTAATTATGAAAGGTAAAAGTCGTCTTAAAAATAAGAAACGGGTAATATGTTTTGAAACAAAAAGCCTTTCCTTTGTATTACTTTCAAACTAATGTCAATACTTTCTCCCACTTAGTACATCTAAAATATATTACGTTCCCCTCCAAATCCAACTGTTCGATTTTGAGTATTATGACGACGCTGAGGATAGGTGAACAGCCGAAAAATATCGGTCGTGTAGAAGTTTTTTAGTCGTATCTGATGAAGAAAAAAATAAATGAAATATTTAAAATGAAATATTCTAAAGAAATATATTCACAAATTACTCAGTAACAGTTTATATTCGAGAGTGCTTGTTACACGTCGGTACAAGCGACACAAGCATGTACAATTAAAATAATGAGCCTAATTACATCTTCTGTGTATATGTAACTGAAACTTTGTGTCGTGTTGTTATAAAAGGAGAGAGATTAAGAGGTTTGCGTACAGAATGCCGAGAAGAATGTTTGAGTATAAAATGAAGTAATGAGAGACGAAGAAAGTTACGTAATAATGAGCTTCGTAATTTGTAACTTCCACTAAATACTATCAGAGTGATCAAATCATGGAAGATGAGAGGGGCGAAGGTGCATTTAGCAAGGGGAAGTTCATATATGCGTACAGTACTTAGGTTCAAAGCCGAACAGATAAGGTTGCCTGAGACACAAAAGGAAACACTGCAGCGTAATGTTGAAATTATTATTTCCAGGACAGGCAATAAGTGAGTAGAATGGATTCGCCTGCATATGATCCTGTGGTTAGTTAATGTGAATACAATAATAAATCTTTGGGTTCGTGAAAATAAAATATTTTAACCAGCTGAATTTCACCTTCTGAAGGATTCTGCTATGCTGAGGTAGAATGGAAAAATAATGAAATTCGTGTGATATGTCATACGTTTCCGTGTTGCTCATCCATGAAAATTTATTTTGATGGCCAAATCACAAAATTTAGTCGGTTTGTTTCCTGTAATGTATTATGCTAAAAATGTACACCAAATTATTCAACATAACGGCCCCATAAAGAAATTAAAAACTAAACTGCCAGTGACTAATAAGAATTTTCCTGAAAAATCTACATATAGCGCAATTAGTTGGATTACTTTCCTTAAACTTTAAAACACAGTGGCCACTATAAGTACCAAATGCTTTAAGATCCTGAAAATCTTGCGTCTTGACCACACAATAAATTCCTGTTCACGTGATTCTCACAACAAAGAACAGTGAGGGGTCATGGGAATTTAGACACTTTATATTTACTGTAAGGTATAAAATGAATTTTTACACATCATGTCCTCATAATCCACATTCCAGAGGGTTAAGGACTGCTGCGGCCGCCGTCTTGCTTGTGTCTTCAATTAAATGTTACCAAAAACATGATACGTGATTTAAGCAGTTTCTGCCTCCTCTTGCCAACTTTGGGCTGCTTGACCGTGCATATATACCGACACGACCTACGAATAGATCTTCATTGAATGCAACCGATTATGCACGTGTATTATTTGGTTCACACCAGAAATAAAACGTCAATCATGACACGTGGTCATCATGATACACTAATACAAAAACATATAATTGAATCTGAAGACGAACAGTTAATATGCGTTATTGGGCTCACAGAACAACAAAATAAAGTATTAACGTACACTTAAAAGTCAAATGCTCACCGAAAAGTCTTTGATATAAAGCTCGCACATCACGGCTTTTGTGGTAATTTGATTCCGGGCATTTACTTTTCACCCCAAAAATTAAAGGCACAGATAACAATTTTATTTTATTGTGATGTCCAGTGATGTTCAAGCGTGACGAAACTACGCAGGCTGCATTAGACCTGGGTTCTACAAAAAAAAAATATTATATTTATATCAATAAGTGACTAATTCTTTCACAAATACAGGTCCCCAAACAACTGCTGCTCCTGGATAAGCAGTATGCCTTATAACTAAAAGAAATACCAGCCCGACGATAAATTATTCATAAACAAAGTAATGGAAATCATGCGCTGTAAATCGGAACTTTGTGTGACAATTTTTGAACGGTTGAAGAAGCCTACCTTCCCGGTGTCCCATGAAGGCAGTTGTTTTCCCGGCAACAGAGCAGCTGAGAGATGAAGAGAATTGCTGCAGAAGCAGGTTGTGGGATTCAGTGGATGATATGACGGCCATGGCTGGGTCTGCAGAGCAAGATTCTTCGTAAAGTACACAAATGTATATCCAAAGAGAAATCGATGTTGACGACTGTCGCACCACTGTAGCACCGGCACTTCACTTGCAAAAACACTGTAGGCCTACTTTACATCCAGTAACACAAACATAACGCATCAGTGTCCAGTACGTAGGCCTAAATCTTACTAAATTATATTCAAAACATCTACTATGTTAATAGGTACAAAATGAACTAATGTATATAACCCATATTGATTACATTGTTTCTAAAGGGCATAATAATTAACGCGTATAGAATGTAGTAAATGTTTTTAGGCGATTTATGCTGTCGTTGCTGGTGAGTGTGTAGCTTCATGATTACCAAATGCTTTACATCGTAACATCAGTAACATTTTAAGCAAGGTAAGGTAGGCCTGACAGTGGAAGAGTGGGGATTAAATTAGGAGTGTCTGTAACACTGACATCAACCCCCAACATAGGAGAAGAGAAATAAATAAAAGCCACTTCTTCCTTGGTGCAGCAACAGCAAGAATTTGCCTGCTTGGAGCGAATGCCTTTAACACTATACACAACTGACGGCTGCATCATGGAATCATAAAATACTACTGCAGAGAATGAAACAAGAAAGCACTGCCCCTTTTTCAAAACGCACTCGATTGTAGGTTATTATATGACATGTTTCATACCGATCTTCTACGTTTATTTCATTGTAAATTATGAAACGCACAAGCAAAATGATGTCTCAACTCCTTTTCCGGGTTGTCTTTTTTTAACTGATATTTCTCATTGCTTGAATCACACATTCACTGCAAAACATGGCGCCCACTGGCAACCAACTAACCCCTTGGAGCAGGGCTGAGCCAGAGACAGCAGAGCAGATATGGTTGCCCGTACGACGCCCCGCGCACGCGCCACAGTATTATGTCACCCATTGTGCTTAACCCTGCCACAGCACCGAAATATTTTTTCCTTGTTCTAACGTAATTCCACTATCACACGCGACGAATTCTAAATCTTTACTGTCGATCAGTACAGAGCAGAAAATAATACACGATTAAGGCTGGAGGAGTGAGTAATGGAAATGTCTAGTGCATGTGGTAGCTGGGAGGGGAGGGTAGGTTCGATGAAACTAGCCAGGCTGTTTTGTGGGACAGTCGCAGCACTAAGGCACCGCGTACACTACAGGAATGATGTTCGGATGGAGCAGAAGAGACGCGCAGACGCGGGTCGACGCTGTCTTGGCCTGCTCGCTCAGTGCTCCTACTCTCCGTTTCACAAAACTACAGCACAAAGCTAGGGTGCGGTGGGCGGGGATCTTGACCCCTCATTCATTCGAACCTGTTCAGAACAGCGGCCTTCGAGGAAATATTTTCCTTCTCTGCATGTAGTGATAAAAGAAATGCAACCTTTGCTAACACAAATAAATTCGACAGATGCACAGTGCACTGCCCCACGTGATTTGACAACTGTCATCCGAAACATCAATTTACACAAGTACAGCAAGAATCTTGATATAAAATTATAGAATTTCAAACATTATAAATAAATAAAGTACCTTGTATCTCTATATTTCATGGGGATAAAATTTAATCATTTACAAATTATAACACACGCACCATTCCGCACGTCTGATATCACATATCTTTAGGAACAAGCCTTACCATCTATCTGATACTAAGTATCTATTTGCATGACATCGTCCATACATCGCAAATCACACATAGCATGAACGAGCTATTCCATATATGTGATATCACACAAACCTGTGAGTTCTTCCATAAATGATATCATATATACTTTTATTTATGTATGAACTCTTCCAAACATCTGATACTGCTTCACAGTCCACGTGTAAACTGTCCCACACATCTAGTTTCACGTACTTTTCCATGCATCTGACATCACACAGCATTTTGCCCAAACAATACGTTCATAGAACAAAATATATATACAACCCTATATAATAAACCAAAATGTGATTAAAAAACGCCCATTTTCAGGACGTCTAGAAAGTAACTCATCTGTCATTAATTTAAGGGAAATCATTTAAAGAACGCAACTCTTTTAAACGTATAAAGTTTTCAGATTTAATGCAATTCCTTGCTTTTAAGAAAAAGGAACCTTAGAATTCCACGTTTAGTGTTACATTCGTCGCTCTTCAATACATCTGAATTTATGACGGATTTTCAAGAACCTGGATGTCAAGAGAACTTCTTTTAAATCACCTTCAGGTTGTGAAAGCTAATTTGCTATTTTTAAAAATACCATAATGGAAACCGAGAAACATTTTAAGAAGGGAGGATAGCCATCAGCACGTAAGAACGCTAATAAATCTACAGTAAAAGAACTTCGAAAATTCCTATTATTCGAACGCAAAAAAGTCAACACCTTGATCTACTTAAGTACAGCTACCTCCATGCAACGTGGACAAGTCTTTAAAGCCTAGCTTGCCCACGTTGGAGGGAGGTAGCTGCACAAAAAATATGACCAGTACCGGAGGCTGTAGTTACAGTTTTGTATACTCCTGATGGTGGGTGTGGTTGACACCCGAAACAGGTAGAGTGAATTTGCAGAATAATAAATAGACTGCTTTGTGTTGCATCTCGTTGGACAATTATTAATATAAACCTGAGTGATTTCAAGGCCACGTTTTGTTTGAGTCTAGTAGAACGATGTAGTCTGCCAGTACGCACAGCCAAATGCATAGCGTAGAGCAAATCGTTTAGAAATTTGTTGTTCGGATTGGTCAAATCCAACTAAAAAAAATCTTATTCACGCAGAAGGTATGATCTGTATCGCATAATCACAAACACATTATATTAAACTTTAAATTACGCAGTAAGCTGTATATTCATACAGACATATCAAACAAAACGGATCTACTCCCTTTAAAGATCGGATGGGTGCGCTTTAGTGTTATTAAGGCGCGCAGTCTTAGAATACTAGTCATTGGCGAAATTTCTGGAACATGTCGCGCCACCCCATATTTTACGTTCCATAAGAAGAATGGTTTTCGAAAGCTACTGTATAGCATAATCTCGCGAAGGCGGTTTCTCTTCCTCACAAACAATTGGAGCAACAAGGAGCTATGGGACACAGAAGAATGGACATGTCCAAGCAAAGGTGGAATACAGACCAGCACACAAAACGTGTGTGCAGCAAATACATACAGAAACAGATTCAAATCCTCACTTACACAGTACATGCATACTAACGTAAAAATCGTTCCGCTGACCTCTTCCGATTCGGAATTAATTCAAGTATTTTTAACGTTTCACATACGGTGAGGAGTGCCTTGAATCTACTGTTGCAAAATATAGACAACACAAGAAAACGCGAAAAAATACTCACGCTCAAAGCGGCATTCAAACCTGCAATAAATGAGTGCGGGTCATCTACAGCAAAGAGCGCCATATACTGTGTAGTCATAAGGGTCTGACGGAATATTGCTTTATTATTTACCACTTTTTTCATGAACTAGCCAACAATCAACTACCTCCGTGTAGCAAATTCATCGCATTTTCTCAGAAGGGAAAAACATCCCCCGCATTTTAAGGAACTCAGAGGTTTCATTTTCTTGTTCACAAGATCTCCTCAGTGTTGCGTAATTCTGAGCCCAATGAGCCCACTCCATGTGCACTGTTCTACCTCTTTAAAAGCCGTTATTATTTTTCGGCAAGATCAGTTTAACCATTTAAAATAAAGTTAATTGAAATCAAATTTAAAAGATGGCCTTCTACCTCGAAGAAAATAAGATGTACGTTTCTTACAAAATCATTCGTTTAAAGCCGCTTACGATATATTTCGCTGTTCATTCTCGCAGCCAAAAAAAAAAAAGTAAAATGGCAAGTTATTGAAAGCTACAGACGAAAGCAAAAAGAATTGTGACTACACACACAGCTTGTTCGGTTATCATCGTCTGCAACAGCAACGTTGTTCTTGCCGTGACAATGCGGCAAATTCTCTGACTCCGGCGTAAAGCATGCAGCCTGCACGGAATATTTCAGGCGAAGCGTTTTGTTCTGGGATTCAACTACTTCGACGTCCACAAATCTTGTCACAAGATCCCACTCACAACACATGACGGTAGCACAGTTCTTGGAAAGATACGACGGTTTAAATACGTGGTAAGGACAGGAGGTTAATCAGAAAACACAAGCACTTACAAATTGGAAAGTCATTTTAGCTGCTTCTGGACAGTGACACCCCCACGCAAGTCGAATACGGTATGTATTTTAGAATCTACTGTACGAAGCAAGGAAAGTGTTGTGTTTACTATGAGCTTCTCCCGACGCCTTACGTTTCATTTCCAGTGAAAATTTTTCTGCTCAGAAACAGGAAGTTACATTCTACTCATTCAAAATATAGCGATAATGCTTGGAAGAGAATATTTCTCAAATATTGTTAAAGTTGTTCTGAAAGTTTCTCTTCATGAAAACACAATGTTTCTTCCGACATTCAAAAAAAGACTCAAATTATCTAAAAATACTTCCAACTGTACCATAATTTATTTTAAGACGATGTCTTCCTAATGGATCCTTCTTTTTCGATGCAAACTCCATACGTTATTTTTCATCTGTCCTATATGCATTACACATTGTTGCTGCCTTTATCTTTTCTTTCCTCTTATTTGGGAACAAATATATTAGCGCAAATTTCGTTCATGATAACTTCATCATGCATCAACTCCAAGCTTTGCTCCTCGCCTTGTTTATAAGCGTCGTGCATCTAGAATTTCTAGGTAGATTTAAGATTATGGTCATACTGAATATCAGATTCCTGACTCCAGTGTTTTATAAGCTAACATCATCAAACCAAAAGCTGAATGCAGGATTTATATTTACTAATAATCTGTCTTAATTAAAAACTTGTCTCCTATATTACTTCAGATGGTGTCTGCATAGCTTCCACCTTAGATGTTCGCGCACTGTTAACACCGACTATACGAAATTATTATGTAATAATCTTGGTACCTAATTGCGAGAAATTCTGCCACGCACAGTCAGGAAATCTCATGCACGTACTTTCCTTAAAAAAACAGATTTTAAACAACATCGAGTTAAGTAAAAGTACGGTTACTGCCGAGTCCGAACTTGTACTTTGTCTTTTCAGCGATGTTATGCCCTGTAGTATGGTACGTGAGACTATGATTAAAAATCATCACGGTGACAACCTCAAAACTCTCACCTCACTGTGGTTTTCATTGAACACTTCAGCTGGAATACAAAACACAAATACATTAAATTGTTTGCTGAAATGCATATTAATCCGTCACACTCCTACGAAATAATTTAACCAAAAACTGTATCTCCACTGTACCTCCCATAATGACACCAAAATCTAACTCATGTTGGCTCAGTATCCGCACATCCCAATTTACAGCTGCTTTTCCTTGTGGAAATTCATAACCGGATAATCTCTTCCTTAAGCATTGCAGATATAAAATCTGTACCCTTTTCAAAGAAAGGTAAAACTGGTAGCTGTCATCGTCTGCCCGCAACGATTCCAATGTTTTCTGATTTGTTAGTATTGGTGGAGAGGGGGGACATTAAGAGTGGGTTGTGTGGGCGGTGGAGGAGAGAGAACATGGCGGAAAAGCTGCAATTTCGATGAATGTGAGAAGGGGAAGGATATAAGACCTGGAGAGGGAAAAAGCATGAGATGAGGAGAGGGTTTGTATGGAAAAGAATAAGCTGGGAAACTAACCGGGATATGGGGATTTTAATGGCATTAGATACATGTATTCTATTCCAATATAAAGCTATGACAAAAGCAGTCATAATTCAGCACTTCTGAACTGAGAAGAAAATAACATGATGGCCCTCAACTGACCTTTGGAGACAAACTAACATGGAAAAATGGTGTTGACTTCAGTTGAAAGGCAAATATTAGTAAAATTATACATTGGCTGCAGAAGACAAACGAGGCACAATTAGTGCTGAAATCGTGTCAAACAACGTACAGTATAAGGTACAAGAAGGACAGGGGGCATGAAAAGTTGGCTGACTTGATAAAACTATCGACTTGCATTCGTAAGGTACTTGCTTCTGACCTCGGTTAGGACACCGGCCAGCCTGCGATTTATTTTGTTTTACCTCAGTCCCTCTTAGTATTTGCCGGAACAGTACAACAATTAGGATAAAACGACTTCACTTAAAGCCCCTTATATTTCGTAATCTGCCAATAACCCTAACTTTCGACACCACTGCAGTAAATTGAACCACAAATAATGACATCGTCTCTGTAAGATTATGTTCACCTTTTTTTAGGATACAGACCACTGGCAATGTTGATCCTCCTGTTGTCACGAAGGCAGAGCACATCTTAGAAATAATATGTTAGTTAGTTATTTAGTTAGTTATTCAGCTTGTTTATTTGTTTGTTTGTTTGTTTGTTTGTTTGTTTGTTTGTTTGTTTGTTTGTTTGTTTGTTGATGTGTCTGCTCTTGAATAAGTGACTATGAATAAGAAAATGCGTGAATCAGTGAAGTTAAGCTTCCTCAGAATTCTCACACCGTATGTGGCATTACTTTCTCTGCATCTGTAGTTCTACAATACGAAACAGACTTGTATAAATAAAAATATGTTTTATCGTTGTTTTGTTATCAGTCAAGAAAATGATACTGAGGAAATATTAAATTTTCAGGTAATGCAACTTATCCATGAGTTATACCGAAGGTCCACTGAACAAATTCAATATTGTTCATTATTGCTACGTGGCTAAATATCCTTGTTCATTAATGTGTTTCGGAATGGGCCGCTAGGAGCGGATTATCGGCCCCTGGTGACATGTATGTAGTTGTACACTGCAGGTGCATGATATCACGACGAACTAAGTCGTTCTAGATGTAAAATGAAAATCTAAGTCCCTAATATTTGTTATAATTACTTATTCAATAATTAAGAATAAACATTCCGTTTTTGCCCTAACTGTTGTTGCATTTCACATTTAAACAAGCTTAACTTGCTGGGACCTCCAGTACAGAGTTATTAGAGATGATTGTCGGGGCTTTAACAACTTGAGATAAGAGTTTATGTTTTTTTTTTATTTAATAGAAAAACACTCCAAGTTTTTGTTACATACCTTACAGGTGCTCTATATGTGCACCCTTTGTGATTCAACAAACATCAACACGATAATCGAGTTCGTTCCAAACTGTTTGTAGCTTGTCAGCTATAATGATTTCAATGGCGGTTCTGATTCTTACCGTCAGTTTCGGGATAATTGTGGGAAGAGGAGGAACATAAACCTGATCCTTGACGTAACCCCATAGAAAGAAATCACATGCGATTGCATCTGGAGAACGAGGTGGCAGTTGTTAAAACCCCGACAATCATTTCGAATAACCCTGTAGATTCTCAGTTACATGTAAGCAGTTATGTTTTGATCTTTGCAACTTGAAGAGTTGATCTATGACAAATATTAAGTCTATCATTCTCCTTTTTACTGGGATAGATTCTCCAAGCAGAAACTACTTAAGAACGAAATGCTGCTTGTCTCTGAGCCCCTTAATCGTCGTGTCTGCTGTTACCATCAGCTAACTTAATGGTAGGTCATTATGTATGAGAATTTAGGAACGTGACATGTAATGATAAATTATTACTAACGCATGAGGGGGAATGACTCGGCCTCTTCTTTCATTATGTATTCTGCAAGATTTGAGAGTACTACGTGGCTTTCATATCTAAATCATGGCATTCCTCAACTACAAATATGATTATCCTTGATCTAGGTAAGCATATTTCACCTTCAGTTTACGTCTCGTATTCCATAATAAATTCATTACTTTACAGTATGGTTGTTTATACGTACCCCGTAGTACTTTTTTAAATTATTTTCAAAAAAACTTGTCCGAACATAATTATACAACAAATTGCCCCGTTTCTTGTACTTTCAGAATTCCACATAAACTTCATTTTCAGGCATAATTCCAAGAAGTTTAAGGTTAATTCGTCTCCCTTACGAAACACAGGACACCTTTACTTTAACATACAGCACTTCTCTTTCAGCTGGAAGATTGAAATGTATTCGTATAAGAAATAAATTCGTGTACGTTTGGGCCAACAGGTCATCAAAAAATGTCAAATTTCGTCGCAGTGACTCCAGTTTCACACTGATTAATATATTCCTCCTAAATGATTTGCTGTTGTTTTGTATTCGTGTAGCGTGTTGTTGAAGCCTGCATTTTGCAGTAATGTTGCCTTGCATATACATCAAACCCCAACCTGCAATTACAGGAAAAAATTATAGAGAAAATTAGATCACAAAATTGATGTTTCGTGCTTATGATATGGTCATGCCGATCATGGCGGTACAAAGTTATCTGGTATTGGATTCAGAGAAGCAAAAATAGTTGAAAGTCTTCGGATACGAATAAAGCGACAGGCAGTCATTACTCGTGCTAAAGGAACCTGAGAGTAGGAAGGCATACAATTTTAATAATGCTAAACTATATTTCTACTGCTTACAGGAATAAGCGGAGACACCAAATTCACAAACATACATACAAATGAGGAAAAAGATAATAGTAAGTTAAATAAACAGAAAAAGAGGAAACATCATTTATTCATCTTAATTATAATGCATTTTTACTGAAGTACCGTTTTGACTTAAGTTGCATGAGAATGGCGACGGTCCTTGACAAGTGAGCCGTAACCTAAAGACGTAACAGTTAGCTCAGACCAATCGTCGGGACGGTACTGCATCTCTAGAAAATTTAGTACAGCCGCCAACTTGATACTTCACAATATAAAAATTCGTGAATGTTTAAGACACGCCTTTAATGTCACAATTCCAGTTCTTATTTCGTAACGTACAGTAAGTTACAATTTATTTTCTTAAAACAGACACACAGAATAGGCCCATGTAGTTGACCAAGACACCCCTCGGCTACAGCGTAGATTCAATTATATTACAAGATCAACATAAAACACGTGTCTGTTTTAAACCCTCCTGTTTATGAAGCACCTACCTGACAGGTCTCTAAATAAGCCAATTTCTCTTCTTCCTTATTTATTCCACTCAGTATAACCCAATTATATTTAAATATAATGCGAATTTCTTTAATTGATTAAATGTTAGTCTAATGCGTGAGACTCGTCCACGTACGACTTACGGTAACGAACAGGTCAAAAAGTCAAAAAAACACTGCACTTTTTATCAAAAGTGAACGGATTTTCATTTTGTTGAACATCTCTTTAGATAACAGAGATTTCAGCTGTGACACTTTAAATAATTTGTAACCATCTGCTTCACAGTCTTCACAGACCAGAACCTCTGTATTGTTCCGATTCAGAAGTAATGTTACACTGAAAGCTGTAGCAGCTGTTTAACTCCTCGGATGTGGGATCGGTCCAAAGGAAGGCAAAGACCAACACAAAGACTGAAAAGCATCCACATACATCCACATACATCCACATACATCCACACCTCAAATATTTCACACACGGCACGTTCTCGAGTTTCAGTTTTTGTCTTTTTCGTTTTTTTCCGTTTTCCTATGTTTGTGCAAGCCTAATTCGTGTTGATAGGTGGAAAGTCAGCCCGTGAGTTTCGTCTCCTGAATTATTTAAAGGCTTAGAATGAATCTCCAGCCAATTCTGAAATAGTTTCTTAGAATAGGCCACGATCGCTTCGTCTCAATCATTTCTGACTCACCGTCCGTACAAAACGTAAAATAACCAACAAAGGCAGTAAGTGTGCATGAATTACGGAAACCCGAGCTGACGACTATAAGGATGATACCAATATAAGCTCACATTCAGCATCCCTAAGGGACTTATATATTTAAATACCAGATGGCACTATGTACAAACTCACACATGCAGATGGAATTTTGTAGCGTTCTGGACGAAACCACCCACACATTAAACAGTCCATATGCCTCAGCCTGACAATAAGACATACCCTGTCATTCTTCCGTTGGCCAGGGATACAATTTTTGTCTACTTGCAACCACCTATACATAAGATTTCATTTAGGTCCGACTCAAGAGAACAACCACCGTCAGTTTCATTCAGATATCATAGGCCAGCTCCCAAACCAATTAGGGTTGTTCTCGAGACGGAACCCCTCAAGATGAGTGACCACTGAGAAGACCGAATGATCCCTGAGCTCCACAACCACCCTTCCCCTAGAAATCTTCAAGAATATATAAAAGCTAAGAATAAATATCATCGATAACAGTCACGTTCAGACCAGCTCTGGGGCACACCCAGATCCTTATCCAATACGTATTTTGGCTCTCTCTCCTGGGGTAAGTCGCTTCAAGCGCAAAGCCAACCAGTCACCTCCATCTGGTTCAATGATACAGAATGAATTATGTACTGCATCCATGTCCCATGCCCCATGGACTTTAAAACATAGTCTTTTCACGAAGGCAGAACCTTGCCTTACTGAGAAATAAATCTTTTTTAAATATGTATAACCTTCTTCTTACAGTCTTCAGTTTATACTCTGCACAAAGTCTCTATGATTTGATATTTCGGCAGGCATACGTGTAAAAGGGTATCTGACACAACCTACATCTTTGTCTATCCTGACAGAAACTCATTATTCACGATCACTACGCATCACTAACAGTGTCGGACACAAAGCAAAATGAAACTGGGTGGAGCCACGTGTTCCAAACTACGTGCGTTCCTGCGATTAAATCAGCTACGTGTGAAATGACAACGAAACACTGAAGGCGGAGAGAAATGAAGTGCAATTCAAACACCCTTCGTGCTCTCACATGTTCAAAAAATATTCAGCAAAGAATCACCTTCTGTTGCTATGGTGAATTTTGGGGTTCCGTAAGATTAGTACATAGAGCAGAAATTTCTCTCTCACATGTTCTCGAAAATAAACATTTTAAACGCATATATCCCCTTCACGTTTCAAAAATTGCCTAACATAACTGCTATATAAGTTCGACAGCACCATATCTCATTTTCGTAAACAAAAACAAAAAGATTCGAAAATTGGTCCTGTCTCCCACATAAAATGTAATTATAAACCCAGGTCTATTTTCCTTCGATGTGGAGCTAATGTCTGTTGTCTCTGGACCAAGGAGTTGGTTTCCTAATTAGCTGAAAAAAGAAGCACAGACAGTTTTCACAATGCTGCGTTCCTAAACGAGACATTACACATGCCTTCCATGGGCCTTAGTACTGGTTTTGTAAAGGTATGTTTATATTTTTAATAATGTGGAAGCACCTTGGTCAACATCTTCTAGGCTTACACTGAAAAAACAGCCTGCATTTTTAGGAACTGTACAGAACACAATTTCAGGGCCCTACATATAACAAAATGACACATTTATCTCTGTCACCTCTCACGTTCATAGGACTGACACGTTAGTATTATTAACAATAGGGGATTAGATCATAGAAAAGTAAGGCAGCCTCTGATTTCGTATGTACTTTCATAGTTTTAAGAAAATCCGTCCAATCTTTAAGAAGCTATTACAGCAGGACAGAGAAACACGGACACAATGATACCATAAACGCGTGTTTCCTTGCAAAATTACTGCTAACATTTTCTGGATTAATTATTAAATTCCTTGACTTCGTTGATATTCTTATTTGGTTCACGCAGAACCACAGTCCACAGCAATGACATACATCGAGAGTTTTACACGTGTGGTTAGAAAGTAACCAAAATACACGCATATTAACACCAGCAAATACGCTACCTTGCAGTATTTAATTACCAGAGCTGAATATCGGCCAGTGCCTGAAGTTTTGTATGGGTTGTCAATCTCTCCGAGCGAATTCCAGCATCTACGGCCCTGTAATTTATTTACGGTGATATTATATATAAAACCTAAAGAAAGGAAACATAATATGATAAACTCAAAGGACACACAACCTAATACATACACGCATTTACGTATCACAAACAAAATCGAAACACAAATTTTATTGCTTCAAAGTTACTGAGGGTTTAAGTACATACAAGGACGAGTGACTTAATAAAATTGTACTTACTATGAAGGATTTTATCCTGCACTGTTGTCTCCTTAGGTATTTCGTGGAATCATGTGTACATATAGAGACACATAGCATTTTTTTGGAGGAGGGATGTGAGTGCCAGATTTTGGGGGAAAGTTTCTTGGGTTAAATTGAATCGATATAAGCAACAAATCTTATAACCTAAGTCGAAATGGTATGGAATTATTCAATGAAGAAAATATGGTCTTCTTGCGGTTCCGTACACTGTACTAGTTTAGAGTGATTCGTACACCGCGCAGGTTCGTCCTTGAGACGAAGCCAAGCCATGCGACGCGTGTGCTGTGTAAACTACTTGGAAACCTAAGGACGATATTTATGAAATTGGTGCGAGGGTTTTTCCTACTTAATCGAAGTCTGTCTGCCACTCAGATGCTAAACAGATGTTATGTACAAATGTTAACATTACAGACACTGTGAATTTCTCTTAGTTTTAATACGCATCTGGTAATAATATAGGTACAACACCTCTCATCCTTTACAGATTCTCTCGCCATTATTTCCGTAATCGTTTAACTTCGTACATAACTCTGTTGGGTTACATCTATGTACTTAATCTAAGGAACGTTACCCGAAAGTCTGACACATTTCCCCCTGGATCATCCTGTATATATTCAACCACGGTCCGATTCGCCTTCACTTCGCAAGTTTTCGCCAGTAACAGACAACAATCAGGTGAACTTATTTTTAAGAGGAACAAAACTGGTTTACATGTAAATAAAAGAAGTCGAGGCTGAAGTGAAATTGACACATTTACATGACTTTATACATTATAAAAAGCAAACCCGAGTTTATACATAAAGTATTAAAATCTTTAGGGATGTTTGACCGTGCATCTTCCTCATGAAATAACTTGAAATGCCAACTTGGTGCAACAAGGTAATTTTATTACTGTATTCTTAGCTCGACATGTTTCGGGTACATACGCACATCATCAGGAGCATTGGATGTTGAGTTGCAGCATATGGTTTTCTGCACCGAGTTTTGGGATGGGTGGTGGTCTTCAGAGCCGCTGCGTAGGTCGTGTTTACGGTGCGGCTCTGAAGACCACCACCCATCCCAAAACTCGGTGCAGAAAACCATATGCTGCAACTCAACATCCAATGCTCCTGATGATGTGCGTATGTACCCGAAACA
>Ga0131853_10003588_pt1 | contig 27825 bp, 18 predicted proteins | sample TergutLab28metaG_FD_92764 | JGI IMG/M metagenome (GOLD analysis project Ga0131853, IMG submission 92764) | Labiotermes labralis P1 segment gut microbial communities from Petit-Saut dam, French Guiana - Lab288 P1 (version 2) (version 2) | ecosystem: Host-associated > Arthropoda: Insects >...
AAATCCTTATTTTAATGTGAAAGAAACGAGTAATGGGTACACAATTTTAATACTGGGACCTACTGGCAAGTGACCGCCTGGAAGACCAACAAGAGATGGGTGGCTAACATTAAGGTGGATCTTTGGAACGAGGTTTATAAGATAGCTGCTACATGAAAGAGGCACAGGACTGTCTAATGATGCAGTTTATATCAGTAGTGTTCCGTCATCGGGTTCTGCTAACAGATATTTGGCTTGGACGAGGGCCGCATGGACAGATGAAGGAATATACGTAATAGGCTTCAGGTTGTTTGTATTCCCGCAGACGAAACCAACGTTACGTTCTTATCTCGTCACCAGAATGAGGGATGCATTTTTTATATATGGGCAAGGCTGCTAACTAACACTTCGAAACTGTGGAATATTTAAAATATGTCGTAAGCGCACTAACAAATCATGTATTCACGAAGAAGTTAAGAGCTGATTAATTCGAGTAATGCTTAACTTCTTTCAGTTCAGAATCTTTAGTCTGTCAGTCTTTTAACTAAAAACGGAAAAATATGTAGGCCATAAATTGTAATTTTTGTATTTTTTGGATTCGTGCGAAAATTGACCCTCTGCCCATGTAGAGAACAGATTGAAGCTTTTTTTTTTAATTGGAAATGGAGGATTGTGACTTTTGAGGTAGGGATTAAGGAGGAGGCTAGATACATTTAAATAACGAGGATCTGTATTATTTATACTATAGCTGATATAATAAAGGAAGACAAAGTGGGGCGCTATTCAGAACGTGTCGAGGGGTGAGAAGTGAATTTAAAATTGTAGTTGGGAAACCTGAAAGGAAGAAGCCGTTTGGGACTTATAAGCGGATATAGAAAAGTAATGTTAAAATGGGGCTTAACAGTTTGAAACCTGAGAATTATTTAAATAGCATCTAAAGTTAAGTTGGTACCTCACAGAGCGGGCGGTGATAGCTCAGTCTGTGTAGGGACGCGCTGCATGCTGAACGGTCCGGAGATCAAATTCTGTTGGGGGCAAGATTTTCCGCATCTGTTCAGAGCTGCCCTGAGGCCTACCCATCCTCCTGTAAATGGATACTGGGTTCCTTTCCCGGGGGGGGGGTAAAACAGCCCGGTCGTGGCGTTGACCACCCATCCCATCTAACGCTGAGGTTAAAGGAAGAGTAGAGATATAGCTGTACTCCCCTTCTGGGCCTTCATGGCCAGGTCTGGGGTGAACTTTAACTTACTTTTACCTCACAGAAAACACAGTGCATGATTAAAAAGGCTTGCCGATCGCAGGGCCGCGAGGTCTAAGTAATGGGACTGTGGCCGTTCGCTTCCAGGGATTGTGGTTTTGAATCCCGCCGGGGGCATGCATGTCTATCTCGTGTGAGTTTTATGTGTTGTCAGGTAGAGACCTCTGCGTCGGGCTGATCACTCGTCGAGAGGAGTCTTAGTCAGTGTGGCGTGTCTGTTAGTGATCGTGAAGCCTCGTCAGTGAGGAGGCCCTGACCCAGTAGGGGCTGTCGCGCCATGAACAATTAGTAGTTTGGAACGCGAAGAGTCGAGTAGCACATTTTACTTGCTTTAGGCAGGCTTAAATGTTCTCCTCAGAATCCTGTTCAGAGTGAGTGTTGCGCTCGTGAGTTGAAACATTCTCGACAGCCCTGGGCCTTGCTGTAATTCATGCACCGGCCTTGCTCAAATCGCATGAAATGGCGTCAGCATAAAAATGAATATTAATGTTGAGCTCGCTGTCATCCATCGCTAGTCGAGCTTTGAGTAGGTGTATGGACCATGTTGTTGTTCCCAGTTTGCACGGCAGTTCGGCGCTTGCCATGCCTCGGTTGGTGTTTGGTCGAATGGTCCGCTATAATATTGTTATCCCTAATCCTTGATTTTATAATACACGAATAGGGTTTAACACAGAATCGCATTGGGTGCTTCGTTCCTTGTGTAACACAATTGCAAACGTTAATTACCATATTCTGTGGTATGACACCCTATCGTTTGGTAAATTTGTCTCAAGAGTACTCTGAAATTGGAGACGTTCCTCCGAAACTTTGGTGCCTACGTACGAAACTGGAGAACGTCAAACTTTAAAAGATGACAATCTTCATACATAGTCATCGCCATGAGAACCTCAAATCTTACAATTTCTAGCACGTGTACGCCTAGTTTTTGCGTGAGACACAATTATTCTAACACCGACTGCCGAACCCGATTGCGTGTCTCACTACGGACGCCTTTGCTTTTCACGTATACATGCTGTAGGCAAGAATCATTTCTAATTTAGAATCATTGTATTGCTTTCATAAGATATACTCCCACCCCCCATATTCCATCTTTATCCATGCCACATGACTCGTCAGGGTAGGCCTGCACTTGTATGCTGTGATTTTACATACCTCTTGCACGGCATCCCAGATTAATTTTTTATAGCGCTGCGATAACCTCTTTAACATTCAATAAATCTGCATTTCACTACTGAGTGCAGTTACACCCTTATTTCGCGTGGTTCATAAATCACTGGCGTGAGGAATCCTGGGCGCAGATTAAAGAATGTGGACATCCATACAGGATCATACCACAAATTCTCACAACTTTCCTTTATTTATGTAGTGTTTATTTTTTATCTTTATCTTTATGACTGAAATTAAGAAGTGTTAATGAAAATGATGACATTCGCAGTTAGTTTTTTATATTCATGGGTCCGTGCCTCGTGCATAAAATTTAATAATTGTCCAACAAGATGCGACTGTATTCAGTGTATTATATTTCTGTAGGCAGCTCTACATGTTTCGGGTGTAGACACCCATCATCAGGAGCTCGTACAGCTGTAATTACAGCTTCTGACACTGGTCAGCTGCAATGAATAAAGGCTAGTAACATTCAATATAACCAATCTAGAATTTTAAATTATATATTAGTAGAAGCGTATTTTATTCATTGCAGCTGACCAATGCCAGAAGCTGTAATTACAGTTGTACGAGCTCCTGATGATGGGTGTCAACACCCGAAACATGTAGAGCTGCCTACAGAGATAAAATAAAACTGAATACAGTCGCATACTGTTGGACAATTATTAAATTCGCGGTTAGATTTGGGATGCCTAAAGGTAGAAGGGATCATAATACCTTGGCTACTGTTTTAAATTCACACCTATTGTTTCTCTAAACATCACTGATTGTGAACGAGAAGAATATATTTTGAAAGGGAGTAATTGGCTGAATAAAGAGAGACCAACTTGATGTCACTTGCTTTGTTATTTCATTATTTAATGCTCAACATGTTTCGGATGTTAATACATCCATCCTCAGGAGCTTGCGACTTATTTGATGAGTTATTTCATGGGATGTATTGCTCTGGTACGATGTGTGTTGCTGTTACGTTGTGGTTTGGCTGGGATGGTGTGGTATCCGGATGCAGGCTGAAGCAGTAATGAAATAACTCAACAAATAAGTCGCAAGCTCCTGATGATGGATGTATTAACATCCGAAACATGTTGAGCATTAAATAATGAAATAACAAAGCAAGTGACATCAAGTTGGTCTGTCCTTATTCAACTATCGAGATGATGCACGTTCCAATAAACGTAAGGAGTAATTGGCGTTGTAAACAACTTATTATTTAGATTTGTTTTATGTAATGCCTGAAATGTGTTCAGACTTCGGCCTGTATTCGCCGCTATAAATCTGGAAAATTCGCCGACAGAATTTCTGAAGCTTTAACAGAATACGCCACCTAGCTTCGTCGTCCATTCCTGAAGTTCATAATCCTCTTAGTAGCACCGTCTCTAATCCTTGCAGAAGAAAAGCGAGGTAACGCATTACTGTACAAGATGTTCAGATCTGGAACAGGGAATTTAATCTCAGTTTTACGAGTTCGCTTGTTTTGAAGATTACTTATTTTTTTGTAATTATCAGTTTTTATGCGTTCTTTTTATTCAGCGAATGGAATGAACACAGCAAGGATATCGTACTTCTCATACTTCTACTGTATGAATCCTGGATTGCGTAAAATGTATAAATATGAAAAAGATAAATAAACCTAGGAATTTTATTTCTATGCAATGAATAGGGCATCGCGGATGAAAACATAATGGGCCTCAAAATAAGGATCATCATCTTTTAATTATGTAGGGTACCAGGCACTCCATTGAGACTGTGAATTTTTCCGATATCGGAAATACTGCCCAAGATCATTAGCTCTTTATGTTGGGCTTGTGATAAATTAGGTTGCTATTGGAAACCAGTAAACAAGTGTGTGTTGAAGATAATCTGTGGGCTTTCTGGAAAGAAAAGAAAAAATAAACTTTTCAAGATTACCAACTTTGTGGGTGTTTGTGTTCTTTTTTGCTGTAAAACCGTGCTAGCCATTTAGGCACTTAAGCCGCTTTCTGCGCATTTCAGCTTAAAGATTCCAGGAGGTGACAGTCTCCAAATTAGGGATAGAACAATTCTGACAAACCTTTTGGATTTGGTGTTGCTGACCGCTGTAAAAGAAGTAGCGTGCGATACACAGCGTATTTAGTGAAAGTGGTGTACATGATTTATTTTCATAGTGAAAGGTGAAGTTGTCCCTTTGCACGCCATGAAGGCTATGGGGGAATGGAAGCCGCTACAGTTACTAACCTCCGTATTATATAGCGTGACTGGTCAGATTCACGGCCCGGCCGCTTTACCCCCGATACCCACTGAATACATGATTGGGTTGGCCCTAAAGCCAGGTCCGTCGCTTGGAAGAAAAGACCAATCTATTGATACCCTTTATACTTAATGACAGAAGGGTAGTTTTGTGCCTGCAATCATAACTCAACGCGGTGCTTGTGTGCAGTCGCATGATGAAATCTATTGTACTGTTCACACATTTATGTCCATATCATAGAGAGGACTCTAAGGCCCGGTTTCTTGCTGTTTCCACCTTTGGGGATCATTCCATAGTGCAGTGTTTCTCAACCTTTGTGAGACCGCGGCCCGGTAAATTCTTTTTTCATAAGACGAGGCCCGGTCCCAACAAATTTACCTTTCCATTTTTTTTAAGTTCATACATTAAACTAACATAAGTATTAATAATTAATTATGGCATAATAATAAAGAGTATTAGTACAATTATATATACGGTGTGGCATGTTGACAAATATAAAATTACATTTAAATTAGTTATCAGTCACTGGACTAATGAAATCTTGTAGCATTTTGTAGTTTCCTCAAGCCACCATCTGGGTCTGAGTGTTTCGACACATTCACGAATATTTTTCCCCTCAGAATATTTCCACTGTAAAACATTTATTCGTGAAAATTGCTTATAAAACTAAAATGACAAATTCCAGGAGAACCTCCTGCGGCCCGGTATAATAGATGCCAGGGCCCGGTACCGGGCCGCGGCCCGGCGGTTGAGAAAGACTGCCATAGTGTGTAAAAGGCTCCCAACCAGGAGACACAACATGAGCTAAGCTTCATAACATGTTAAAACTATCCAGTCGGAATACAGGGGTTTTTTTTTTAATATTCTAACAAAGTTGACACTGCTCTTTCTTTTGTTTCATCCGAATGCAGAATGGCGTCATGTACCTCCGGTTTCCATAGCGACCAGTTTCATTGCTTCCCGTTCCTGCAGACAGTTATATATGTTTAATGGAAAATCTATCGCTTTGAGTCCAGCATAACTGATTGCTTTTCTATTCCCGCAAAGCAGTTTCCGAGAATGCATGTTACTTGAATCTAAATGTAGTGTTGGTGGGTGATAAAATCTGCGTTAGCTAAGGTCTGCCGTGAATGCTAGTAATAGGGTGGAGTGTGGCATTGGACACAATGGACCGTTTCGCATTTCACTTCTCGTCACCTGTTTCCGGCAGTGAAATTTTTGCTATTTATTCATACTCGCAGTAGTGACGTAATTCCAGTTTACCGATCCCCGTAAGTGTTGCTACTGAAATTTTGTGAATCTCACTCAATAAAATTTTGTACACTCCCCTTCCCTTGCGATTCACTCTCTTTGTTGCGGGCTGAGAGCTGTCATGTCTTATTTGTACTTTTGTTTAAAACGATCCTTCGAACACCGAGTCTTGGCATTAGAAGTACCGTGTGAAGGACATGCAGGAATTAAGGTTTAATTTAGGTTAAGGTTCAATTTTAGTTTTAAATCTTGGGTTTGGCGTGTTTGATGTGTTAACAGTCGCAAGCAACCATTGAAGCCAATTCGACATAAATCTGCCCATCGACCAAACTGTTTCTTATTCTGAATATCACAAGATCGAATCTCTGCACAGAAGCCGGTTTTTATGCCTTTCCTAGTTTTTTTTTATTTTTATCTGCCAGTATCATTGCAGTCTTTCCGAGGACATTGAGCAGTCGTGTTTGACTGTCACTATTAATGGCATGTAGGAAATAATCCAGTGATACGTCTCCAATTAAGCTCAGTCACATAGATTAGATGTGGTTCCTCATTCATGAGGTTTCTAGATCACACACAACGACGCACCACAGTCGGTAGGACTCCTCTGGACGAGTGGTCAGCTCGTCGCAGAGACCTCTACCTGACAACAAAACACAACGCTCACAACAGACAGACATCCGTGCCCCCCGGTGGGATTCGAACCCACAATCCCAGCATGCGAGCGGCCGTAGACCTACGCCTTAGACCGCGCAGCCACTGGGACCGGAATTTCCTAGTCTAATGGAGCAAATTCTGAAACGTGAGCTTAAATAGACCACTGCAGCATTTTTCACGCCCCTTCCAACTCACACTTGCTGTCATCGTGTCATCACTTCAACACTGCAGAACCGTTGCATGAACCCCTGAAAGTTTGTGACAACAGGCTGTAATCGTACTGTGGATGTTCCTCTCGGACATCGTCTAGTTTTGAAATATGAGCATTAAAGTATCGAATTGTGCGACGGTTCTTGGGCTGGCTCTTTCTGGGATTTCAGGCAAGGAAAACGAAGTTCAAACGTGTTGGCACTTTGATTAATGTGTCTCCGTTAAGAAGTGCAACGAACATACTTTTCTATAATTTTTCATGTCTTCATATTGGCAACAGACACAGGTGGAGAAGAACCTCTATAGCACAGTAACCAAAACAAACCAGCCTCCCACCGAATCAACCAACCAACCAAAGAGCTAATTGAAGGCAGTCCGATCTCCCTCGGTCTGTTAGCCATTCCTGCGTTTGACCGCGCCGCTGGGCTCAGTAACAGACACCTTAAACTATAAGTGGGGTGTGCGCTTACGCTAACGAATTCCCGCCGCGGTTGAGGACCTCAACGTTGACGAACTAAACACCATTGCCCGACCTGCAATGGGCCTTTATGATGGCAACCATAACAACTGTAATAGCGTCGCAATATAACCTCCGGCCCCACAAACCTGAGGAGGTGTCCTACGTTAAGTGGCCCTTGTCTCTCGGGTGTTGGGAATCTACCTGCTCAGAGCCATCAAACAGACTCTGCGATTACCTCCCCGACTCTGTATCAGCTAAAGTAATGTATAGTAAACTTGTCCCCGTCTTTAACGAAGCGTAACGCTGGACATACGTATGAAGGACGTGGAGGTTTAGTTCAATGCCTTATTAACTTCAATAATAATATAGGTGCGTTTGCCTCTTGTGCTTCGCGCTCCAGCCGCTACACTTTCAGGAAAAGAGCAGCCCACGTACGAATGCGGTAGGGAAGAGACAGTTTTCTGCACTTTGGGGGGATCATATCCGTAGTTCCAGCTGTTAGCCTAGTAACGATACTGAGTTATGTATTCCGGACTCCAGCTGTATCGAGTAGTTTTATATTTGCTTCATGCATTCTGCTGTGTTTTTGACGCAAACGAAGAAATCTAAAACAATATTTTCCCAGCTCTCTTACTAGTAAGTGCAACATCGCATTACATTTATTCGCCGTTACTACATGTTTCGGCTAAAATTGGCCATTATCAAATCAATTTCAGGCGTTTTTCTAGTTTCAAACGCATTGAATACGACACATTTGCTGTGAATGTGGATATTTTAAATACGTCATATTCAGTGCATTTGGAACTAGAAGAGGTATGGAATTGACATCATAATGGCTAATTTCATCCGAAACACCTGGTCTTAGATTATATCAGACAAAAAGGCAACTTGATATTGTACTTACTAATGTAATAGAACTGAAAATTCCATTCTATATTTGTTCATCTATCTCGAATAATATGTATGTATTAGGTCGACTGTTTTTAGAGAGGGCTGTGTAAGAAGGAGGTTGTGGCCTGCTTTAATGTGCAACTCTAAACAAAAGGATAAAAGAACTTCAGTCGTGGTAACCACTTTCTGGGACGAGATTCGAACCTGGCACTTCCTGAATGTCTGTTGAACACTACCGTTATGACAAACTGCTCGCCGGAACTTCCATACAACAATATTGTGATAGTCGGTGCCAGATTCAACACGTGGACATTTCAGGCGTGTGTATTGCACTTTTGCATAAATAACTGGCTTCAAGTAAAACTGAATGAAACATGCTAAAGCGATATTGGGGATGCTTTGCAGTCCTTTGAAGCGGGTCAGGGAAAAGTCATGACAGGCAGCCTTTTGTGCTTCTATGTCTCACTATTGCTTGAGGGAGTTTTAAAAATCAAGGAAACGTGCGAATCGATAGGTTTTAGAGAAAAATACTGAAAAGTGTTTCATAAAGGACTTACTTGCTTCATTAAATTTTATCAACCACGTGGCGTTGAATTACAAGTTAATTATGAAAGCTGAATTGTCAAGGACGCGAAGGGCAGAAGTCGTGGTCCACGTTAAAGCGTCATCACGACTTTTTTTAGAAGAAATAGCGGAAAATCTTAACGAATTCTGAATGGCCCGTCACGGAGCTGAAATTCGATTTTCGACCTCTTGTCCGGTTACTACCGCACATTGCCTTCGGTGTCTTGTGCACCTATTACACTGTCCTCTACCTTTTAGACTGGTAATAAGCTTGTATGAAGTGAATGAACCACTGGCCAGATATTAATTGGAATACTTTCGTTGCTTCATTTACTGAATAAATCTCCAGTTTGTTGCGGTTTGTGAAGTAACTGGCTTACCGCCGTTGCTTTAGAACTGGAACTTTCGGCTTGTTCCTATTTCGAAGCGTGCGCACTTTGGGTAATTAAAGCTTTGTATAATGCGGTAACTTGCTCTGGAATTCCTACTTTTTGTTTTCGTTCCTCAGAGGTACACTCCCTCCCGGATTAAAATCTTCACGTTTTTACTCAAAGGGTGTTTGGTTTTATGGATGTACAAGATCATTCCTGAGGAGTTGACAGTTATTCTACTAGTTATTGCGTTCACTGTTTTTGTGCATTTTATTGCAGTTTTCAAAAAATGCCACTATTTCGTGCCAGTTCGGCCCATTTCACGTCTCCATCACCGTAAGATCAGTTTGAATATTATTCACTCACTCACGTCTAGGCATTCCAGGTGATCTTTTCGGATGGGGTTCCACATTTAATTTTCATGTTTTTTTGTTTCCTTCGTTCGTGTTTACGTATTTTGTCCATTGCATTCTCCTGTATTTCGTGACTTAAACAGTACTCAGTAAAGAGTACTAATTGTGGAGCGTGTGGTTATGTAACTCTACTTTCATCTTCGCGGTCTTCGGTCCAAGTTTTATGCTCAGCACGCTGTTCTTAAGCAACTTCAGTCCACCTGTCAAATGGGAACGACTTAACAGATGTTTCGAATAATGCTTTGTATCACGGAGAAATGCACTCCAACGTTGTGTGTGGGCGACTTATTATTTGTTCTGTTACTTGAATAAAGGGTGAGATAGACCGGACATGTAACACCCGTATGAGAGAGAAAGAAATACAATATTTTTATTTCCAACTGTGAAGGGAAACGGCATTGGGGTGGAGGGGGGGGGCTAGGCACGGATTATTGTATAATAAAATGTATCTTAGGGAGACAGAATGCGAAGATGTGACCTAGATTGAACTGATTCAGGATCGGCCCCAATAACTGTCATGCAGTAAGGACGTTTCAGGCTTCTTCCAAATAAAGAAACGGTTAAGACATGTCGTGCTCTGTAGGATTAGTTTACGAATCCCAGACATGGTTGCGTGAGAGGAAATGCCGTCTGTCAGATTCTGAGATGTATATCACGTTTGGAGTCGTTTAGTTTATATACTGTCTCGTCTGAAAAATAACATTAAAAGTTACTGAACCGCCATCTTTCGGGGACGGAATTCGTCTCCGTCTTCAGGCTGAAAATAAAGTTAAGACCCACTGTATGAACGTGTATAGTCAAAGATACTCTCAGTCTCTAGGCAATCCATGTTACTTAAAGTAGAACCGTGCTTACGCCTAACGGCGGCACATAATAAAAAAAACTGGTATTAAAAAATTGTGCCATTGACTTACCAACCTAAAACCGAGATAGACAACGTAGTTGAATCAAATAGCGCCAGATGAAACACAACAAAACAGACATACATGCCTAGTTATATCTGATTCTAATAAAACATGACGTAAACTGAGTCTTTGTGTTACTGATAGTAATTCTGCGCGTATTAAGTAAGCTTCGAATAACTTCCATGCTAACTTGTGGTGGATGACTGGATGAGTAGCTGAGATAAGCTACCATTGTGAGTAGCTTTTCTGTAAACCTTCATTTTTAGTGCAGGTTCTTGCCTTCTAATAGAAGCTTCGAGAAAATGAATCGGATTATTTGTTCACTTGTCCTTGCTGTATTGTGCGGTAGGCCTTAGACTGTTCATGTGATGGCCAACAGCCTCTGATCGTCAGACATTGGACGTTTGTATTTGTTGCTAGTCTTAAGTGACATGGAATGACCTGAGGTAGAGTATTTTTACCCACCGGACCCATTTGAATAGGTTTGGACTGTACTTGTAGCCTGAACACGGAGACTTATCCTGCCATTATTAGTTTTAACAAGAGATTATGGACAAGTCCTTGATTTAAATGATACCAAATACGAAAAGAGTCGAGTTTCTTGTCCTTTTTTTTTTCTGAAACAGGAGAAGATTCTCAGTTATCCATTCGTGAGAGGCTAGCTCATGATATGCATGAGTGGACAGACTTGCAGATACAACACATACAGGTTAGCTAAGCGCTGCGGATAGTTGACTGTTCCACCACACTTCTGTTTCTTTTTCAATTGAAGAGGGTAAAGTTGAAATTGATTTTCAGAAACCTTTCCATTTGTTGACATTTGTCTGTTCGGTTTGGATTTGTCTTCATGTCACGTGGTAGCCAATAGCAGTCCAACGTCACAATTAATGTTTTTCTACGCCTGACGTCTGTCAGTTGTTGCACTCCCTGACAACGTAATTCTGGGCCTTTTGCTTGCTTATCCTGACACGTTCTTAATTTTGGTCAAGGTTCTGTGTACATCTCATACAGAATGTGCAAAACTGTTTACACTTCCAGTGTCCATGTAACAACTTTTCTGTTTGCACAGTTGCCCCGATGACGTTGCTCCGATGAGAACTAGCGTGTATGCGAGTATGTATGATATTCCAAACCCAGAACTGAACTTCATGGTGAATTTTGTTGCTTTCATGCTTATTCCCGAGGTTCCTGCTCTCCCAAAACTTTTTGTATTCCTGTTCACCCAACCTAAGTTATAACACACTTTGACGAAACTCATGGTGGTAGACCAACACTAAATTGCATCTGCACATTTTTATATTAGTATAGTTTGAATCGTTTGAACGTTTCCTTCACTTAAGAGCGAAATCGGCGTTTACGTAGGCATATTTTTTTTCGAGTCTTTTCACAAATCTTGACTAAACTTGATATACGGTAGAGTATAAATGTTAACATCCAACAGATGGACATTTATTCGTTTTGTGCACGTACACTTTTAAGGAGGCAAGTTATTTGAGAAATATTCTTTGAATTTTATGTAGTATAGAGAGTAACTGTTTGTACTGAACATGTATGTTATTAGGCCTCCTATTTCAAAAGTACAGATATCCAAAATATGTAATTCTACGTAGGTGAGACCACAGAGTAAGAATGAATTTTCATGAGTTTATTTTGCTTTGACATTCAGAGGTGCTACCTATAAAAAGCAGTAGAGACGCCAACGCACGTCACCCACAAAGACAGTACACCAAAACAGTTACCCAAAAGCCCGCACAGTGATCGCAACACGGTGGACAAAAACAGTATAGAACAAAATATCGAACAGTGTCAACATACAGAAGGAGGTACACACATCCACGTTGTAGAACAAGTCCGACCACAAGGAATGAGGAAACAGCGGACAAAACAACGAAATACGTTGATAATTTAATTAAAAGAATTACAAACCCGACAAACAAAACAAAAACTAACTTCCATTACGATCGTAGTCGTCAAGGAAAAAAAAAAGTTCAGTTACTAGAAACGTGTCCGTTCTGTTATAGCACAACAACAAAAACTGCAGGAAAACTTTACCCGACAATACCGTGCAACAATCCAGAGAGCGATACCGGTTGAAAAGCACAACTATCCTTATCAAATAGGAAAAATAGACGTACCCAAATATCAGCCATAATGCGACAACGGAACTCACAATTGAATATCCGGTGATCATCAACGCACTGTTAAGGAAGAATTTTTAAATATTTTAATGTTTAGACACAATTCTGTAAATAGCACACTTTATAAACAAAATCAAAACCTTTTTATAAAGTTTTAACTAGATGTATTCCACAATTGTAAACACTATGGGATCCCTAAGTGGGCGAAGCATCTGGTAATGGAAAATGTTCTAAGGGTCTGAAGATGACTAACCTTTAGTCGAAACATGTAGCCTTGCTTAAGAATAAAAAAGATAGTGCTGACATATACTGTGTAACGTTAATTGAATTACAAGCACATCATGATGCCTTCATGCAGAATATTTATCTCAAGCTGTACGCAGTGACGCGAACACAAAATCAGTTCGTTCTTCAGCTTCAGGACGTGGTATGTCATTGATGCTATCCTGGCATTTTTCTGGAGGGGCAGAGGCAAGCCATTAAAACATTATGAGGTCGACCCCGGGACGTCATGATTGCTAACTTAAATATATAAATTCATGTGTGTTGTTGTCTACGATATCGTTCTTGCGAGGGAGCCTAATGCTTTGAACGTTAAATATTGGTCGTTTTCTTTGTTATGGGCTCTTATGTCCCGAGAAATTATTTCGGCCGTAATGTCAGCATAAGATGTTCTAAAGGATAAGGATTCAAAGATTCGCTCGGAGTTGAATATCACTGAACGTAAGAACTTGACGTGGCAGAGATTACAAAAAGCGGCTTTTGAAATGTTTGTAGTTGGGTTTTCAAGCAACTTAAAGACGATCTTAGCTGCACAGAAAATTGCATGTTGCTCGGTGAAATTTTAGTTTTCTGTAGAGAACACCAAAATACAAAGAAAAGACAGTAGGGTCTAGGAAGACGCAGCGAGAAAGACGTCCTTACTTTCATGTTGTTATCTTTATTATTTTTTATTTTCAGCATTATCAGTAAATGTTACAGAAAATGAGGTCATATACAATTGCTAATACCGTAGGCAACTTGTCTCCCTTCTGTCGTTTAACTTACTTCAGACCTGTGCGTTTTCAACCAACCCGGAAGCTTTCAGGCCCTATTTCCTAGACTCAAGATTCACATTCGTTTCCGCACATTCTTAACACTTGTGTGATTTCTGTGTATATATAACGACGGTTCATCGCGTTGAGTGACTCAATGATTTTTATGAATGATCCACCTGAAAGACGCTTAGATCTACAGAAGTACAAGAAATCGAAAGGTCAGTCTGTGATATGTCATTATCGTTGCACGAATTTTGGAAACTCGGTGTTCTCTAAACTTGTGTCTTCAATTACGGTTTTCATTCTTCCAGGGCTTATCTTCAAAATCGAACAGTCGGACAGTTGGTCACTTGTTGACCTACTGAAGTAACAGTTACCGAACCGCGTCTTCGGAGGTCTTTTTTATTTCTTTGTTTAACGTGTCAATAATTTGGGAAGTCTGCCGGCCTCCCTGCATTCTGTGGGCGTAGAATTTTGATTTTAGTTGTTGGTTTATTAAAAAATTTCGTGGTTCCTTTTATTATTTCCACGTGTTGACTTATTTTACATTTCAAAAGTGAAGTGAGAGTATAATATTGAAACAGATCTTAACGAAATGGGATGAGAGAGCGTGGACTGGATTGATGTGGCTGAGGACAGGAACATTTGGCGGGGTCTTGTGACCACGGTAACGAGCCGTTGGTTTTCACAAAATGACGGGAATTTCTTTAATAGCTGAGAACCTGTTAGCTTGGCAAAAACGACTGTGCTGCATGGAGTTAGTTAACTATTGCTTGTGCATTTGCCACCCATAAAATTCTTTTCCTTTCTTTCACACCACCTTCTTAAACTGTGCAGCAAAAAGGGCGCAGAATATCACACGTTTTATTTCTTGGCGTGTTGCGAAGTTATTACCACGTTTCCTTAATTTAATGTAGTTTCTCGAAATAGTTGAGGTAATTATAATTTAATTAAGTAGTCTTGTTATGATAAGGTTATCATCGGAAGAGACTGTTAGGGTGATAGCAGTTTGTATCGCTTCCTGAATGCTACGGAATTCATAAAGTTGCTTGTAGTACAGTACAGTAGTGCTCACGCTGAATGTTACGTCAGTTGGATAAAGCGAGACAGTAGTATTCGTATATCGCACTGGACATCCGGTATCGGAACGTTCTTTTTCTCTGAATTCTTGACCCTGGACTATGATGAATCTGAAAGCCATCTAAAGCATAAAATTTTGTTCATATCCTCTAACGGCATCTGTCATAATGTATGTTACGCATGGAGGAATACGACCGCAGCGGACGCTTCGTTTAATACAACCCTGCGGGTTTGAATCTCGCCCAGGGCATGGATGTTTGTATAGTTTAACATCATTGTCACCCCTCCCCTCCCATTTTGAGAGATCTACCCACAGGCTGATACTAACAGCTGAGGAATCGTGGGAAGTCATTTCCAGGATTAGGGGGGGAACTGGGAACTTGAAAGCTATTGGAACTGCAGTCATAAAATCGGCTACAGCTGGAACAGCAGTCAAAGCAATATGCACGTTTGAAGTAACGTAGATATACGTACTTCTTGCAGTGAGAAAACACGCTTTTTTTTTCTGAAAGTGAACGTATATCGGAGAGGTCGTGCCCGTCTTGTTTGTTCATTTGTTATAACTCCAAAACAAGGGAAAGGATATTGATAAAATTTATTGGTAGCTGTTAAGCGAGCTGAAGTTGATTAATATCGATAAATTATAACTCCTATTTTACTTGAAACTCCTTTTAAGATCGAACTCTCTTAGTTAAATTTCTTTTTCAGCTTGGTGAATACTTAATCTGTCTTCAATTTGAGTAATTTGTAACAATATCTTATTCATGTTGGTCACTATCAGCACCTGAATTTGTTCGACTAATTTTATGTAGTCGCTTCAGATGTTAACCGCGTTAGTCACTAAATGTTAAACTTCACTTCCTGTCCATCAAGGACGGAGGAAACTGTTATGTTGGTGGGGACCTTAATCCTTTCTCATTCTCGACGCACAGTTCTGTTCTCGCTGTGTTTGATGCCGAATACGTCTACGGTCCATATAGCGTGATTTCAACAATACACCAAAAAGCTGAAACACGCAAGATGCCGAAAGGCTTCTGTATCTTCGTTGCTAATTCTTTTTCTTCTTCAGATGATGCAGCTTAATTTAATAAGCTTTAAATCAAGTGACGCGTGTTTCAACCCCGCAGTGTGGTAGTTAGGGAACATTCTCAACTGGCGCTGGTTTCATTTCGTGACAGATAACAGGAGGCGGGCTCTAGCACTTTTTCAGCACGTTATCACGATCGTGGCCTTGATTATGTGTTTCTGTACTTTTGAAATTAAAATAAAAACGAATTTCGTCGCACTTAATTAAAAGTTCTGCAGATTGTGAACTTTCTTTTATTATTCCCTGTACACGACATCCCGAGTTATATTCTCTGCACACTTGTTTGTCCCTCCACTCTGAATTTGTCGACTGTGGAGAGATGGTTATATCTTAGTCATTTTTTATACAGTCACTGCCGGTTTCGTAATTGCATTCGACATGTGGGTATTCATCATTGTATTCTTTTGTGGTGGGCTGATCTCCTGTTTAAGGATTTATGTCTCGTTCGTACACATTAAGAGTGGCTGAGAATTAATTATGACGTGAGAAAGAGTAGGTTGTGCTTAGTCGACAGCAAAAGGCGAAGGAAATAGAGAAAATTAAGAGTGAGAGGAAGGAGATGAGTGGTGATTTGGAGGGTAAAAAATGGGCAAGGAGGAGACGAAGAGGAAAGGTGACAAGTAAGAGAAGGAAATAATGAGAAGAGTAAGGGAAAGAAGGAAAACGAATAGGAAAAATAACCCGAAACAAGAAAATTAAAACTAAGAACAAGGGGGGGGGGGTAAGAAGCATTCGTGTATTTGTGCACATCCTGGGATTTAGATTTAACAAATTAAACGCCCACCCTCACATTTTTAATAATGATGTCACATCGTACCAGCACTCAAGGACACGTTGAACAGGTTGTGTGAAGCAGTGACAGTTGCAGAAAAGAACTTCTCTGCCATCCAACGCCGCTGAGAGGACGACGGCAATTCTCGTAGTCGGGACTCTGTCTGCTTCTTCTTGCGGGTTGAAGCCGTCAAAAACATATTACTAAGTCTGCTGCGGCGGCACTTATACAGTCCTATTTGGACTGTGAAGTGGCCTGGACACACTATGATGTCGCCACACAACAGCGGCCGGTCCTGGCTTCGAATGGCGGACGGAGTACTGCCTCTTCTCTTTCTTTAATTCAAATCAGTTCGCCGTATACGATTAACCTGCCCTCTCCTGTTGCCCTGAAATCTTTGCGTTTAGTACGGCGTTATTAAGCATCCACGAATGTACCATAAGAGTAATCGATCATCATTTAAATAACCACCGATGTTTCTCTTGGCTTCCTTCTACACCGTTCTGAATAATGCTGTCAAGTTCAGTGGTGAATTAAACGGACACGAGTCCTGCTCTTTGTTATTAATTTATTCAGCAATATTCTAAATGTACAAGTTCCGCTACTGCCTCTATAATCGGACATGGTTTCTCAATTAATCGCCAATCAGTCAGGCCGAGTTTAGCCTCAGACACGTCCGACGAATTGAATTATTAAATACTTTTCTATATTTGGCTGCCAGTACGTTTTTCGTCGGGGAGATGGACAATGTGAAACCATCATACAGGGATGAAATGTATTTATTGATTACTTAACCACACTCTGTGAATGATGTATGAATGATGATGTACCCAACCAACGGGTAAATAAAGAAGGCTGTTGAAATAATAAATTTGATCCTGTTCCAGAGATAACCAGTCCTCTATATCACTGACTCCCAAACTGTACTCCGTGGAGCCCAACGGAACCACAGGGAGTGTCCAAGGGATCCAGAAATATTTTCTGTAATGACGCATTTTAATTTTACAGAGAGTTACTTACTAATGCCATGTATTTAAAAGGAATGTGAGTTGTTTTAATTGCGCAGTACATTGAATTGGCACTACCGCTAGTAAACTGTGTTTACATAACTCAGCAGATAAGCGTGTCAGAAAGAAACGAAGATTTTTTTTTTAATAGTAATTCTATAATCAACCAATTTTACAATACGTTCACTTTAAATTGATATGGTTTTGATGTTTATTGGACCGTGCATCATTGTGATAACTGAAGAATAAAAAAACCAAATAGATACCACTTATTATTTCATTGTATTTCTTATAGGCTCAACATGTTTCGGACACTATTATGCCCATCATCAGGAGCTCGCGACTATGGTGTTGATTAACACATTGGTCGTTTCGTTCTTGGTTTGCTGTATGTTGGAGGTTAGGTGCAGTTAAGCTGGAGTAGTGTCCGGATGCAGCCTGCAACCCGGAAACTACTCCAGCCTACCCGCACCTAACCTCCAACATACAGAAAACCAAGAACGAAACGACCAATGTGTTAATCAACACCATAGTCGCGTGCTCCTGATGATGGGCATAGTAGTGCCCGAAACATGTTGAACCTATAAGGAGTACAATAAAATAATAAGTGACATCTAGTTGGCTTTTTTTTCAGTTAATAAGATTTTATTTAGTGTGATCGATTTGGCTGTGTCTTAATTTAGATTACATGAACTTGAACCAACACATTTTAACTTTTAATATGTATTAATTAGTTTAATGCATGCATTTAATTGGTCTAGGATCTTTCGAGTTATTAAAACCGAAACATATCACTAGCACGATGAAAATTTAGCGGGACACTTCCCTGTACAACAATTAAAATTTTGAGGTAACACAATTAATGGTATTAAGAAATGCTTTTTAATTGTTCCGATACAATATTTTGGTTGACATAATGGAACATAAGGACAGTGGTGTGCCGATACTGTGAAAACATATATGTGACCTTCCTCCAAATTAAGCACAAATTTCTACTTTTGATATTTATGTATTTACTTCTTCAAGAATTGGAAAACCGATAAGCATGAAAACATTTCTCACTTATTCTTTTGTAATTTTGCCCAGGTTTCGAATAATAGACTTAACGATGGTATTTTCCCCTTAGTGTTAAAATTGAAGTACTTCTACCAATTTTTTTCCTGAACGTGATTTTTTGTGTTCGGAAATCTCAGCATGATATCGTGCATTCTTTCGAGTAATTTCTACCGACTTTGAGATGTCTTGATTTCATCTCTAATTTATCAAGTGAGACTCATGGTGGTACCTCTGTTGCACAGCGCCGCCACTGTACGCGCGGCTGATGAGCTAATTACACTACAAGGCGATCTAAATGCAAATTGGTTTTCCATATTGACCGTTGAGGGCGTGGCAGTGCAGTTACATACAGCCAACATTCAACTATCCGGATCCCGCTGGTAGGAACTATCGTGATTTCCTTTTGTTAATCAGTGTCACCGCCTTTAGGGCTACCGCTGGATTGTGACATTACATTTATAAGACAGTATAATTCAGCTGCTCTGTATTCTGGGTCCGTAACTAAGACGAAGCCATATGTAATATCCTGTCTGTCGCTTTGTGTATCACATTTCATGTGTCTGGTTCTTCCAGACTTTCTTTTCATTGTTTACCTTTTGAGATGGAGACAGGAAACTGATTAAAATATCTCCACACCTGAGAATTCAAGCTCAGAGCGAGTTTTGAACTTGCGACCGCAAGAACCAGCGGCCTGAATATAGGTGACTCATACGACCTACAGTTGACCTTTCTTAGAGGAAACTCTGATAACTATCAGAGCTTCTGCTAAAGACATCTTCCGCTTATAATCGGAAGATATCTTTAGATGACAATCTGAAGAGATCTTTGGCGGTGTCTCGTTTTACTGAGGGTAAAATTAGGTTGTGTGGGCCGGGTAGTTCAGTCGATATAGCGACTGACTACGAGCTGGACGGTCCGGGATCGAATCCCGGCGGGGACGAGATTTTCCGCCCGTCCAGACCGTCCCTGGGGCCCAGCCAGCCTCCTGTACAATGGGTAACGGGTCTTTCCCGGGGGTAAAGTGCGGCCGGGGCATGCTGCTGACCACTCACCCCCTTCTAGTGCCGCTGTCATGGAAGAGTAGAACTGCACCTCTACCCACCCTCTGGGCCACACCGGACCTGTAACGGGATCACTTTGCCTTTTTAAAATCAGGTTATGCTTTGCTGACAACAAGATAGGCAATGTGCGTATGACGTAACATTGGGGCACGTTTTGTGTACGTTTATACCTCTTCGGCTGCCCTAAAACAGCTTTCGAGGCGATTTTTTGTCGTCGGCAATAATAAACTGCGCTTAGTTCTTCATGTATAGTGCCCGATATTTTTGTCCGCTTGTAACCAAATTTTGAGTTTCTTGACAGTTTTTAATGAAAGTGTCCGATATCAAATTCTACGAAAATCCATTCAGCGAGTCATCTTAAACATACGGGCGGACAGACATGACGAATATAACAGGCGCTTTTCGCGATTATATGAAAGCACCTACAAATGTAAGTTAAAGTTATACCTGACCGGAATTAAGCACCATGCCATTATGCCATATGGGGGAATATAGGTATGGCTTCACGCATTCTTCACTCGTGACTGAACGGAGCTAGTCAACTTCACGTCACGGTCGCATTACTGCCAGGTTAAGGTCCCTGTACCCATTGAACAGGAGGAAGCGTATTTCTCCCACTATAATACACACCCCTGTGAAATTTAAGAAATGGCCTACCCAGTCATTTTACATAATTTTTTAAGTTTATAAATAAGGCAAACAACTGTCCACACCGTAGGTTTTCCGGAAATTTTTCGTTTTTGTTGCAACAAGGGAGAAAACAAAGTGATCTTAATGTTGTTTTTCGTTGGATTTACTAGAACACGTAAAAATGTTGTAATGAACGTGATGAGGTATTTGAAGGCACAAGGGTTCTCATTTTATTTGGAAAGATACAGTGATTAGTTATGCGGTCTGTTAACGTCATATGAGTGTTCTCCTTAGTAGACATTGTTCATTGTCTTCAGTTGGAATGATAGGGTGCCTCCTATGTGAGGCCCCTTAGATAAAGCTGGTCCTCTATTATAAGCCAGTAGGCCACAAATTAAACCTTCACGTACCTGAATATCTCAGATCTCACAAAGCTAGCCCTTATCTCTAAGCTTGGTTGGATTTGTATAGTTATTTAATTCACTGATTAATAGAGTGGCTCATAATACCATTTCACATTTGCCTGTAAGAACAGGAATAGGCCAAAGGATTTTTTGCTACTCGTCAGTGTGCACGTGCTGACTCATACAGAAGTCACGACGTAAGTTTGTCCGCCTGCACTATTTATATTCGACTAAGTGTAGAACAGAATATAGTCATGTTTATTGATTTGCCTACCGAATGTATGTGTGTGAATTTATAATACTGTGGAGTGGTCAACGGGTGTGGCTTATTTAAAGCTATTTGAGAATGTGCCGGGAGTGACAGAATAAAACTTCCGAGGGCCTGTATAGTAACCTGTGTATGGACCGAGAGATTAGAAACCAAGACTTTCGAATACAAGACACGCATATTAACCACTACACTCGGTGTATGGTCGAACGAACGGATGAAGTGATTTATATTTTCCCTGTAGCGTGTCATTGTCTTCATTGGTTGCGCTCGTGTGACAACCTTGCATAATCCTGCTGACAAATCCGCTTTGCTAATTGCACAACGTTTCATGTTTCGTGGTTTTTCTCATTAGCTGTAGTGTGCAGTGAGCCACATTCAGTAAAGTCCACGTGAATTCTATTGGAGATAGAATGGGTATGGTTAATGTGTAGGAAGTGACGTCATGTGTTTGTTGTTACGCGTTGTATTATTGAGCAGTTGAGGGGAACACATTTCATGTAAAATGTTTCGTGTAAAATGTTTTATATTAGTGGAAATTTGTCATGAAAAATAGGAACATTATTTGTTGCCTTTAACTCAGAGTTAAGCCTTTTTCACTCAAAAGTAACTGAAGTTAGTGTTAAAGAACGCGTAAACGCCGTAAAAGATTAAGAAAGTGTGCGTTACACATTTATCTTTGGCGAATAAGCTTTGCGTGGGAAAGCCTGTGTTTAAAATACTCCAAGAGTACACACCGCAACTAGAGGAGCTTTTAAAAACTGAATTTGTTTTCGTGGTCTTTGAGGCGTGCTTTATGATGAGGAAAAGCGACGTAAGTTTTGACACTAACAGTGCGTTTATTCTTGAATCTGGTTAATTGTTTTTCGTTGTGGTTTTCTAAATGATGTGGAAACGTTTGACGGTTTCGTTTTAGTTTATCTCAAAATCCGAACTCTGGCGACCCACCGACCGAAGCTACACATGAAACAAATCACACGATACTAATCTAAATAAAGTAGCCAACAGATACTCCAGCAAATCAAAGACTATAGGGTAATTATTTTCACTGTCGGCTGCCGCTTCTTAGGTGCTCGTTTATCTTAATGGGTATCCCACACGCGCGACGAAGTGGCGGTTTGACTGACATGCGTTAGTTGTCAGATAAAATTAAGTACAATGATCGTCTTTCCACACACGTTATCTGAGAACTGGGAACGAAAATTGTGGTACTGCAGGTGGCGAAGTTCACTCGTCTGATTGTGTGAGATCCGAAGTTGTCACTGCTTCACAAGTTTGTAATAGAAGGTACTGGACTGTAATGCCGTAAAATTTTCCTGAGGCATTCACAAACTCCGTCTTCATAACGAAGATAATGAAGTGTGCTAAAGGAAAGAGAAAAAGGTAGATGTATTGTATAGTTCTTTAAAAAAAGTGAAAAATAGAATGGAGGACGATGGAGGTTTTGTTTGTGGGTTGAAGTTACGCAAATTAAAAACACACACGCTTGCAATTAGTTGCTCAGAGCCGTATTAACAACATGCTCTGTGCTGTGTTGCATCCTCTCACAACTACAAATTATCCTGATCCGTCATATTCAATGTCAGACCCTCATGCTGCACACTCACACTCATAGATATTCCACTCGACAGCCTGACATATCAAGATCTCCCTCAGATTGTATTATATGGTATAGATGCAGCCATTTGACCTGATCAGAACTGGAGGCACCTGTAAACTTAATGTTGGTATTTAGTTTGTGTGTGTGTGTGTGAGAGAGAGAGAGAGATAAGATACTTCCCCCATTGCTCATCACCGTTTCATTAAAACACAACATTATGCCAATAAATGAGTAAGAAGAAACCGGTGTTACAATTTATTGTTTCTTGGTACTGATTTTTAGTCGCTTTTCGCAAAAGTTTGAAAAACGACTATTAGCTTCGTCGTCTCTGTCCTACCGCGTGGAACAGTATCAGCTGCAATAAAACTGCATGTTATTTCACAGACATGCGACGCTTTAGAAGAGGCATTCAAATAATGTGTCATGGGAAACAGAAATTACGCCTTCGGATTTTTGCTCGGTAACCCAATATTTTAAACATTTCTGAAATACGTGAAACGCATTCGTCTGTGACTTTGTAGCAGAACGACAGTTGTCCTCGTAATATATGGAGGTTGTTTCAGACTCATTTCATGTAGGCAGAGAGTTTATCTTACAACACTGAATCGCGTTGAGGATTAGGGATTATGACTACATCAGCAGGTTGAGGTGACGAAGACCGAAAATCGTAGGGCGAAAGATATAATTTTATCAAGAACAACACAGTCAACATACGTATAACGTAACATTGAGGCGTGTTCGTGCAAACATTGTTGCAGTGGAAAATTAATGAGCATTACGTATTCTGAGAGTATGTTTGTAGCCTTTGGTATCCAGCATGCAATGAGCATGCGCCACATTGTCATCTGTGGCCTGTTGGGCTCTAAAAGATTTTTCTACTTTATCTCACGATTTTCTGGGGGGAAAAAAAGTTGTTGAACATAAAATGATTGTTTTGATATGCTCTAAATCTTATCATCATTTATCATACTTAGACGAAGTGAAAGAGATATGATCACAAATATATATTAGTCTTCATGTAGAGTACCCCTTATTCTTGTCAGATTTTAATGGAACTTTAATTTTCTGGATAGATTTTCGAAAAATACTCAAATATCAAATATCATGAAAGTTAGTCTGTGGGAGCCGAGTTGTTGAATGTGGGACCACGCAGTAAGATTTGATATGGGTCACTTGTTAACTACAATCCTCAGTGGTAGCGCTTTGTGTCCGTACGTACTGTATCTCATACTGATGTCTTGCTTATTTTCAGTCATACATCTGGACACAGTAGTTCGGCTTCCTGTTGACCATCGTATGATACTATCAGACATCATACAGCATTTAAATTGTACTTGTTTTTTCCTGTGGCACTGCGGCCAAACGCGGGCCATGGCCTCCTCATTCTTGAGGTTTCTAGATCACACACAACGACTCATCACAGTCGGTAGGACTCCTCTGGACGAGTGATCAGCTAGTCGCAGAGACCTCTACCTGACAACACACAACACTCACAACAGACAAACATCCATGTCCCCCGGTGGGATTCGAACCCACGATCGCAGCAGACGAGCGGCCACAGACCTACGCCTTAGACCGCGCGGCTACTGGGACCGGCTTTGAATTGTACTGCTTACCTATTATTACTTCGTTTTAATTAGTCACATATCCAAATTTTTCATCTTAATCACTGCTTTCAAACGATTCCTCTGTTTTGCTTTAGTCGACACGAATCCGATGCGTATATCCAATACTGCCTATTTTTGTGTACTGAAATGGCACGATGAAAGGAGCGTGCCTCACATGCCTCTCCAGGAATCCAATGTTGCATTCGTTGTTATACGGAAAAATGTATTGTCTAAACACACCTTGAACAAAGACTAGCCGGTTAATGCTTTGTAAGAAAACCCGCTGTTTATTCTGAGAATCAGACGGAACTCATAAGTATACAGGGAGAAACATACCGAGTTATTGATCGCAGTTATTTTACGTAGTTACCGTTATGCTTTTAAGTATCTGAACATTGAGAGCAGTTTGCATCTCTCACGTAGCCCTACCACCAGATATACTGTAATTCCCTTTGAAACTTAACAGGCCTGCTTCTGATGCCTCCGTCCAGCACTCGTGACGTTGCGTGTAACTTTAGATTGTCTTGGTACCGAGTAAGGTCATTTCTGAACTAATTTCATCGCGAAGGATCTTTAATGATTGGCTGATAGTTATTCATAGCGAGAAATTAACTTTCATTGAATAATTTGATTGTTCATCGACGTCATCAAAAAATCCCTCTATCCAGACCTTATCCACCAGCAGCTCAGTTCCGTTCACATTTTGTTACTTCCTTCTCTGGAACCAGTTTCAGTGACCTCGGTCCTATGGAATGTTCCAGAAGGTTTATGTATTTCGTTGTTTCTTTTACGAAATATGGAAGAATATAAACTAATTAACGGGGATCGGATTGTCCACATCAGTACTGAGCATGGATTAACGTGGCAATGAGAATCGCAAATGGAATACAGTGCTCATCGCGAGAAACGCATTAATTTGTAAGCGAAGTAACCAGGTTTTATGCGAGAAGTCCCGTTGCCATATTCTTTTACATATCCAGCAATACTAGTTTTAAAAAATGTAACCTGGAACTTGACTCGGACTCTTTTGACTCTTAAGTGGATGGTTTAACCGCAAAGTGTTATTTCTATAAGCAGTTACTTATATACATTTGCCATAGTCGCTAAATAGAACTGGCTACGTGTGGGCGATGACTGGCTGTGTACGAGGGTTTGAGCTCCACCAGTAGTGAAAATAATGACAACAACGGTATATGCCTAGTTCACGTTTCCAGCGTAAATCTAAATTACATTTTTATCACTACAGGGTATGCTTTTTAACAATTAACTGGGTCTCCGTTGCGCTCTGATTCCAAGCGTCCGCCGTTGTATCAGTAAGTATGTACTTTAAACTGGAAAATGAAAAATTTTCCGCACGAGTGGCTGTAAGATTTTTCCACTGGTTTGAATTTCCGTTTCCTTCTTCTGTTTCCGTGCCGTGCTGTATTCAAAAATGCATAGAACGGTTCCGCCCAGTTTACCGCCACCAGATTTATTTGCTCTGCGCAGTGTTTTATTTCAATTTGGTCTTGCCTCTGCCCTCTGACGACCCATTTTCATATCCGACTTGCATTATGTTAGATCAGACGCACAAGCAGAATAAATATGTGGACTTAGAATCCACTTTCGACTTAGTAAATCGTAGAAAGTTGCACGGGCCACTTACTGCTGAAGTTTGGACTGGGGCAGTGGTGTTGAAAATGGTGGTTACCGCATCCTGCTCTCGTCTTTGCGGAAAGCGACAACTAGCTTGAGTAATCATTGTTATTAATAACTCATTCGATCTGGTATATTCAATTACTGAGCGTACCAAATGAGTGAAACAGTAAGTAGTGTTTCGTTTCGATTTGTTGCGGCCATGTTTGGACATTTCAGTGTCAGCTGTGTGGAACCTCCACAGGTCTCTGAGCACCAATAGAACGTCCCGTTGCATTTCATATAGCTTTCAGATCCAGTTTCTCCGAAAGTCCGTTAATTGCTGTTAAAAGTTACTGGTCATTAATGTTTCTGAAAGTGGGAATATTAAATGCTCACAGCGTTTAGAATAAGAGTTAAAAGATGTACCCCGGTGGAGCATAAAGTACTTACTTTCTAAATGCGTCCTTTGCTAGTTTTTATACCAGTTTTCAGCCCGAATATACAGGGGTGCTGATAAGTCGTTAGCCCGACCTACTGCCCTTTGTCGTAGGGCGGAGTCGATAGGGTCGTTGGAAGTTAATCTACTGCTCAGATCAAATACTATATGCTTGCTACAGACTCTCATGAACATTTATAGGGACGAAAGGCAACTTATACGTTTAATTTTCACGTAAGAATTATCAATTCGGGCTAAGGACTTATCAGCATCCCTGTACCATTGCTGCATCTACAAACCAATTGTCTTCAGTGTAATTCAACACGAACCTCACAATGCTTAGTCATAAATAGGTTTCTTTGCATCACGTTAAAATTCGTCATATCCAAAAATGTTTGAAAATTTTGTATCTTCACTGTATTCGTATATAGCCCTAAAGTTATCCCACGAAGCGTTAACCAAACTTCAGATGATTTTTCATTGGTTTATTTTGAGTAAAAAATGTACGAAAATAAGAATGAGAGGAAGCCAGCAGCAGTAATAAAGAACAGAAACTTTTCAAGAAGAGGACATAGACAGAGAAAGGAGAGTGGAGGATAGGAAAGAACGGAGTGGTACTCTACAGAAATCTAAGCGAGGGAGAAGAATATCGCAAAAGAAAAAAAAATAGCAACAGCAAACTTTCAAGCATACGCACAAAAATCGAGCTAGGAAGTGTTGACGGTTAGTTAAATTTGAGATACTGAGTCGCTAAGAATTTCTGACGTAGATCGAGCTTGAGGTCTCACGAAATTGATAAAAGTGGTTGTAAATGTTAAGGACAATCCATTTGGTGACTTGGGATCAAAACAAGGCAAACTGGCTGAGCTGTACACAGGAAGCCAAGTCGCCATTTGCGAAGGAAAGCTAATTAAAATTTGACTAGTACCAGATACGAAATTGTCTTTGCTGGAATTCGCTAGAGTGTCGTCACTCTTTGGTGGTCACAGGCACATGTTTTTACAGAAGTCATTGTGTTATTCGGCGCAGTGATTAGGCTACGGGCTGGACAAGCCAGAGTTCGATTTCCGGCAGATGCAGTAGATTTTTCTCTTCTCCACAACGCCGAATAGACTTTGAGGCCCACTCATCCTCATGTTCATTGACTGCCAGGGACAAGCGGCCTGGGTTTATGTCTAACCACTCACATCCGTCTAATACCGAGGTGAAGAATGAATTGAGCTGCCATTTTGCTCCCTCTGTGCGTGCCTTCATGGCACGGACAGGCACGACTTTACGATTGTGAGTCCAATAAATGTAGCTGCAGATATAGCAGAATGCTCTGCAACTCTGAAATATCACAAGAATTTATTTTCTTTCAGTAAGTAAATTACATAGAACTATAATTTTGTCTGTTGTTTTGTATGGGTGTGAAACTTGGTCGCTGACATTGCGGGAGGAAAGTAAGCTGATGGTGTTTGAGAACATGGTGTTGAGAATATTTGGACCTAGGAGGGACGAGGTAACGGGGAAATGGAGGAGATTGCATAACGAGGAGCTAAATGATTTGTACTCTTCACCCAATATTGTGCGGGTGATAATATCGAGAAGAATGAGATGGGCTGGGCATGTGGCGCGTATGGGTGAGGAGAGGGGGGTGTATAGGGTCTTGGTGGGGAAACCGGAGGGAAAGAGACCA
>Ga0131853_10003589_pt1 | contig 27817 bp, 25 predicted proteins | sample TergutLab28metaG_FD_92764 | JGI IMG/M metagenome (GOLD analysis project Ga0131853, IMG submission 92764) | Labiotermes labralis P1 segment gut microbial communities from Petit-Saut dam, French Guiana - Lab288 P1 (version 2) (version 2) | ecosystem: Host-associated > Arthropoda: Insects >...
CGTCTTAGGGGAAAAAAATAATTCTTGTTGTTGTTATTGTGTTTTGACCGTCCCAGCGGCATTAAACCCCTCTGGTCGGTGGTGTTCTTTTGGGGGGGGGTGGTTTGGGGGGGGGGGGGGGGAGGAGGAGGACAGCGCAGTTGGTAAAGCAAATCTTGGCTGGACAATCTGGGACATGCATCACAGGTGGGGCTGAAATTTTCTGTACCCAGGCTCACCCAGCCTCCTGTACAATGGTACTGGATCTTTTTCCCAGAGGGTAAAGCGGCTGAAGCATGGTTTTAACGACCCACCCCTTCTAGCACCGAGGTCATGTATGTGTATAGCTATGACTGTACTTCTCTACTTTCCAACTGGCAGAAAAATGTAAGATGATCAAAATAAATATGGAGATGAAGATGGAATGGGCCAGAAATTGGCTTATACTCTGTTCATTATGACATAATGATGAATGTGGGTTTTCTACATGTGTTAAAAACAAAGCTTACATTATATACGGACAATGGCACAGTTTTTAAAGAACCCTCTCTTCTGCATTTTTGCTTCAACAGAAATATGAAGATTCTTCTTTATATATTTGTTAATGTCTTTATTTGGACAAAATTCAGGAAAATAAGAAAAAAAAAAAGGTTGCAACATATAAACAGAATGCCTTGTAATAAATTACTGAGGATATTAAAATACTACAGACCAACAGGTAGAAAGAACCAGTTGAGTCCATTAAAGAGACCTTGAAATGTGTGAGACCAGGGTCAAAAGTGGCCCAAATCCATGTTAGCTTGATGATGATAATTTATTGTTTGTATCAACATTTTGAGAGAAGACTACACACAGCACGCAACAGGAACATGAGAGATTTAAAAAATTTCATTAGGAAGCATGACGGGGAGCCAGCACTTGTGGCAGCTAGTGTAGATGGCAAGATAATAATTGTACCTTAAAGAAACAGGGAGTGAGGGTGTTGACTGGATTCATCCTCAGTACAGACTGCAGAGGCAGAAAATGTGCTGCCAGTTTCTACCCAGTGGTGGCAGTAGTATCACATAATGTATATTCCCAAATGAATGATGCTAGTAGTAATCTATACTTTATGATCAAAAAAATTAGTAAAGAGCAATGTACAATAATGACATAAATTTTTCATGTTCCGAATTTCTGATTTCAGTAAACTTTCTTTTTTTCTATGAACTCCACGCTGCAGCGGTCACAGTTACGGCACGCCTATATATACGCATTGCCCAGGTTCAGTATTGTGTGACAGAAACAATGTGGAAACTAAGCACTACAGTAAACATACAGAACATCACAAGTCTATTTTGGATCACATTGGAACTATATATGAGCCACAAGCAACTCTGACAAAAACTAGAGATGTCAGTAGCAACAGCAATGATAAATACAACCATGAGACAGGAGAAAATGCACAATGAGGCGCTTCATGAATTGTATTCCTCAGCAAATACTCTTTGGCTGATGAATTCAAGCAGAATGTGATGGCCATGGCATGCGCATGTTGGGTAGAAGGGAAATGCCTATAGGTGTTTCATGAAGACACTCGCAGGAAAAACACCAACTGGAAGACCTAGGCATAGATGGTGGAATATGGAACTTTATCTTAAACAACAGAATGGTAGGGCAAGGATTCGATTAATCTTATTCAGGGTGGGACAAGTGGCAGACTCCTGTGTTCAAAAGCAATAAACCTGTGTGTTCCACAATGCAAGCAATGTCGTGATTACCTGAAGCACTAGTAGCTTATCAAGAACTCTGTTCCATGGAGCTAGCAACAAATACATGAAAAGGCAGAAAATCAATATAGGAAAACTAAGTGATCAAATGCAAGGACCCGAACCTTCTGGAACGTCAAGAATGAATAAACAGCAAATGCCCCACATACTGCTTGCCATTAACAACAAGAACAATTCCCATTCTACATTACTTGTCCAAATATGAAGTCTGAGACTCATAACAAACATTCTCCAATACTCTAACTTATCCGGACAGGCAGAATATATAAGAAAAACACACACATAAAAGAAAAAAGGGTGTTTTGTTTGTTACTAACCTCAAAACTTTTTCACCTTCAGAATAAACACCTTTGAGATGATTTTCAACTTCCTCCATTAAAATGCGTTCCCTTATGCTCACAAATGATAAAGCAGTGCCCTGTAATGAAAAGTGTTCCTTATAAAGCAGTATTACACCTACTTTTAACTGGATTTCAATGAATCATACAAAAATGTAAACATCCAACACATTTCAAAACAACTGTGTCACAAGCACTGCTCTAGTACACTTTTAATAATACTTTGCACCTGAAGGTGCTGCCATAATGACCTACTTTTAACAAGTGACAGAAAGAGTACATGTTTATAAAACAATAAGCCTATATTACATAAATGGCACTGCCAAAAATTACATGCTTCTGAAGAAAATAATTATACCTGCAGTTCCCAAGCCATAAGATTCTGATGTACAGCCACTACCTGACTTTCATAAGGGTTGACTTCTGCAGAACTTTACGCAAGACAAATTTTATTTAAGTTGGAATTTCCCTAAATTCAATTTTTTTTATCTCGAGTGCAAGAAAAATGACAAAAGTATGCTTCGAAATGTACAATAAAAAGATTAAGACACGTGCTAGTATAACAGAAAATATAATATAATACAAATAATAATTTATTTCCTACAGGATGCAACATACATTTTCACAGTTTTTTTTTAAGTTTCCTTTGTCCAGCAAAAATTTTTGTAAAGTCAAATTTACGTACATCAAGTATTACCTAAGTCGGAGAGTTACTGTATATAAGTGTAAAGAAATATAACTGAACACAAAGTTCTGTTATTCACTTCTTCCAGAAAACCACTGTGCATAAGATCTCTCACAAGTCTGAGAACCAGTCTTTAGCTCACGAAAATTACTACAATCAAACATTTGGTCAATTAGAACTAATTAATTACACACCATGTTAATCTTTGTCATACAAAACTAGGCATTTTAAGGGCTGTGGTGTGGCTAGATTAGTACTGCAGCGCAGTTCCACTGCTTCATGAGTAACTCTCAACAATAAGTTCCTGATCAGTACCATACTAACTTACTTACTTACTCCATGGAGCAAAGTCCTTCTTGAGAAGCTAACAGGTTTGCAGCTAGTCAAGAAATTCCCTGAATTTTATGGAACCTGAAGGCTCATTACCGCATTCACAAGTGCCCGCCACCTATCCCTCTCCTGAGCCAGCTCGATCCAGTCCATACTCCCACATCCAACTTCCTGAAGATCCATCTTAATATTAACCTCCCATCTATGCCTGGGTCTCCACAGTGGTCTCTTTCCCTCAGGTTACCCCACCAACACCCTCCACACACCTCTCCCCTCCCCCATACGCGCTACATGCCCTGCCCATCTCATTCTTCTCGATTTTATCACACGCAAAATATTGGGTGAGGAATACAAATCATTAAACTCCTCATTATGTAGTTTTCTCCAATCCCCTCTTACCTCATCCCTCTTAGGCCCAAATATTCTCCTCAACACCCTATTCTCAAACACCCTCAATCTACGTTCCTCCTTCAATGTCAGCGACCAACTTTCACACCCATATAAAACAACCAGCAAAATTATAGTTCTGTATATCTTAATCTTAAAGTTTCTGGATAGCAAACTGGAAGACAAAAGATTCTGCACCGAATGATAGCAAGCATTCCCTGACTTCAATCTTCTCTTAATTTCTTCCTGAATGGAATTTTGATTCGTTAAATTTGTTCCCAATTGTTTTAACTCTTCCACCCTTTCAAAGAAACTATTATCAGTCTTTATACTGTGACTTCATCCTGCATTCTGACCTCCAGACATGACCATGTACTTGGTTTTATCAGCATTTACTTCTAGTCCTATCTCCTTACTAGCCACTACCAATGTTTCTGTGTTTTCCTTCATAGTATGTACGCTTCCTCTCGATATATTAACATAATTGGCATAAACCAGAAGCTGATGTGTACCATTTAACTTCAAGCCATCCTGGTTTACCTGAACCCTCCTAATGGTGTACTCTAAAGCAAAGTTCAAAAGCAATTGTGACAGAGCATCTCCTTGTTTCAAAACATTCCTAACAGGAAACATTGCAGACAAATTCTTGCCTACCCGGACTCTGTTATATGTTTCAGTCAGACACATTTTTATTAGCCTTACAAGTTTCATGGGGATACCAAACTCAAAGAGAATATTATATAAGACCTCCCTCCTAACTGAATCATAAGCAATCTTGAAGTCTATAAAGAGCTGATGCATTGCTTCATTGTATTCCCATTTTTTTTCTCAAGTATTTGATGAATGCAGAATATATGATCAGTAGTTGACTTGTTGCGTCGGAATCCACATTGATGATTGCCAATAATTTCCTCTGCATATGGAGTTAACCTTGACTGTCTTTTGATCATCACTTTTCTCCTCACTTGGTGCATGCACATTTAGAACAATGATATTATACCAGCAACCTCTCAGAAATATATACGACACCCTATCGCTCACAAACTCTACTCTCTTAACTGCTGATACTCTTCTGTGACGTACAAAGAAGCCTGTTCCCACTTGATGATTGTCATTTCCTTTTCCATAGAAAAAGTTATAATCCCCTGGTCTTACTGTGCCCTCTCTGTTCCACCTGACCTCCTGAACACCCACTAAATCTAATTTATATCTAGCCAATTCCCTGGCTGCTGCTGTAAACTAACCTGCCCTATACAGGCTCCTAACATTCCAGGTATCAAATCTCATGTCGTTTTTCCATTGCTCAGATCGTACCACAGTATCAGTCCAGGTCCGAGGCTTTGTCTGTGAATATTTCATAACAAAATATGTTTCAACAGGGACGAGTTGTTAGCACCTCGCCCAACCCCCAAGCTGGAGAACCACCCCTTGTTGGCTGTCTGTGACTGCTTATTCAAAATATTCGCAGCTACCCTCCACACTGGAGGCCGTCATACTCATCAAACTTGCTGCAATTCAGACAAGTAAAGCCACACAACACTGTAACATGACCACACAGGTAACTGCCTACTTTTTCAAAACCCTACCAATTATCTAAATCCTACCCCATTCCCTCTCCACATAAAACCGATCACCCTGCTACCCCAGAGCTGGCAATATCATAAACCAGTGTGAATGATGCATGGGCAGGCAAATTATTTGAAAATGACAAAATTATAACCCAGTATTTTAACAATAATAAACATTTCATGGCGTACTTATGAATTAACTCGGTACTGCTTTAGTTTGCAACATTTAACATGAATCTGTGTCCTATCATCATGTCAGCCCCAGTATTGTGTTAATTTTTGTTTCAACATAGCTTGCCAATTTGCATGCTGCCCTTGGGTATGCAGAGTTTGGGATTTTAGAATGATATGAGACATTTATGATGAACGTACAACATTCTGACCTTCTTGTAACAACATTACTTGGTATGTGTGACACAACAAAAAAAGTTACATCAAGTATTACTGATATGACACACAACTACATCAAAAATTACACACAATAATTACAGTTTGTTGAGAAAGTATAGCACAGCCAATGCAATCAGTGTTATTAAAGGTGGCATTACATGACAATGATAAATAAATAGTACACAAAAGCACTGTAATTTTTTTTACTGCTAATGAAACAGTACAATATTTAACCTTACTAATCAGCAATAAAAATGTCCCATTCAATTTCAAAGGGATACATCAGCTTCAGAACTACAATGATACTGTTAATTTATTGGGTGAAGACATACAACCATAAAGAGACACAGAGAAACTTAATCAGTTTCTACTGAGAGGTCTGGTCTAGTAGCAAACACTAACAAAACTAGGTCCATATTCATCACTTGTCAAAAGAATGCAGAACAAAATAACAGCATATAAACAATGAACAAGTCCTTTGAAAATGTGGTAACTTCAAAACATGTGGGAGCATTGCTACAAAGTATTGTAAAACTGCCTGCATAAAGAAATTAGGAACAGATTACATTCACGCAATGCTTGCTACCACTTGGTCCCAAATCTTCCACTTTCCTGTTGGCTGTCTAAGAATATAGATTAAAATATACTGAACAATAATTTTGCCTTTTGTTGCATATGGGACTGCAACTTGGTCTCTTACATTATGGGGAGAATGCAGGCCTTACATGTTCCAGAACACGGTGCCAAGGATCATATATGGGCCAAAGAAAAAGATGTAAAAGAACAATGCAGAAAATTTCATAATGATAATCTTTATGATTGTACTCCCCATAAAATACTATTAGGGTTATAAAATCAAGGAAGATGCAATGGGTTGGGTCTGTGGCACATACGAGTAAGAACAGAAATGCCTAAGGGATATGGTGGGGAAACCTCAAGGAGAGGGAGATGACTTGCAAGACCCAGGCATTGATGGTGGGGTAATACTGAAATTGATCTTCAAGAAATTTGATGGGAGGGCAATGGCTGTATTCATCTGGCACAAGACGCAGACAAGTGGCAGGTTTTTGTGGACTAATGAATGTGGGGTGCATGGAATGCAGTAACTGTTAGCTTCTTTGTTTGGAATTAGCTCCATGGAATTAGTATTACTTAAAACATGCAACCTGTTTTTAAGAGTGGGCCACACTCTCCAAAACTGAAGTGCAAGGGGACTATACATATTTTAGATTTAATTGTAAAGCATCAGAATCACTCAAAGATATTATGGACCCATTAGTTCTTTCTTTATTAAATTTACTCTGCAGAATTCTCCAAAATATTCTCAAGAAGATGGGGTGGGGAATCAGCACCTACTACAAAATTAACAAAATAGCAACTGAAAAATTTTATACTGAAATTATTGTACATCCGAAGCATTTTAAATAAAGGATTTCTGCGCCTAACTGCACAATGAGAACAAGATTATTATAGAAGTATACAGCTTAGCTTTGGCCTTTCAGTGTCTCACATTAACAGTTATAAACAATAAATTCAAAAACTTTGAACAGTCTACAGAAGGAGTTAAAATCTTGACATTCTACCTTAACTTTAATGAGAGGATCACAGACATAGTTCTTCACCAAGAAAACTAATATTTGAAAGACAGTTGGTAACAGCTATGCATAACAAGATACAAAATATTTATATAGTGTAACAATATGGCATGTTCATGTAGCCATGTTGCTGTGGAAATGCAGTGCTGCACTACACATATCTGTCAACAATGCTGTTATGGTGATATTATGTCACTAGCAACAATAAATCATACTTCATTCTTCAAGTGAAGTGCCCCATTGTTTTGCCCAAATTTAATCAAATATGGATTTTATTTGAAAGATTTTCATAAAAGTCACCAATATCAAACTTCATGAAAATCAATCCAGTGGGACCTGTGCTGATACATGCAGACACACAGGCAGGCAGACATAACACAAATGGGCACTTTCTGTAAATATGCAAACATGCATTAAATGTGATGCAAAAGGATAACAGTCATTTTTGAGTAAAATTTTGATTCCAAAAACTTCATTTTTGAAAATTTATATTCAGACACACAGTATGCTAGTGCTTTTTTTTGGACTGCTGAAGCATCGTTTTTCATGAGTGGCAGGGGTTGGCCAGTTGCCAGAAGTGTAGGTTGGCATTCAATGATCCAAAATATTCAACCCCCATAGAACATTATGTAACATTTTATACAACAACTAAATATACAGTACCAAACTGTGTGCTTTAACAACTTGAGTTGCTGACATTTGCCATCACTTCAATAGGTCATCAGTGCAAAATATACTGCCTACTGTAACTTCCACAGACAGAAATATGTTACAGACATCATGACATACATAAACTGTGAAAAATGTTGCAAAGTATGAGCATGCAAAAGTATTTTCCATCATTTTCTCCTTTTCCACTTTAAAGCTTACAGTTATAATCTACACCCCATTAGATACAAGATAATTATGCTACACACAAAAGCTTAAATTTTTTGACAAAACTTTCTACCACACACATCCACGAGTATATGCATATTGTATACTTACTTGGTTTTTACCTCTGGCAGTCCGGCCAACTCTGTGAATGTATGAACCAACATCAGGTGGGAAATCAAAGTTGATAATATTGGACACAAATTGAAAATCAATACCTCTTGCAACTCCAAATTCTTTGTCTTTCTTACGCTTCCTGCAACACAATAAGAAACATGAACATTACTACTACCACAATGCACATTCAAGATGGTCACATGTGTAGGTAAAATCAAGCACTCTACAGCTCAACAATGACATAACACAGAGTCCTCATTTTATATGACAGCTATTGTCTGTCGGTTCTTGCCACTATTCTTCCATGCATATGGTCAGTCAAGTGAGTGGACTACATGAATACAATAAGCTGACTGACATAAGTGACAAGCAATATTTCACATAATAAGGGCCTTATGCAATAAGAAAATTAGTTGCATTTATAACGGATGACAGATGATGATGATGATGACGATGACTGCTTTTCTCCTCCACCAATGCCAGCGTGTATAAATCAGTCCCCAGAACATTCATTCCTGAAACGAGCTCTAAGGAAAGAGTTACCAAATTTTTCTTCATACCATCACAACGCTGGATTTATGAGTACATGGCCCCATCAACACTCCGGATGAACTGGGGTGAGAAATTCCTGTCAACTGTTTTTTGAGTTTCTTAGTCAACCTGCACCTTCCACTTGTTTTTGCCACTAAAAGGTCATTCACGGGACAAGAACCTATACAGGGTATAGTCATACAGTACACTTTTCTCACTGCCTGAAGATGGTCTGATGGAGATGGAGATCTGTTTCAGTGGTCACAGTGTACTGAACAACTGAAAGTTTTGCGTATGCTGCATCCCGAGATTCTGTTATGATCAGTTCCACAGCTAAGACTTTCAGTTACTGACCAAGTAACTAGAAAATTTCATTTTAGGTTTCAAAACCTGCACCAAACCTTTTACAACTGGCCACTGCTTTTCTTACAGGCAGGTATTATTCACTGCTCATCCAATAATGCATGTGACATAGCCATCCATATCAAATTTCCTCCTTCTCATGTACTCATATTTGAACAGAGATCAGAAACCTTTGCTTTCTCACATTCTTGTCATCTCCTGCAGAAAGTACTGCACAGTGCTGAACGATACGCCACACAACTGAGGTACCCTTCCTTGCACCCATTTCTCTCCAGGCCCTGATTCCCCTTCAGCTTTCAGAAACCCGTATATATTAAATACCACTCCCTGACTTTGGATACCTGTATGTCCACTCACTGCTGACAGGCTCAGGACATTAACCACAGCAGCATGCACTACACATAATGTAACATTACTGCACTGGACAAAAGACCCAACAGATCATCATACAAGTAAAGCAAAACTGCCAGACTGTGCTGCAATTAGTATTCTGCACATGCCAACCACAGTAACAATCACACCCTCCATCTCAGACCAGTTTCAACACTACCCTCATGCACAGTATGTAGGTCAGTGATAACATGAACACAAAGGCATTTCAGCTGGCACCAAAAGTGATACTGCCATGAGGAGAAGTCCATCATGGCAATCCACACCTTGAAGAGGAAGGCAACATGCTCCTTTGAAGAATAAGGAACAGACTGCCCAGTGAGGCAGTGTAATATCATTGAAGAAAAGAATCTTCTGCGATTCTTCATATACCTCTACACCCCTGATGATGAAGGCACCACATTCCTTCCAAACATCAGAAATCAATTATCCATTGTCACAGTGTAACATCCGACAAGAATGGAATGCTCAACCATACCAATGCCAAAACCTCAGAGCTCACTGGAGTCAAAACAGTTAACAGAAACAAAGAACTAGTACAAACTGGTTATCAACATAATGGTCAGTTGCGTAAAAAAAGTGGAGTAACCTGTTCAGTTCCATGACTGCACTGAACATAATACAGTGTACGTTGGATTATCCTCGTTTTTTATTCTGCAAGCACATTCCCCTCATCACTCAGCAAGATAATCAGTATTCCACTGTACTTCATTTCCTGTTGCAATATGCTTGTTCTGTGATTGCTCTAACTGAGAATAGCAAATGTCTAATATATAGCTGAATAATACAGCCTCAAATATTTCTTCCTTACGATTATTTACCAGTGCTCTGATTGTAGTACACTTCACAATTTGCATGACAGAATGAATGGCTGTGAAATTAAATCACAAAAAATGGCCTAATCTATGTCCTCTGACATATGGTTTTGTACCACTCTACTTCCCATTTGCAGCACACATCAGAACTCTTTCACATACTGAAATTCGTAATGGCTGACTGTGTATTGTCAGAAAAAGATGAATGTAATTATGATCTGCATAGTATGTCAAATGAGATAAAGGTACGTGGAACATGTATCACCATCCTGACTCCACTAACAAACAATTATTAAAATGTTATTAGAGATGCGATATTAAAATGTTATTAGAGATGCGATATTAAAATGGAATTAGAGATGCGATATTAAAATGGAATTAGAGATGCCATCTGTTCATCCTGTTTGCAGAAAATTATTTTCACTATTTGAACAACACCTTACACTAAAACTGAAGTTTAACCTTTCAACGCTAGCCTCTGTGCACTGTATGGTTTTCAAACCACTAGAATCTGTGTACCATACTGTTGACTGCATTTTAAATTAATTTAAATTTCAAATTCCTCCATCCTGCAGAGTAGTTTAAATTTAAACCACATCACTGAAGGGATAATCAAGCTCACACTGACAAAAAACCTGCAGCACAAATAATAGGAAGAAGCAGACTGGTACAGGGGGACTAAAACTTTTTAAACAGAATGAGCAATTTCAGACATGAAGCTGCTGCTGTACAACAGAGCAGAAAAGGCAGCCTCAAAGTTAAACAAGTCAGAAATGTGTATCTACAAATCAGCAGCTGTCCCAACCATTCACAAATTTCAAAATGTAAGTGCCACTGCACAAACTACAGTTTCAGGACAGTATGTATGACAGGCATACCTTAATGCTAATGTGACATAATATGAAAGATATGGCAGGCATGCCTAAATGCTAACATGACATACAAATGGTATGGCAGGCACACCTTAACGCTGTGATGTAATATCAATGGCATGGCAGGCAAAAATTAATGTTAATGTGACATAGGAGGGAGAGTCAAATGAAAACCGTAAAATATGTAATATATATAAATGTAAATATTTAAGGTTTTCATTTGACTCACCCTCGTAATACGAACAATATGGCAAGCGTGCCTTAATGCATGGGTCTCCAACCTTTATATGGCAAAGGGCCACACCCATTATTGTGGGCTAGTTTGTGGACCACAAGTGGAAAAATAACAGTAAGAGGTATAGCAAACTGCCTTAAATATTGTGTGATTTTTGTAGTATGTACACAATTTACAAATGTGCCTGTGGGCCATATAACAAAACCTGGCGCCATGTGGGTTGGAAACCCATGCCTCACTGCTAATGTGGCATGACATGAAAGGCATGGAGGCATAGCTTAATGCTAAGGTTGCCTAATACTAAAAGCACAGCAATAAATATTTCTGATTCACAGCATAACTGTGGAATTTGGTGATCTGGTGGTATTACATTTTAAAAATCAATTCCTTGAGAGAGGACAATATTTGCTATTATGTCGATATAATCTGCATGAAAATATGGAAAATAATAACCAATGATTTCCAGCAAGAGGGAGCACGTCAAAGGAATACGATAGTTAATATTTTACTTGCACTATACTCTGGCTACAAATTCTGAGTATACAAAATTACTTTGAACGTGTATAATAATAAAAGTTTAATATGAAATGCTTAATAAGAAAACTTCTGAGACTTCTTTCCAGAAAACACAGATGTTTATCTTGTCCCTTTTGCATGCTCACCACAGATACAGTCCCATTAGGTCAATTACACCTATCATGGGTGAAATCATTGTCCGTAAATAAATGGAAACAAAAACATTAATACCCTTTCTTTCCAACATGCTTCACTGCATGTGGCTCATCCAAAGACCTTTCATCTGAAGCAATGATAATATCATAAACACCCTGGTTGAACTGATTGACAGACAAGCAACGTATGGCAGCTGGAAGTTCAGAGTTAAGAACGCATGTTGGAATTCCAAACTGTTCCAAAAATAGCTTCAACCTACAACAGAAACAACACATTCTATTAGCAAAGGGAACAGCAGACCATGACAAACAGGGGGTATATGAGGTACAGTTCGAGTGCTTCCACATAGTCTCCAGCTTCAGGCATAGCTACAGTTAGTGAGCCTAGGCTCATGTCACAAGTGGGGAGAGTGTGCAAATTTGTGCGCATGCAGATCAGTGGGTTTCCACAATCAGAGGGGTGGAGGTGCCAGCATTCTTGTGGAACCTTTCGTGTTTGAAGAACACATCAGTAGCCAGAATGCACATAACATACAGCCAGGTCACTCCCAACACTCCAGGATGATGTGCTGTCCACCCTGTGTAGCAGCAGCAAGTGGGCGGGCTGAGGGGGACACTTGGCCTCTAGTACGCGTTGGCTGCTATCACATGACTGAGGTAGGAGGACCAGTTTGTGAAACTCACATAGTCTCTGTGGAATTACTCAAGGTATACATTCAAGAAGTATCAGGATTGGTACTAGTTCTCTGATACGAAAGGGCACCCAGGGACATGGTTACTTCAGAGCGTGACATGACTTGAGTTGACCTGTTCATAGTTCATACTCTTGCTCTATCTTCTCTCAGTCTTATGCAGTGCCAGATAAAGAATGGGAGTATCTGTGTGGTCGCAAACAGAATGACCGAGTAAACGGCAGCAGGGTGCATTATGTTTTGTCGAAAACTAGGGAAAACTTACACAGAAACATATATGATAACAACGGCCTTCAGAGAGAATTCAATGAGCCATACTCAAGTTTTTGAATGGTTTTACCATTTTAAAGATGGGCGTACACTGTGAAAAGAGACAAACGTGCCAGACAACCGTCAACAACCACGAGCAGTGAAATGATTAATAGTATGCATGCTTTGTAGAGAAGTGATAGAAGATAAATGATTACAGAAATGTATAAAGTAGGACGAATTTCCATCCGTTTATGTCATGCCACTGTATCTTAAGTTCTGGGCATGAGAAAAGTGGCAGAGTAGTTCATCCCGCAAGTGCTGAAAGTCAAACAGAAGGAGAATCACTTGTTCACTGCTACTGAAGTGTTTCAGTGCACAATATCAGATGCAAATTTTTCAGGAAACATAATCACTGGCAATGAAACATGGATCTATGGAAACGAGCCAGAAAAAAAAGGCCCAGTAATCAGTTTGGAAATATCCTTCAACACATCCACAGAAAACATGCCAAGCTTGAAGCAAGCCACAAATGCTGTTCAGTGTTTTTTTTAATCAAGAGTGTTGTGCATCATGGGTTCACTCCAGCGAGTCAAAGAGTAAATAATGAATATTATTTACAAGTTCCGTGGTGGCTCCATGATGCAACATGCCACAAGCGACCAGAAAAGTGGTCACCAAGGAACTGGCACATCCACAAAGACAACGCACCAGTACACCTGTCTCAGCTTGTGCAAAATTTCTTAGCTAAACATAAAATCCTACAAATACAGCAACCTCCATATCTCCTGACCTTGCACCATGTGGCATTTTTTTTTAAATTTCCGAACATAAAACTCAATCTGAAATAAAGTAGATTTGACAATGTAAAAATCATATAATGAAACACGACACAGCAACTTATGTCAGTACAAAAACTGACTTCCACAAGTGTTTTGAGCAATGGAAAATGGCTGGAAGAAGGGCATCAAGTCGCAAGGGGGATTACTTCAAAGGGGATTCACCTTACTATTGTGGTAAGTTTACTACTGTAGGAATTACAAGTGAAACCCTGAAACTTCTTGAATGGTCTAAATATTTTTACACTATAACATTATAAAATTCTTCCACAAGTGTAAAATCAAGAGTCAGACAATTAAAACTTACAACCTAGATCTTCACCCTTCTGGGATTTTACGCAGTGTACATTGGCAGTTACTGATGTTTGTGGACAACCTACCAGGCCCTCTCAAGGGTCAAGCAGTATTCTTGGAATGCTTCACCAATGAAGATGGACCAATAGGTTGTCCTGAAACATTGGTGAACAACTATCAAGCTGTGTTGCATAAAATCACAGAACAGCGAAGATTTTATTTACATCACAGCAGAAGCCTGAAATCACAAAAAATTACAGATTATTTACACACAAGGCACCTAGTTCCATCGGAAACTAAGGCACAAAGAATGATTTGATATAACTAGACTCACTGCAAAAATGAAGTTTTCTTAAATTCTCTTGTCAACTGGAAGGAAACTTGGTTCATGTAAGTAAACACAGTATCTACACAAAAATTATGAAAATGTGCATGTACTAGAATCTTTAGAAATTAATGTGTGTAAGAGATAAATTAAAATTTTTTGTGCAGAGTATTTTCTTTCCACAGTAATCCAGTGTAGATCTAAAGCACAGCTACAAGAACTACACTGTGCGATCAGTAGAAGTCAGGATTATGAAGTGGTATAGAAATTGCAATTTAGGTCACTCTGTGCCTTAGGCCCTTATGGAACTGAAGGGTGTTTCATTTAACACCATCCTTATCACTGCAGCAGCCATGAAATGACAGAGAGCACTGCAGGTACCTCAAGCATATGAGCATGGGTCTACACACTGACATACTGCAGCTGATGAAAATATACGAATAAAAAACTTGCCATGTCTTATTTCTGAAATTATAAATATCAAAGATTTTATCATAATTGCATATGTATATTCTAAGAAGAGAAATTTGAAGGGTGACAGACATGAAATACTATCCTTTAATGCAGTTATAATCTGACAGTAATCTGCAACAGCTAAACACACTGGATGACAGGAAAATGTTTCTGAGTGGATCTCACACAAATCAAGGTAAAGTGGTCAGTGCATGAAGCTGTATTTTATATCAAATTCACTTTAAATTACTGTGTGACGTCACTTACGGACAACACTCACAAGTGAATAACACAGTGAAGCCAGTAACATTCATACAGTACATATGTGAAGCAATATAATCTAAAGGCATATTTTAAATTGTCCTGTAAAAGAGATGGACAAGCAATGACAATTACATGAAGGACTTAAATTGGCATAATGTGCACTACTTTTACAACCGAGACTTCTGGTTCTTGCTAATGTTGTTCAAAATAACAGAAAATGAAATAAAGCATATCTGAATCCTCGAATTTGGTACCATACAAGTAATACTTCAGAGCTTTGTTGGTTCTATTTATATTCATATGAATATGTAACCCTATTCTTAGTAATGCACATGCTAGTTCACTCACAACTAGCACACTATCTTGCCCAGCCTCCATGATCGTCATGAAGTTATAGTTATCATCCACCTCACTCACAGTCAGCAACTAAATATGGTGCATAAATAGTTAAAAAAAATTCACAGGAAGAAAAGCTGTTGTGGCACTTCATTTGTTTAGCCAACTGCAGACATTTACGTACCTATAACACCTATCGACGGAGTTGACAAAAATGATAGATTTTCCGCGTATAAGACATAACTTCAGTAACGCACATAAAATAGCTGCCTTTTCATCTTCTTCAGCAGCTAAATGATAATGTGTCAACTGTGTGGCTGGTGCCAGTTCTGGTTCTTGAAGTTTCAGGATCACAGGATTGTGTAATACTAAGTTCTTCAAACTCAGGACATCTTCTGAGAGTGTGGCACTGGCCAAAGTTGCCTGATAGACCAGAGGCAAGTAACTGCAACATAGACATAGGGACATTCAGTTGCCTGAAAGACAAAAGGCCAGTAATTACAATACACACACAAGTGAGATTCTGTTGTTTCCTTCTGGTATGGCATACCTTATCACTGCCACCAGACAGGTCTTAATGGTGTGTTATGCCACTCAAGGGACCTACCTAGCCACAGTATTTTTTTTTTAGGGAGTCTTGTATAACCACATGAATGTGGTGCACACATCTCCCTATACCAAGTCAATTAGAAACAACCATATCATAGACAGTTACGGGCTGTGGTTATTTTAGGTTTCCACAGAACAGATGTCAAGCATTCAGGTGTTCAGCCTTGTTACAGTCAGTATTAGTGATGCAAAATTCATGGCATTCGGAGGTCAAACAGGATGGTTTGAAATTAAATGGTACACATCAGCTTCTGGTTTATGCTGATGATGTTAATATATAGGATTGAAGAGTACACACTATACAGAAAAATACAGCAAGTCTGTTAGTCGGTAGTAAGGAGATTGGTCTAGAAGTGAATGCTGATAAAACTAAGTACATGGTAATGTCTCAAGATCAGAATGCAGGACAAAGTCCAATATAAACTTTGATAATAGCTCTTTTGAAAGGGTGAAAGTGTTCAAATATTTGGGAACAACCCTAACATATCACAATTCTATTCAGGAAGAAATTAAGATCAGATTGAAGTCACAGAATGCTTTCTATCATTCACTTCAGAATCCTTTGTCTTCCAGTTTGTTATCCAAAAATTTAAAGATTAAGATATACAGAACTATAATTTTGCCTGTTGTTTTGTATGGGTGTGAAACTTGGTCGCTCACAGAGGGAGGAACGTAGGCTGAGGGTGTTTGAGAATAGGGTGCTGAGAAGAACATTGGGGCCTAAGAAGGACGAGGTAACAAAGGAATGGAGAAAACTATATAATGAGGGGCTTAATGATCTGTACTCCTCACCCAATATTGTTCGGGTGATCAAATCTAGAATGAGGAGGGCAGGGCATGAAGCATGTAGGGGGTAGAGTACAGGTGTATACAGGGTTTTGGTGGGGAAACCTGAAGGAAACAGACCACACGGAAGACCCAGGCATAGATGGGAGGATAATATTAAGATGGATCTTCTGGAAGTGGGATGTGAGGGCATGGACTGGATCAATGCTGCTCGGAATACGGACGGGTGGTGGGCACTCGTGAAAGCGGTAATGAGCCTTCAGGTTCCATACAATGTGGGGAATTTCTTGACTGGCTGAGATTAGCTTCACAAAAAGGACTCTGATCCATGGAGTAAGTAAGTAATTCATGGCACTTTTAAAAACCACAGTACCTCCCATTTTTAACAGTCACAACTCCTTGGCCCATGAACATGAAGGAAACACATTCCTTTGAAACATCAGAATAAATTACCCCGCTACTCAGTGTAACAACCCAGAAGACCGGAATCATCTGTAACCGCTACTTTTGGTACAATTCAGCATCGGCAACATACCATTAATAGCCATCACATCTTAGCAACTTGGTACCTTGCAATATGCTGTTATATGTAGCAACAATGTTGCTATAAAAGAAATACTCCTTTGTTAACACAGTAATACCTTGCTGAATGCTCAGGATGCATTCCTGGAAAAAGAGGGCTTTCAGTGGGGTCATTACAGTATGCTTTATATGGAGGATGGTGTGGACAGGCTATATCTTACCTGTAAGAGACACATTCACAATTGATTGATCTGGATGCCGATACTCAAAAAGAATTATGTAATGATTAAACCAGGATATCAAAGGAATTAAGTTAAATTGAACTGTATGTGCACATTCAAGCAACAGCTCACAAGCAAATCACCTTTCAGGAGGGCATTAATGTACTGAATAGACCAGTGTAACAGCGTTCCATTAACACAATCATACTTGGCCAAAAATTCAATATGAAAAAAATGTAAATATGAGGAACCATCAAATCAGTTCTTGTGGAAATGGAGGTGGGACTAGATAAAAGTGAAAATAAACTCAGGAAAAATGTAAAATTCAAGAGTTAAAAATCAAGGTCTCACGGCAGCCACTAAAAGAAAAGAGACAGGGGAAAAAGCTGCTAGTTGGAAAATGAGGGCTGAACCACAAGTTTTAACCACTATCATATTACACACATTACAGCAACATACTGCAGACTAGAAAATGTATGGCAGGAAGTGTCATTTCCTTATCTAAAATGTGAAATACAAATACATTGCATGTGCACCAAATTGCACCCACAAACCACTGCTACAAAATGGCTCTCAATGAGGCTTCACTTCACTAGCATGCTGTAAGTGAATTTCTTGTAAAGAAGAATCATTCAGCTGGAGTACTGTTGATCAACTTCATCCTGTGTATGGAGGTATGTGCATGGGTGATAGCAGTGAGGTAGCCCATACTTGATGTGATCCCAAGGACAAGTGCTTCTGAGAGAGGGAGCCAACTACAGTTTTGGCATATCAATCTAGTTACACAAATGAGACACATGACTGAAGTCCTTGAACAGCAATAATCTCTACGTTTTAGTTAATTTGATTTTGTTTCCAGATATGAAATTTCCAGAAGCCAGCAAGGAAACATCAGGCAGAGATAATGATGAGGTGCCTCTTTGATGTAGTTCACACTTCCAAAAGACAGAGGCAGATTATGGAGGCCTGTGCTGATGGAATCTTTGTTTGTTAATTTCTGGTTATAAAAATTTAGAATGAGAAACCCTTTAGACAAGGCTCCATCTTAGAACAACCAACAGAACTCAAACGCGTTCTTTGGCTCAGTATTAAATTCGATTTTGGTTGTTTGCAACAAGCAATCAGACTCGTTATTGGTGTCTGGAAGGTGGTGAGACTTGTGGGAGAAGCATCGAAAGGTGACTGTTCCAGAATGCACAAGAACACTGGGCTCTACATTTTCATGCAATGTGCTGGCATATTTATCAGCTCACTCTCGTGGCATTTACTTTAGTGTCAACCACAACGACCACAAGTGCAGGATATTGCATGTTTAAATACCAGAGTTGACCAACAAATTAACTTCCACTTTACTAGTGATCTGTTTTCTTTTGTGGTGGGGAGACAATGTACTAGTTTTGCACTTTCCATCCCCCTATAAATACTCCCTGGAAGACAGAGACAACCTGTGTGGAGCAAATTACAATACGCTGCAACCCTACTGGGCACCAGTGCTGTGAATGGCAACCAAATACCAAAAGGTGAGCGGACATGTGCAGTAGCATATGGCACTGGGTTAAACACACCAAAAATGGCAAAACACACATCACCAATCTGCCTCACAGTGGTCATCCAGAAACCACCAGTGCAGATTTAAACAGGTCAGTGAGATGTACACATCCAAGGTGACCAAACTGTGACAATTACAGACAACAAAGCACAGCTTGCAACTGGATACAATGCCACACAGGAAATGATGTTGCCTTTGGGATACCTTGTTGCCAGCAGGTCCCCTGCTTGCTAATTGATAAATACAAAGTGCACATATAAATGTGGCTTTCCAGCATATTTGAGGACATGCTATCAAGGGGATGATTTCCTACTAATCATTGACTGGTGAAGGAAGCCAGTTTCACCACTGTGACTGCAGAGCAAAGTAACACAGCATGCCACAGTCCAGGAGAAGAAAAAGAAAGTGTGTACACCAGACAATTTTCTGTCCAGGGAGGAAACCATCAATGCCACTTACTATGTTCAGACACTCCACAGAATCTGACGTGCACTTAACCCTTTGACGCCGGAATTAAATCCCCTGAGCGACGCTGCCTGCCAGAATTTTTTACTGGGACTTTTAAATGTTAATGCTTACTGTTAGAAAAAAAAAAAGATCTCATAGACTTTTCCTTAAAATTTAAAGAAATAAAATTTTGCACTGCACTTATGAATTGGTTAAACCAGGAAAAAATATTTACTTATTTTAATAATAGGTCTGTGAATCGCATGTATTATATAAAATGTGGTGTAAACAGTTCATTACTCACATAATTCTGGCTGCTGCGTAAGATCTGTGGCACCTTGGATCACTGTTATATCATGACACACAGTATTCACAAAGAGGGTGACATATTACAAATTTACTTTTGTGTGCTATTCCATGAAACAAGGCACAACGCACAGGCCCACATCACATCTGGTGCACTGTGCCCTTTCTTTGGCCATGAGAACACAGACGGTTGGGTTGATTTCACTGGCCATTGTTTGTTACGGCTACTTCTGCTGAGGCTGGCTGCTGCTGTTGTTCCTCTTCTTCCTCAAAATAGTCTTCTAACATCGCTAGCTTTTGCACCTGATTCCAAGGCCGTGTCAGCAACCAGAATTTCACTGATGGCTTCCTCCTCATGGTTAATTTTTTTTTTCCGGCCACTGCTCAATGCCCACAATTGACTGCCTTGTTTAGACTACTATGTATGATGGCACAGTTTCAGAGATGTAATATCAGTCAGATATGAATGTGTCTTCTACAGTGACAGCAAAACAGATCTACGGATACGATGTGATCGCTGTATAAAAATTCCAGCTATTTGAGGGTACCCAAGACGTTGCATGTTGCATGTTACTACCCCACAACCCCTACAGATTACCCCAGCACTACAACAGGCATGTCTGTGGGCCCTTCTGTAGCTGTAAACATCGAGTTTTGTGTATATCTCCGATTTTTGAGCATTAGTTTTGTCTGAATTATGTGGATACAGTACACCACTGACAACCTCTCTGGTCAACAACTAGAGTTCGCTTCATAGGCCAGTGTTGATATTTCAACCCACACTGAACCTCAGAGCAAGCAATAAACAAAGCATGCATGGTCAGAACCATATTAGTCAGCTGGGAAAAATGCACAGTTAATAAGAGCGTATATATCGGTGTTTGTGGAGGGGTTTAGGAGGTGGAGGGGGTAAACTCTGGCTCATGAATGAAAGCCTGACCTTCAAGTGTCGAGATGCATAGCAAGCCACAGCAGTTAACCAAATAGGAGTGAACAAAATTCCTCCAAACTTTGACAAACTGTTTGCGACCACTTTAGTGGCCATTCAGCGTTAAAGGGTTAACAAGTGCCAAATGCAGGGACACACACACATGCCATCCTCCAACAGAACAATGTGTGGCCTCATACCGCACATCTGACACACAGGGGCATGTGGAAAGCAGCAAGGTAGAGTTATTCCAATCCTCCCTCAGTCCTATTCAGGACCACAAAAGAACATGTAAGGGGATAACACTACAAGAATAATGTGGGAGTCTAAGAATCCATTCACATAATTTCTGAATACCAGTATGGTCTTCTGCTCAATGACATATTCAAGCTTCAGGCTAGCAGAAATACACAGACCATAATGGGTATTTTGATGAAAATTGAAAGACACTCCAGTGACTGAGGATGATACCCATTATTGTACATGTACAGTTGTATTAATGTATCCACTTCCTTAATATGGTCCTCAAATTATGCTAATTTAACTAGACTCTTCATCATCAATTATGCTGAATAATTTACTTTGAATCCACAGAACACAAGTTATGAAACACTCCTCAACAAAGGCATATTCTGAGAACTGCCTACCAAACATGATACAAAATACGAAAACAAATGCTAAAATCATCTTCAGCATCTGACCTCTGTCACAGTAAAACTTATATTAACACTTTCAAAGCGTGAATCTGAAAGTGTCAATAAAAAGACTGATTCAGTGTGACAAAAAAAAAGGACTAACTTTTTAAAATGATTCATGGCCATGCACTGATGATTTATTATGAGGAATAAAACAAAGAAGTGCACATACAGATACTGCATTATAAACAGCATAGCCTCATACATGTTTCAGCCACCTACTGTGGTCATCTTCAGGAAAGTGTTCTTTAATTATATAGAACATAAACACAATTTATAAAGTGTTATGTTTTAAGTAAAAGGTTTAAAATCCATGTTAGAATATAAAATTCTTACAAAACTATTTGTGTTGTTGTACGTTCATATGCTGTGTGTATGCTGTCACGCAATTCAGCACAAATAATTGTATAAATATTTTATACTCTAACATGCATTTTAAACTTTTTACTTAAAACTTAACATTTCATATTTCTAAATTGTTTTGATGTTCTATGTCATACATCCTTCAAAGAACACCTCCCTGAAGATGGCCACAATAAGTGGCTGAAACATGTAGGAGGCTATGCTGTTTATAATGCCATGAATTTACATATTACCATATATGCACTTGTGGGTTTTGTTTCTCATAAGGAAAACTTCCCCAAAATCTAAGATGAACAAACATGGAACTTAGACACTCCTCCTGATAAGTGCTCCTGAACATAAAAACTTGCTAAAAATAGAAGATTAATAGTGGTCCACTTAACTACTGCACACCACCTCAATCTCTAATAGTAACAGCAGCTTCTGTATGTAGCACTTGCTTTAACATTCAAAATAAGGCACTCTATAAGTGTATTCTGCCCACACAGCATGTTTATGCATTTTGTATGAGTTTCTGAATAGACTGTAATTACTTCCTTAAACCACGGTAAAAGGTTAGTTGGTGTAATGAACTCACACAGTGTGTTAGTGTGAAATAAGAACTTAATTTCTAAATGTTTAAACAAACTTTATGCTTCTGAGAGTGAGCTATTTCTGAAATAAGCATTACCTTCTAATATTAATTACCTTAAGACCTCCTTCACCTCAGATTCATATCCAAATGAGAATACAAGATCTGCTTCATCCACAACCAAAATCTCAAGAGAATCCTTCAGGTTGAGATTTCGAGCCTTCAGGTGGGTTAATACTCTCAAAGGTGTTGCCACAACAATATCAGGACGTTCAACCAACAGGCGACGCTGTGCTGCAACATCTATCTAAGAAATTGTTGGTAAAAAATTTTTAAAATGTACATAGAGTCTCAATGTTTATGACTGAATGGGACTTACAGAACTATCACAAATATCAAGGTTCACAAACTTTGAGACCATACTGGACATGAATAAACACAAAATGAAATGTAAGGTTTAAGTCTTCCGTGGTAAAATTGGTACAACTTGTACTTTCGGTTTACATATTTTTGTATGCAGAAGAGTACAGGAAATCCAACAACAAGCATTTGCTGTTAACATTTGAGATGCAATTGTGACATGAGTATCAGATGGTAAGGGTATGTGACTTTGTTCTAACATGCTGCAAAATCTGAAGTGGTAGTGTATGCTGTTTAGTGAAAAGCCAGATCATAAATATTACACATACTCAGACAAGATTCAAAATTCATTCTAAAGTTAAAAGTTATTATACTCAATTAACAGGGGAGTTAACCAACTACAACCAATTTACCACCAGCATATGAGTCTAATATGTACATAGTTTACCACAGAATGCAGTTTTGACAAAATTACCTTAGCCTGACTTTGGTGCTGGCCTGTTAACTGCACTGGATTGTGAGCACTAAAACCACTATGTTCCCAAATTGTGTTCTATGCAGCCCACAGGCTCTGAGAAGGGATTCCACAAATGTTACACTGACACATTTTAATTTCAAATAATTCTTGGGTAAATATTACCAGTATGATGTCACTATGAGCATATGACATCTGCAGAGAGACATTAGAAACAGTAGAGAACAGAGCTGACATGTTCACAATAATTACTGTACTAGCACATGCACTCCAGCAACCCCACTGCTTGCTGAACTGCCAGTCAAGCCATTTTTTTACTATGTGCTTACATTGCAATGCAACACTAAAATATTTTCTCTTAAAAACCACAGCAGACAGATGATGAAATGTTCACAAGGCACAGATTGGAAGTGTCAGTATTGTTTCAGGGTGTGATTTTTCATGTCACACATCCCTGTGTGGAGGGAAACATCACATTAAAGGCAAAACTACTTCACTTTACTTTTTTTTTTGTGCACAGTCCGTGTAACTCTCACTCAAATCAGTCTGAAAGCATCAAATCATTACTGTATCTTCAAACAAAAGAATTTCAATAGCACGATCTTCCAAATTTCTATCACTTGCAACTATGTTTTACGTTTGCACTATGCAACATAACATGCCCATCTGTGACCATTTTGACTGTTGCCAAAGCACTCTAAAAGCCACAGGATAACTCAAAGAGAAAGAGAATAATTACAAAAGGGCATTACACACACCAACCAGTGACTAAAGCAGAAGCTATATGGTCAAACTATGTTTCTATTGCACTGTGTTCATATCCAACCATGGTAAGACACAGGAGTGAACATGCTAATACCAAATTGTGAATGTTATGTACCAGTAGATTAAAAACGTTCATAAGATTATTTACAGGTCTGTTTTCACAAGAATTTTATGAGTCTGTGAATATAAACAGCTGTGAACCTCTAGATTTTACAATGTACTTCAACCACCAACATTCTATAGCATTAATGGGACATACTAGAATGGTTATGAGTGGTAAATACAGATGGCTGCAATTGTAATCTGTTTCAAGATACCATTTTGATATTTGCTACAGGGACTGACAATAATCTCAAGGGAGCACTGTTAAAATAACTGACCCCAAGATTAAAAGTGGGTACCTCAAACAAAGTCAGTTGCTTAGCACTCTGCCAATACATTATGTAATTATAACAGATAATTTCAAATCTGTATATCATATGAGTTAGTAAAGAAATTAACAAAAGCACAAACCCATGGTTAAATGTGATGACAGAAATAGGCCATTTCTGATGCAAGTTTTAAAAAACTGAAGCCAGTGGACAATGTACAAAACATTCATGTTTAAGACTGAGCAAATGGGTTAGTAAGATGCCATAATAATAGCATACCTAACAGATTAAATAATATAAATCACTTACTTGAGTTGATAAATCAACACAGCAAATTTCACGGGAGCATTTTGTAGTTAATTCCATGAAATTTGTATGTATTTGTTGGCAGAGCTCTTTACTGGGAGCAAGAATAAGGGCTTTTGTATCTTGTTCTTTTGACATCTGAAACATCCATTAAAGAATTATAAATATGAAACAATATGTCAATTACCAAGCCAGATCTGAGTTGTAACAGTGGCTTTGAAATGTGATGCTGCATGATTGGGCAACCAGTTCTTAGCGTTTCAAAGAGACTACAACTTTCCAAAACAATGGGAACTACAACAATAACCCAAAAACACTTGAAACTTTAAAGTCAATTATTCCATAACCTTTTTCAGGTCAAAGCATAAAACACTTATTTTTTGAGTCTGTTACACCTAAAGCTCAGTTCTACAATGTTTCAGACTAGGTTCTGGGGCAGGTTCAGAATTTGAAAACAAATCATTTAAGACCACAGGCAATAAACCATTGGCACATACCACAAGTAGCACACTGCACAATTTTCTATTTTACTTACACAAGTTAAATGAGTTCTCAAAAACTAACTTATGCAGATTAGAAAACTTTTTTTTGCATCACAAATCTAAGGGATTTTCGAGACCTTAATCCATGAGTTATTCACTGCTTCTTTGAAAAACACAGAACCTTTCATTTTGCAAGTATGCATAGCATTTTGTTACTTTAATGGAACTGCATGAATTACACAGGGATTTTTAAACACCAGTATCTATGCTGGTTTTTATGTGCCTACTGAACAAAAACCATGCCTCATCCAGGAAAGACACAACTTGCAGTATTTTATTTTCGTCCAGGGGTAAAACTGTCAGTAAAAATTTTGCACTATACTGTATACTTTTCATTACATAGCACTTCTCATTTGGGAAATTTTCTGCAAGAGTGACAGTTTTTCCACAACGAATATATACTTGGCACAAGTACTCCAAATGAACACACTTTAGTGCACAGACAACATTTTTCACACAAACTTACATGCTCCATATGATACAATACACAACTGGGCAAGCGTTTCATGTTCCAGAACATTTAAGATGACACCACTTGCAGCCATTTAACCTGTGTAATGAAGCTCACATTTCCTTATGTTCAGGGAACAAAAAAGATACGTCCTGTGCTTACATGGCCATTTCCATAATAATATGTAGGCATTACTGAATATATATCTATAAAATGTTGTGTCTCAAGCATTTCTGGAGTAGAGAAAATTTCAGTATACATGCGCCTGCTTGTGATACCACACTGTAGTACTCTTCGTGAAAATGTGTTTATTGCTGAAATTTATAAATACACTTAAATTACAATTCTGTATCGCCTGCCCCAAATGGACGAAGCTTAAGACACTGTACCTTCTGGCTAGGTGTATGGCTACATTAATTTACTTACTTCTTTGGAATTAAGAATCCGCTGAATAACAGGAATGGCAAATGCTCCAGTCTTTCCTGAGCCTGTCCGTGCTCGCATAAGTACATCTTTTCCCTCCAACAGAATGGGAATTGCTTTTTCTTGGATGGGCGTTGGTTCAAGCCATCCGAGTTTGGCGACTGCCTAAAAAGGTAAAATAAAAATTGCGCCTATGATAAACATCCAAAACTCGTTATTCATGAAACTGGAATGAAACGCTCAACATTACGGCAATTTCACTAAATCATTTACTATTCTTCCAATTTCGATTACTTAACCAAACTCACGGGATGTTAGAATAACATATTTTCGTTAGAGAAACAAACCTTTAATACTCTGTCATCCAATCCCATTTCATGGAAATTACGTTGTCTATCTCCCACCTCTTCCGCCATTTTAACAGATTCAATCCCTGAGCACATGCAATCTCACGCAATGTGGAATTGAATGAATAGCACGTGCTGCTACAAAACTTCCACACACGTCAACTCTCCACCATACTGTTCGTATTACCACAGATGGTTATTCTCACAGATTAATACTTGTAAGCGCGTGCACGGGTGGTTTCATATTGTAGGGTGTCGCCAACGTTAAGTGCTCACCAATAGATGCATTTGTGGCGTTAATTATTATTATTGGTAGTAGTAGTAGTACTAACAGCAGTGTTAGGAGTATTATGTCACAGGAATTAAGCTAGTGCTTCTTTGTACCCATACTTTGTTATTTTGATCCTTCTAAACTACTGCGCTTACATTTTTAACCGGAAGAGATTTAACGGCATTACTTTTCACTCAGTAGAAACGTAGAATATATTTACATTTCCCAGAATTCTTACAATGTAAGTACATGGAACCTGTCATAGTTCAAATATAATGTAACTAGCTATGTAGTATATGTTGCCCTTTGTTCACGCCGAAGTTATATTCGTGACAAAGCAGACGAACGTCAGACATAATGTTACCTCAAATAATGGAATAAGTAGGAGACGGATACAGGCATACTCATCATGTCTTCTTCATGTACGGTATATGTATATGTTACTGATATTAAGATATAAAGCAATTAATTGAGGAACTACTCCAGGCGTGTGGCCAAATATGATGGCCGGCTTAACAACTCATCCATGCCCAAGGTAAATCCGTGGTGTTTTGTTGTCGCGGAAAACGCACCGAAATCACCCCGGTAACGGATGGTTTGCTGCTTCCGTGCGCATGCGCATTTACCTGTGGTGGGAGATTCATTCATTCATTCATTTTATTAACCTTCCTTGAAATCTTACAGATATGGAAGCTGGTCATAAGTACATTAGATACAATAGTACAGTTCAATACAATTAATTAATTACAAAATATCATGCAAAGCACTTGTCACATCACATTTTATAAGTACATTCTGTACATCGAATTGCGAGTTCTTAATTTGTAAATCTGACAATTAAAAGCACTATATAATGAATGAACTAGTAAGTAATGAGATAAAATTATACAACAGATAAAGGTAAACAAATCACCATAATAAAAGTAAGAATAATAAAAGTAAGAATAAAAAGTAAAAGTAAGAATAAAAGTAAAAGTAAGAATAAAGAATGGTAATCATTGGAATTCAAAATATTCCTCTAAGCTCTAAAAACATGCTCCAATAAATATCTTTTGAGTGTGGATTTAAAAGTTTTGGCATCACTAGAGAGAGCCTTAATTCTCAACAGCAGGCAATTGTAAATCCTACTCCTCTGGAATACAGTACCCC
>Ga0131853_10003590_pt1 | contig 27817 bp, 22 predicted proteins | sample TergutLab28metaG_FD_92764 | JGI IMG/M metagenome (GOLD analysis project Ga0131853, IMG submission 92764) | Labiotermes labralis P1 segment gut microbial communities from Petit-Saut dam, French Guiana - Lab288 P1 (version 2) (version 2) | ecosystem: Host-associated > Arthropoda: Insects >...
AATTGTTTCTTTAATCAATCTAAAAAAATATTTCTATTACCACACTTTCTAATCTGTTTTTAGTTGAAGTATTTTTTTCACCCCCCCCCCCCCCCCCCCCCCTTCAATGAAGAGGTTTCTGCAACAAAGTGTATTTGGGAAACGATGAATTAGACAGTCAGCATATGGATCAGGGTGTTCTGTGATGTGATGACATGTTGTTTCATAGACTGCTACTGACATATTGGAGGAACTGCTGCCGGCATTTTCAGGATCTCTCCAATACTGTAGATGGGGGCATTGGTATGTGACAGTGTGATCTGTCACACTTAGTTACTGATTAAAGTATGGGGTGAAGGTATTCTAACACTTACTTTTATTGAGTATGGTGTGCAAGAAAACAACATTGATTTTCTTTTTCTGTCAGTATCACTTTGCTTTGACTGTTTGGTTAATTTGTACATAATGTATATCATTTATTAGACTGACTTTTTAACACACTTTTGACAGTTCAAGGAGGACTGGTATACTGAATTGCATTGATTTGATTTCAGTTTGGTGATGCTGGCCTATTGATGATTTCTGAACATTTGCACAAACTACAAGTACTGAATCTGTGCGAAACTCCAGTCTCTGATAAGGGAATTTCAGCTCTATCTTGTAAGTATGCTAGAAATGGCAATAATTGAATGTGTGTCATCAGAAGTTCTTCTGAAAGGGAGATATAAATAAATAAATAAATAAATGATCATTTCAATGGTCACATGCAGTCACAAATGCAGAAATTATAAGAAGTGCGTAGAAGGACAGTTGCAAGTTTCTAATGTGTTGATACCTCTTTTTGGTTGCCATTATAATTGTGGTGATATATGATATTATTTCTAACTGTTGATGACATTGTCTTACCTATATATGCTCTGCATAAGTACTGCAGATGAACAACTCTACCTGAATGCATTTCACAGGCAGGCAAGGCAGTTTGAAGCCCATGTATGTTAAAGTACGACTAACAAGTAGGCGTCTCTTACACTCATGAGGCATTAGTGGCCACAGCAGAGCCATTATATTGGTTATTGTGCCTATGTATGTAGAGACTCCATTTTCCTGTGTGTGGGGACATGATAAAACTCTCCATTTTTTTAGTTCAGACTGTGGTGCTAATTCACACAGTAGTTAAATTACAGTTTATCCTGATGATGTTATGGTTCTCGAATGCATAGTTGCAGCCAATACATGTATACTGTATCTCTGAGTACAGAATTTACTCACCATTGAAAAAGAAGCACTTAGAATTCACGTGGACAGGATTGCACAGTTCTTGGCACCACGTTGCCCAGGTAACTCAATTTTGCACCATAGCGCCTTATATTTGTAGGTCCTCCATTTCGAACTTCATGTCTTCTTCGGGTGCCTAGAATTTAGAGGTGTTTCCTACATTTTAAGAATTTGTGCACCCCTATGTGTGTTTGTGTGTGTGTGTGTGCACGCATATATGCATGTGCATGTGTGCGTGTGCACACGCTTGTGTATGCGTGTGTGTGCACGCGCATGAGAGAGAGAGAGAAATATAATGGCAGACTCTCCCATCTCTATTGATCTTGTAGTAGATTATATATTTTGGGACTGCATTTTATAGATCTGTATTAATTAAGGACTGAATAAATTCCTCATTTGGACATAGGGTAATGTACCTTCCTGATGTTGAGGGGATACATTCTGTTCCTTTACTCCTTTGCTTTGGTGTCACTGGACTCATTCATTCTGGAATGTGCCAAGTGTTAAGAAGGATACTAGGCAGATTCTCTACAATTCAAGATTGTTTTTGGTCCTAAAGAGTTTTCGTGTTTACAGCCATGACAAACCTACGCAAGTTAAACTTGAACAGCACTAAATTATCTGCACAGACATTTGAGATTCTGAAGCAGAAGTTACCAGCACTGCAGGAATTTGATGTCCGATATACAGAAGCATGGTAAGGTGCAAGAACACGACTAGAAAAGAAGATCGTGCTGTTGCTACAACAAGTCTGTGTTCAAGATTCTAGTGTATGGTTAAATTTTGATGTAATTTCATATGCCATGTGTATGTTTCATCACACTGATATATTAAACGACAGTGAGGAAATCATTACAGTACAGTAACACTTTGTTCATGTTGCGAGAAGAGTGTTTCTTTAGGTAAACTGCACATGTGATAATAGAATTTAAAATTTGAATATTAATAATAATAATAGTGTAAAAACAATGTCTAGGTTACTCCTTCATACCAACTTTACAAGGGCACATATCTTTGTACAGATACGTTATTTATTCACCATATAGGCATTTTGGAATATATTTAAGAATATTGTGTGTATTTGTCCAGAGGCAGCTGTCCAAAATGTGAATTATTTCAGAATGCACAAAACATACTGAACAGTTGACTGTTGCCTATGTGAACTACATTTTCTGCTATGAGATTCATGTACCTCAAAATTGTAATATATCAACACAAAATGTTACTGTTTGGTTCCACATCTGAGCAATCAGAAAATCACAAAATAAAAATAATTATAGAATTGTAGGTTAAGTGTTTTTTTTTGTATACTTGTGAACAGTTTATTCAAAATAATCTGATATAGAGACAAGATTGAGCACATGTGTGCAGGTAGCAACACAGAATATAAATAAATACTTTAATTGCCATAATCAAATATGTGTATTTGTTAAACATCAGATCTACTAAAGGATTCTTGTGTCTCACAATAAAGGGGATAAAAAAAAACAGCTTTTTTCAGTCTGTAAATATTTATCCAGTACAACTCTTTCACTACATATCTCCAGTCACATTACAAAAAATTTGTCAGTGTTTCAATTTTGCAGTTATGTTAATGTTCACTGTTGGTTGAAAATGGATGAAAAATAGAACTCATATATGAGAATTTTACAAATGTGAATGATTACATGATTAATATTGTTTATGATTTTGTGGAAGATGAAACTTGTCCCCAGGAAAGTAAGTTGTCACGTACTGTAACGGAAGATAGAATTTTTTTTTTTACTGAACATGTAGTGCTATTATCCTTTTTTCCTACAGTTACAATAATATAAAGTTTTGGTGTGTCATGTCGGATATTTAATCACAGAGTTCGGTGAGGTTATGGTAACATAAAAGAAAACTAATTTTTGAGATTGATTCTTATATGCTGATTCAAAAACTGGGTGTAAAAATTGTATGTTATATCACAGTGTGAAGAAACATGAGTGACCGTTACTCCAACATACACTGAACTATAAAAAAATCACCATCTTTTTTAATTTGGTTTTATTTCTCGTAATAATTTAAAATTTGTTGAGTGCAGATAATCAGATTTTTTCTTTCAAATATTTATTTTTCTGCCCATTTTGCCACCCCTTGGACTCTGCTGCCTGGGACAGCTGCACCACATACGCCTCCCTAGTCACAGCCTTGCACACATACATCTGAAAATAATCAGTGCTTAGTAAATGTTGGCAGACCTGGGGAATAGATACTACATATTATGTGAGAATATGAGAATAGAATGTTTTATTAGTGAATAAAACTTTATTCTTATTTAAATAATGTCGTTATTTTAGACTGCTTAATAGGTTGTATGTTCATTCATATGTCTGGCTTTTAAATGAAAACAGAGAATGACGAAACTGCCTGTTACAAGAGGTTTGAGGTTAATGCAGCGGCATAGCAGAGAATTCCATTCTTCTGGGGTGTGACACTGTATTATATCCCATAAGAATAGAATCCTCTGGGTGTTATAACTTTTTGACTTATTGATGTGGTTTCTGATTAGCTAAAGGTGGCATATTTGTTGATCAAAAAGGGAAAATGTTTTGCCTACATTCACATTTATTGCACCAACACATGCACTTGTGAGTCACACAATATCAGTGTTAAGACATTAAATGTTAAAAATAAACCACTAAATTATTGGAACTCCAACATGTTTCGGTTTTTCATAAAACCATCCTCAGGGAGCCACTCCTGCCTGTTAAAGTTACTTATTGTCCATTATTATTTTTCAAAGTATGCTGGCAGCATGTCTTATTTTATTTGTGATGGGTTTGGATTTCATGTTACTCGCTCTCCTTGTGTTTATTATAATTATACCACGCATGACACATACGGACACAAGAAATCAACACAAGGAGAATGAGTAACATAAAATCCAAACCCATCACAAATAAAATAGGACATGCTGCCAGCATACTTTGAAAAATAATAATGGACAATAAGTAACTTTAACAGGCACGAGTGGCTCCCTGAGGATGGTTTTATGAAAAACCGAAACATGTTGGAGTTCCAATAATTTAGTGGTTTATTTTTAACATTTAATATATTAACACTGATATTGTGTGACTCACAAGTGCATGTGTTGGTGAAATAAATGTGAATTGAAGCAATATGCACAGTACAACAATGAAAATGTTTTGCCTAGTTTAGTCAGGAACACTTTATAATGTTGCCACTCACATTACTTGGTTTTATTCTGCTGTGGATAATTGGACTGGATGAACATTGCAGTTAGCAGTCTGTAAGTTGGCCATCAGTTTCCTGCATATGTGTGCTCAATTTATGTAAGTCAATTTTTAATACAATACCCAAAAAATTTGACTAATAATAGTGGAGCTAAATTTGTGGTGGAAAAGCACAAGAGGCTGGACAGAGCAAAAAAAAAAAAGTTATGAGACATGAAAAATTCTGATTCAGGGCAAATGAAGACTGTGAAGTGACAAAACCATTTTTTGACTACGTTGTAGTGTGATCGTGCATCACTGTTTAATAAACAATATCAAGTGCCTCATTCATGAAAGCTTGGTTTAAAATCACAAATTATCAAATATGATTGCATTTAAACATTAATTCTAAGAATGTGGCTAAAATTTGAGCCCACGTTTTTTTGAATGAGTGTAAGGTATTATTTGTTAAATGGTGTTCTCTGATATGCTAGGTGATTATTGTTTCAGTCAATATTCTTTTCCTTTTATCATTTTTTGATTTATTTTTTATAAGACATTCTTAGATACTATACATGAAAAGTGTATTTGATGTAGTCAAGCTTTGACACATTATTTCAGTTTTATTAATGCTTAATTGTATAGTACTCTTATATATGAGCATTACTTACTTTCTTATGATTATTGTTAATTAAAACAGTTCTTTAATTTTCTGGTGCTGTATAGTAACTGTACTGTTGAATGTGAGGCTGTATGACATATTGTTTAACTGTTTATTTATTGAGTGTTGTAAGGAGAGCATGTTGTTAAAGAGTGGCTGAGGTGTGGCCTCTGCCTTCAAGACTGTTTGTTGTCTTGTCGATTCATACCAATGAATAAAATGATATTAAAGCCTGAATGAATGTTTTTTGTATGATCTTGCAGTTAATATAATTAGTTAATATAATTATGGTGGGGATGGATAACAAACAACACTAATTGCAAAGTGTGAGCAAAATAAGTGAGTTCCTAAGCTATTTTTTTTTAAAAACATTTTGTACATTGTGTAAAGGATTTTTGCAGTTATTCTAAGAAGGGGTTTTCATGGTTTTCCTTAGTCCCTATAAACAAATGCCAGAGTGAAGCTCTAGAATAAATCGTGATTGCTTCTCTTGTCGCTACTTGTTTACTGTCTATAAACACTGTACCATCTCTTTCAGCGCCACACAGAGTTTACAATTAGGCCACATTATTAATGTTTTGTGTGCTCTGAGATCATTATTTGCTGTTAAGTTCTAAGATTTCATGGATGGGAAATGCACTTAGCACAGCTCATATCCTGTGGTGATTACTGCAGTAATATATTGCACTAAACAGGAATATCTGAATGTTCTGTGTTCCAAACAAAAAGCAGCAGCTACATGCTGAACAAGTCAGCGTGTCATTTGTGAAATTTTAAGCAAAAATATGGAGTCTGAAGTAAGTATTGCTAAAAATTTTTATTCAAGGTAGAATCAACATAATTGGGACTGTAAGTCTGTTTGTTGTAAATCAGTCATAAGATTAATTAGAAAAATTATGTCAGTAATGGTTCAGCCCTTTGTATAAACTCTGGACTGCTGGCTGCAGTAATTACGAGTGTACAGAGCATCCTTCTTGCTAACTGAAAAGTCATTGCTACATTGCCTTCTCCAGGTTCTACCAAGTCACACACCATGCGTAAGAATGTAATGTTGAAACCTATTGGATTTATCTTCTCCGCTCATGAAAGTGTGTTGTAAATCAGCAGGGGTCATGGGAAGTTTACCTTATTTGGATAAACAGTCCCTCTAACTGACAGCTAAAATTTGGGAACATGACATGACAGGTATCCCATATTAATTCTTCACATACTATGAACAAATGTAATTACAAGTATACAACTGCAGTCTTCTGATCACACTATGGCCCTTGGGTTGACTTAGCCTCTAACAGAAATGAGTACCAGGAGCATTTCCTGGGGGTAAAGGTAGCTGGTGCATAAGGCTGACAACTGTACCACCATCCTGTGCTGCTGTCATGAAATCTGGGAACCTTAACTTCCTGGAACCCTCTGAGCCACTCCAGGCCTCTTAACAGGACTGTATACAACTGCAGTAGGTTCAAATGCTGCTGTTTCCTTCATCTATGATACTACTCCCTGTCTGTGTTGCTTTTCTTCAGGTCAGTTTTTGTGTAACATGGTCTACAGTCTACCAGCTTATGGCTCAGCTTGCTAGATTTTGCCCAATTTAGAGGTAACATCTAACTCTTTCCATTTGCTTAAAATGTAATCTAGTTTCTTGTTAACAATTTAGAAAAACCTAATCTATTCAATGGAATCGTTTAGGATGCAATCTGGAGCAGTCAATCCAGGTCACACTCATAGTGGAAAAAAAGTGGCAACTTAAGATTATTGTCAGTATCTTGATCAGTCTTTTGTTCATCCTATTGTGGAACTCTTTCAGAGGTCTAAAAGTTAGGCATTCAAATATCTCACCTGGACAGTTCATCACCTTGCTGTTTTCTATTCTAACATGAAGCCACCAGATCATTGTCAGCAATGCCAGACAGAAGTGTTCCTCCAGCTTTCACACCCCTCATTCCTTACAGTGCTTGCCTTTCTAGGTAAATGTCGACTGATTGCCTTAGTAATTTAGCTTTGCATAACTTGTCATGTTGTACCAGGTCTTTGTTTTATTGCCACTGTTAACATGGCAACTGTATTGCATTAAAAGGCTGCACTGACTGAACAACATGTGACATCAGTGGTGCTTATGATAGCAGTACAATAACCAAACAGTACTTGTTACAATATGATAGTTCTGAAAGTACATGCTGAATATCTAATGCTTAGTAAAAAGTTATTTTGTTGTAACTAGTTCCACAGAGCAGAGTCTGTTTTGAGACACTAATAGTCAGTCTTATACTCAAGAAATTTATCTTTTATGGAATTCACAAGTTCATTACTACACAAGTGCTTACCACTGAACACTGAGAAGCCATATGGATCCAGTCCACATCTTTCTGCATCATTTGTCACAACATAAGGTACAAGGGACAATAGAGAGTACACACTTTCATATATTTTCATGATTATCATTATTTTCAAAACCAGAAGCAGGTGGCACTGATACATACAATGATTTTCACTATCAGTATGGTGAAGATTCTATGCTAGTACTTCATGAATGTATTCCTCAAGGCAGGTTATGTATCTTAGGGGTGGCTGTTATAAATTAACATTGTGAGATAAATTCCTTTCATAAAAATTAATGGAATCCTTTTCATTCTAGAGAGAATTTAAGAGTAGCCTGTACTGACACAAAGGAAGGAACAGATGTTACTGGGTAAATTTGAGTTCATGCTTCAGTTTAAATTAAGAGAGTGATCAGACAGCACCTATTTCAGATGCTGATACTGGAGGGATGATGTACGCACTCAACATAACCAGAATAACCTTCATGTATGTGTAGATTTGCAAGGAGTTCTAATTTTGTTTCAGTCCAGAGAGATGGCAAAAAGTACACGATAGGAAACAACTCAATACACAGCATCTACTGTCTGAAACAGCAGATGTTTTAGTAGTAATGTAACTGTCAGAGGCAAGTTAAAAGTTTCCTAATAGAGTTGTAGAAGAGATTATTACAATAATTTGGCCGTGTAAAAATATGGGGAAAATATGGTATCAACAAGAATATCAGAACTGTAGTTCTAAAAGAGGCCTGTGGGATGACCCAGTAAAAATAATTTGGCAAGGCATTGTAAGTTACAAAGAAGAGGGGAAGAGCTGGCTAAGAGGTCTGAAAGATAAAAGACTGTGGTAAGAAAGAAAACATTGCAAGAAGTGTAATAAGAAGAAACACAAGAAGACCTACGAGGAACGGATGGTGGTGTCGATTGTAGTGACAGCAGGGTAACGTAAATTTCTTGTTGTATTTCTTTGTTTGTTTACTGATGGAATGTAAGTAATCCGTGATCAGAATCATGTAATTGAATACATTAAATCCATGACTATTGAGCTCTTCTTGGACTATCCTGAAGATAGAAACGGTCACAGATCATCTAGGAAACGGTAATCTCCTTCGACGCATGGATTCCCATATACCAATATGTACGCCGCCGCATTCCAATCGACTTGGGTGGATATCGATAGTTACACACTGCACCCGTAACGTGTGAGGTCCGTGTACAACTCTGATCCGTGGCAGTGTATTCGATTGGATGCTATTCGATGTTACTGATTTCGATACTACCAATCACAGATAGAAGATGGCTGCTGTTTGGAGAGGAAGGAAACGAAAGTTTGTTTCAAATACAAACGACAACGTCTCGGACACATTAGAAGAACTAGACGACACAAGTCATACGTACCAGGTTTTACAATAATTTATATAAATCCCTGAATGAAAGTATTGAATGGTGAAGTTCCATACCTAATTGGCATGTACCCACGTGGGTTGACGCTGTATAGCCTGTACTTCACTGTACTTTGAAACTCCATGCCAGTGGTTGGATTGTATGAAAGAAATTTAATGTTAAAATACCGGGGCGTAATACGAAAATGTTCGGCGCGCAAATTTAATTATTCTGTGTCCCGTGCTTGTTGAGTGACGGTGTGTATTTGTATATCGGCTGGTTTCAAATACCAAGGAGGGTTAACTTGTTAAGATTTTGTGGCATACGCGTACTACAGTGGTAACGAAATAAAGCTCTAGTTAAGTCACGTTTAGATTGGTTTCATTTACGGGTTTTTTTAAAATTAAAGTGTGGACAGTGGTTTGAGTGATATCATTGTGCGACATAGAATGGTGGAAGTTGTTACACCAGTTGTGTTGGTCGACAGGTTTCATGTCGTACAAACCGGGTGGTCATATCGTCAACCTTAATATTTCCACTTGCTACTGTAAACTAATTACGTTTGTTATGTCAGTGTCATGAAGTGTTATGGGACTGCAGAGAGATAGTGCCGTTGTTCATGGAGACTAGTCGCAACTACTATTACTTCGTTACGTTTAGTAGTATTTTATTGTAATAACTGGTACATTGCATTGTTTAAGTTACAGAGGTTTGTGTTAGTAACCTCAACACCGAAGTATTTTGTGACATATGGGGCAGTACATGTGGGTTTTAGAGTAGTTCATTTCATATAGTAACTGAACGTAGGTTCGAAGTCACTGACAGATGCGCAGGCTTAATGTAATGTACAGTTATGTAATGACTGTACATTGCATTAAAAACATATATAAATAATTTTATACCTGTTTTTATATCAAATAGTATTTTAACCGCTAACATAAGCTTTTAAATGCACTTAAAGGTCTAGTGTAAACAATGGGATCCCATTGATAGAGTTAACAAATGTACCTTAATTGACAATATTATTCTGTAGGCCTGATGATGGCCGGATAAAACGGCCAAAACATGTAGCCTGATTAACCAGTTGTAAAACTACAACTGATATTCAGTTGTTGTGTATGACAGTACTTTGCAATAAAATTTATTACACATGCACAATGGGATGGCGTCATTCAAATTCAAGATTACGTGAGCGTTTGGAGTGACTGTAGGCAAAGGCTTGTGCATAAACTCTGGCCATTTGTGAAATTTTACTAATAACAGGTTATTTATTGGTTTAGCATACATTGAAACATAGGATTACTTGTTATGTGTATTTATTGAAAAGTACTGTATATAAAAAAATCGATGTATGAAGCTCATTTGCTCTCTAAGAAAGGAGACTTAGTTCTGTACGTAGAAGTTACGACTAATATTTGTTGTAGTTGTAGTTACTGTAACTTGGATGTGTCTTCTTGCTAGGATGAGAACCTTCTCACATCAATAACAAATGATAGGGACAGTTCTGATGGAGATTATGACAGTGAATTAGATGAGTCAAGAGAAGATGATGATGATGATGATGATGATGATGATGAAGTAGTCTTTGAAAGTGAAGTTGATAGTGAATCAGGAACTGAAGATAGTGGTGCTTCATCTCTGGGAGTTCAAAAAACAAAAGATAAAGATGTTGATGCCTGGAGGGACTACAGTGAGTATGGAAGTGAAGAGACTGAGCATGAGGGTGAGGAGGAGGAAGAAGAGGAAACAAATGATGAAAGTTCAGAAGGAAGTAAGGTATCAGATAAACATGAAGAGGAGGAGTCTAATCAAGCTGAACCAATATTCAAAGTGAAACAGACATCTTCCTCAAAAGTTAGCAATTCCAATATGTTTTCAAATAAAACTTTAAGAAGAGATCATGAAAAGAATATAATTAACAAGATGGCACAGGCAGAAGAGAATAGAACAATTCAGCAAGCAGATGAATATAAGAGTGATACATCAGATGAAGAGGTACGTAGTAATAATAATGTACTCACTTTTTTTGTATGAAGATAAATGATTAGAAAAGTAATTTATACTTTTTATTTTGTAGGACATTCGCAACACAGTAGGTAACATTCCTATGAACTGGTATAATGACTATGCACATCTAGGATATGACTGGGATGGCAAGAAAGTTATGAAACCTCTTAAGGAAGATGAACTTGATAATTTCCTAAAAAGAATGGAGGATCCTAATTTTTGGTAAGTATGAATGAATTTGGTCATTGATGTGTGTTCATTTTTTAGCCCATATAACAATGACTTTTCAGCTGCAGTAATTGAGAGATGAGAAGTCACATGTAAACTGAAAGATGACAAGAAGATTGTAAATGTTTTGGGACAGATTTTGGAAGGTAGGTGTTATGACATGTTTGAAAATACCTGCCATGTTGAACACAGTTGTCTTCTGCATATCCATTATCTTGCACTACCTTGGTCACTGGTATCAACCAGAGTATGTTTTCAAACCAGCGTATTGTGTCTGCTAGTTGCACATGAACTTTAAGGGAATGTGGTCTGTTGCTTGTGAGAACTGCAGCACTTGTCAGCATAAGTAACTGTGCAGCACTCTTCAGTTGCTGTGACAGTTTAGAATAGTGCAAAAATGCCATTGTCTGAGTGTGGTGACCAGAGACACGGAATGTAACCTGTTATGATCACAGTCAACATGCTAAAGTGATAGCTTGATTTGACAGGGAGGAACTTAGTCTTGAGTTTCATTTTTTGTTTGTGAAACCTGTTAAAATTCATTATTTGTTGTTGTCAAGTGTACATTACAGTCATTATGATTATTAGGTCTTATTTGGAACTTCAGCAGATAAGTTGAATTAGCAGCAGACTGGGATGTGCTGACATCCTCTTATGCAGCCATGTTTATCTTTTTTGAGATTCCTCCCTTTTTTCACTCACAAACTTTGTTATAGGCGTACTGTAAGAGACCCGCAGACTGGTCAAGATGTTGTGTTGTCTGATGCGGATGTGGATATAATTCAGCGACTTCAGTTTCACAAAATTCCAGATGCAAATTTTGATGATGCTGCAGTGAGTACTTGTAATATTCTTAGCACATTAATTTATTTGTAGCTGTTAAAAATTTTACTTGTATTGTGACAGTTGAGGTTCTGAAGTAGTGAATATCATGACTACAATACTCTAGGTACACTGAAGATGGAGGCAGCAGGTTGTTCTAAAATGTTGGTACCCATCAGCCACATATAATGCAGTGCGTGGGTTTTAGCTGTTGGAGGAGCTAGTGGAGCTGGCAGGAGGGTCTACTGGGTGTGGTGAAGTGGCAAGGGGTGGGTGTTTATTTGCTTGGAACTTCAATGTGACAAGGTTGACTTTGCTTATGGAGGCAGAGAGAAAGACTAGATGAAAAATGATGCTGTCACTGTGTTAGTGACGCACCGCTAGAAGACTTTTTGAAAATTCCACCAGCTAGAAACCATGCATGGCACCATACATGTCATATCCTAAAAGACTGTTATCGTTAGTTATGTTGTACTAGCATTCTTGTGCAATTTAGATGAAAGTGTGATTCAGGTTAATTCCATTTCAGAGTTTATTTTGTAAAGGTAGCACTTTGTTTATAATGTTCTTGTCACTGGCTCACTGTTGGGAAGGCACATGTTATTCACTCAGTTTTGAATTCCAAAATTTTTGTGTTACTTTTCTTGGTCAGTTATTCAAAAATAAACTGTTTATTTATAATTAATTTTTATGGGTTCCATTCACAGAGTTCGGTGAAATGAATGCACAGTACAAAGGCTATTCTGTCATTAATTTGTGTGGTTAGTCAGATTTTTATGAAAAGTAATGCTGGTGTCTACACTGAAAGTAGTCAGGTGAATTTGTTTTTGGTTTGAGTAACCCTTGCTTTATGCAAGCACTTGTACAAATCTCAAATTGAACTCAACCGATTTTTTGAAATGCAGATAATAGTATCTAAAGTGTTCAGTTCGATAAAATAGGGATCTAATTGGGCTGTACAACATTTATTTGAAAGATTTTGTAATGTGCTGAATATTTAATGAAGTGCAAAGAAAAATAATTTCTGACTGTCTTTTGACTGTTCTGTCTTTTGGCTTTGTACCATGTTTGTGACAAATGAAAGTTCAAGGCTGGTGAGGGTTGGAAATTATGAAAGAAAAATAAAATACTTGTAGTCCATCTTGCTGTCCCTTTTATGTTGGTATGGGGTGATTCTCATAAAAATTACAGTTACGGAGCAGTTCAATGGATTCTTTGACTTTATGAAACTTTGAAGCACCTGTATTGAAATTTGTCCCAAGTCAGTAAAAGGAAGTGTATGTCTGTTCACCTTGTTTTTTCAAGGTCCATTTTAATATCAACCTCACTTGTATACTTTTTCTCTGGACTGATCTTTACTTTGGATGTTTTGTACCTAAGATTTAACTTGCATTACTTGTCCATGTATGCTAAAGGTCTGCACAGCTCATTTTTATTTACCTGCCTAAGAGTCAGTGATAGACGGTGCCAGGATAGATTAGCCCTTGCAGTGACTAGGCTATAGTCTGAACAATCCAGGGTGTGAGTCCCAGCAGGGCCAGGGGTTTTTTCTTCATGTCCAAAGCGGAAGACTAAATTCATTTCTGCAAAACATGGGCTTTATTACGCATATGCTATGAAGTACAATTAATAGGTACAAGCAATTGTGAGAAGAACTTATAAAGTGTACAGTCTTACTTCATAGCTTTCTAGTTGTTACATCACTATTATTAATGTTATGTTTAATTTGCATGAAGAACTCATTTAAATACAATATCTGAACATTAAATTTGTTGTTGTTTTTGTTGTTGTTGTTAGGTTGAAGTGAAAAAATACACACACACACACACACACACATATACACATGTGCATCACACACATGATCATGTGCACATACAGTATGGTCATCTCATAAGCTCAGTTTTTCCCACTGTTTTAAGAAGGAAAGCAGGCTGATCATACCAACACTAATACAAAGTAGTAAACATATTCTTGTGCTGTGATAATACTGCTGGTAGATAACACCATTTCTTTCAAAATAAAATTTACATTGTCACTTCTGTTTGGTTTGGCAGCCTTGGGTGGAATGGTTTACTTCAGAAGTCATGCAGACTCCAATTGTTCGAGTTCCTGATCACAAACGCTCATTCCTGCCCAGCCGGATTGAAGCAAGGAAGGTGGCAAAGATGGTGCATGCAATAAAGATGGGATGGATGAAACCTCGAGAGCAGAAGAAACAGAGCCAAGAACCTAAATTTTACATGTTGTGGCAAACAGATGAAGGAGTGGAACATATGAGACGTATACAGAACCATATTCCTGCTCCAAAACGCCATCTTCCAGGACATGCTGAGTCATACAACCCACCACCTGAATATCTCTTTGACAAACGAGAGGTAATTATGTTGAGTTGTGGAGTATGTTTTTTATGTGTTATTTTAGTGAGAGCCATTGCAGATAGTACTGAGAAATTAATTCTGTGCAATGGAAGTGACTGTAAGACACCATTATTTCAAAAAGATGCAGCACCTGTAACATCACCTGTCAGCTATAACATGACCATTGAGACAGATTTCCTCACCCCAACACCGATGCTGGCCATAAAGCATCAAAAACAAAAAGGTGTCATTTGACTGTCTCCTCTCTTGGGAGAGAGGATAAATCAACATTTATGTAATGAATGGGGACACACAGATAATCTGGAAGCTGGATAATCTGAATGCAAATAATTAGTATTGTAGTGTCTAACCCCGGGTAACCTGTTCCCTGTTCCGTCTGTGAGTTGACACTACTTGTTATATGGGTCGATTGTTCACCTCTTAACCTCTCTAAGGTAGTGCTGCCACCATGTCAACAATCTGGTCTTATTGTTGACAAATAGTCCATTCTGTTTCTCTGTACGATCTCTCTAGGATTCAAGGGTATTGTTGAGCCATTCAAATAATTCGATATAATTCAAATTGTATATTCTAAAATACCAGCTCTAATAAATAAGAGGGAAATTCAAATTGACATCTTGAGTAATGTACAAATGTGTCCAAACAATGTCTAAACTAATCAGTTTAAGTAATTGTCTCACCTCATTTATATATGTGTCTGCTCACGGAGTAATATGGAGTTTAGTCCATTAAAATTACCCAAATAATAACCAAACTTGCTCGGCTCAGAATGTAAAATTTCTAACTCAGTCAACACGACTTACCTTGAATAATCAATAAGTAACTGAATTTCATCAGCATCTCAATCTCTACATTGCACTAGTTCAACACTGTGTAAAATATAAAAGTTATCTTCGTTGTAGAGGTATGTAGCAGCCAGTAGCGTCAAGTAATTTCAATCGGCAAGTTATTTCAGATGGAGCAAGAGTGGGTTTCCATAAAGCAGGTGTATATATAGAGGTGGACTGATGTGTCATGCATTCTTAAAGGTTTAACAAACTTTGTAACGTCACTATGGACTCTAACATATGGTTACGAACTGATAAAACGTTCAGCTCGGCCATATTCTAAGGTACAGTGAACTGCTGCGCTGTGCTGAATTCGCAAAGGCAGCTAGCAGCAAGGCTTCCGGTTAGTTTTTCTAAAACTAAATCTAACATCAGTATAGACAATGCAACCCAAATTTGATATTCACTACAGTATTCTGCTGTACATAGCAAAATGTAAGAGTGCTGTATTCAGGTGTGTTTCGTAGTGCTGGGATGTTGCAAGGAGTTTTTTTCACTCACTGCTGGGTAGTATCATTGGTTGCTATGCAGCAGGATGTCTCCTGCTTTATTGTCAGCACTCAGGCAATAAAATATGCTCTGGGCGTTTTGTGATTTGCAGTCTTAAAACTCTAATATGGTAATTGTTCAATAATGTGGGCAGTCAAAGAACTGTGGTGTTTATTTTATTAACCCTTTGCCGTCCCTAACGCTCCAAAGCGCTCAGGATTTAAATGTCCCGTGCCGGCCTAAACGCTCTAAAGTGCTCTCGTTGTCGCCTTTGTAAATCTATTGCGTTGTGTGAATGAAACAGGAGCTCTCTGTTGCCTGACATGATGAAATCACTTAATAAGCATGTCTGCACGTGTATAAACATGATCCAACCATAAACATCAAAATAGGTCATGGAGATTCATGTTGGGAAGTTAATCTCTTCCTGAGGACTCAGTTGAGGTTGAAGTAATGGCATCTACATCTCGTGCCTTGCGTAAAAGAGTAGAAGACGCGGAAATTTTCCGAGTGTTAGAAGAAAGTACAGATAGTGATGTCACAATATTTTCATCTGAGGAAGATGAAGATGATAATGAACCTGACAGTGATGAAGATGGACAAATGGATGACAATTCTGAAACAAATAAAGATGGAGGCACTTGTACTAGGGGCCCAGAGCTCCTCATCTGAAATAGACTAATACCCTAAATTTCAAGGAATTAAAAAAATAAGAAAATTTATCAGGTCCTAAACATTCTTTACCAGTTGGCAGCAGTGAGAAAGATTTTTTTGATTTATTTGTGACCAATGATTTTTACAACATAGTTGTGGAAGAAACAAATAAATATGCAGCTTTATCACAAAGAAAAGCGGGGACAGTGGATAACAACTGGGAAGACACAAATGTGAAAGAAATCCAAGCCTACATTGGAATTCTGATTTATAAGGGCCTTGTTGACCTACCAGAGATTGAGGTTTATTTTGAAGGCGATTTTTGTGTGTGTCCTATAGTGAGACAAGCCATGACACTAAATTGATTAAAAAAACTGGGACAATATTTACATCTGAATGATGAAGAAGAAAGACCTGACCAGCAAAGTGCAGATTTTGACATTCTGTATAAAGCAAGACCAGCTCTAGATCTGATGGATACATTCACACAAGCGTACATACCAGGCTGCGAACTTGCTGTGGACGAGGCAATGATTGGTTTCAAGTGGAGATTTTTTCTGAAACAGTATCTACCTGGAAGGCCAACTAAATGGGGGATAAAGGCTTGGGGTGTAGTTGACCGTGCCAGTGGTTATCTTCTAAAATGTGACATTTATAAAAAAAAAAAAGAAATTTGACAATAAGACCTTCTACTAGGGGAACAAGTTGTACTTCAACTTACAGAAAATTTCTGGGGAAAAGGCTTCATATTTATTTCGACAATTTTTTCAGCTCCACAAATCTTATGAAAATGCTATTGGAACAAGAAATGTACAGCTGTGGCACTACAAGGGCAAATAGAAAATATTGGCCAACAGAATTTAGGAAACCAACTATCTTGAAATTGAAAAGGGGCGAGTCCAGGAAAATGCAGCTTGAAGACGTGACAGCGGTAGTGTGGCAAGACAAACATGTTGTTCTCATCCTTTCTACAAATTCTGATCCCTGCACTGATGGTTGGGTCACAAGAAAAACAGGAAAAGGCAATGAAGAAATTGAAATTGCATGTCATCAAGCTGTCATAAATTACACGAAACATATGGGAGGTGTGGATGTAAGTGATGAGAAACGTGAGTACTGTTGTGTTGGCCGATCTTCAAAAAAATGGTGGAAATTTATATTACATTTTGTCCTAAATGTGTGTCTTGTGAACTCTTTCATCTTATATGACCTGACAAATCATCCCCCCTCTACAGCACATGGAAACAGGCAACTGACCTTCAGACGAAACTTGGTGCGTCAGCTGATTGGTACATTTCATGTCTTGCAAGCACGCATTCAGGAAGAGAAGTTTGCCCATTGGAACTGCTTTCCCTAACCTTTTCCATACTTTACAAAAAGTATCAGGCCGTGCAAAAGTATGTGCTCTGTGTATAGAGAAAAAGAAAAAAGCTCCATCCGGAAGGGGTAAACCTACAACATATAAATGTAAGCAGTGTGACCTTCCATTGTGCTGTGTGGGGTGTTTTTGGAATACCACGAGCAGCGAAATGTGGAGGTGCAAAATTAGGCGAGTAGGTTATTACATGCATAAATTTATTACAAATAAGAAGAAAAAAGAGTTATCATTCTGTTTTCTTTAGTTTAATTGTTATGATTTTTTTTTCCTTGAGGGGAGAGCTGTTTCTGGTGTAGTACGTAAATTTAAATGCCCGCTGAAAAAACGCAGCAATCCTGCCCATGCAATAGGGCTTTAAATAGGAGCAGAAAAGGGTTAATCTTATCTTACAGGTCTGTTTGTGAGGTGAATATAAAATTTCATTTGAGAGTACAGAATCACCCTTGTTAATGTTTGGAATATCAGAATCTTGCAAAGTGGTGTATTAAATGACACGTTTTTGCCATATGTCTCAATGACGGGCACTGTTCCCTACCTTCATTGCTGTCATGAATAAGGTACAGAAGTAACAGGATGCTTACAAAGTGTTTTTATGTTGAAATAGCTTAAGGTGTGGAACAAACAGAAAACAACACCTTGGAAGAGGAAACTTCACTTCATTCCCCAGAAATACAACTCTTTACGTGCAGTTCCAGCGTATGACCGTTTTATCAATGAGAGGTTGCAGCGTTGTCTTGATTTGTATCTGTGTCCCAGAGCCAGGAAAATGAGGGTTAGTACCACGTATATAAGATGTAGCTCTCATTCTGCAATCCATATACACATGAAATATAACACATATTTTTTTAATACTTTCCATGCCATAGCCCATAATCTTGCATACATATTACCAGTACCAGGAGTGTGATGCAACTGTGAAATTTTTTTCTCTCCCTCTCTGAAATCTCTTTGTTATTTGACACTGCCTACATGTGACTTATGGCCAACACCTTTTTATTTTTTATTACTGATGAAGTGTTAATAAACTGAACTACTATTGTACATGGGATGTAAGTAAGGCACATTTCTGACAGAAATTTAGTTCCACATACAACATGTGTGGCAGTATTTTCCTGTTCCAGTCTCTTTTTATATGTGCCGCCCACCTTCCCCTTCCCACACTGTGTACTTGCAGAGACGGTAGTATCAGTGCCGGTAAAATTATTCAATTACATTTAACCCTTTTGGCACCAGAATTAAATGCTGGGCATGATGTGCAGAAGACTGCAGCTGCACAGAATTTAAAGGGGTGCATAAGAGCAGCCTTAATTTGCCACTGGCAGAGTCACTGTTTGGGATTTGACCATCACACTGTGTGTTGGTGCCAGAGAGTTAACTGATATGGTAGTGGAACAAAAGAGTGATAACAATGGTGCTACCAGAGCATGCTATTGAATATAGTTTTGATCCAGTTGCATCCACTATGCTTCTACACACACCACCCTTTTAAGGATCTATCTAATTTTTATTGTCTTGTTTTTTCTTTGATCTCTCAAGTGGTCATTTTCTGAGAGGTTTCCCCACCAGAATTCTCTCTGCAGTCCATCTCACTGCATCTTAACTATACGTCTGGCCTATGATGTCTTACATGTTTTACACCTGGATCAATTAAACTTGGAAAGTTAAGAAGTGCAATGCATTGTCAATAAAATATATACACACACACAACTGTTTAGTCACTTTTCTTGAATGAGCTCACCGAACTGGTGGTATATGGTGTGTTACATCATTGGATATGTTTGATAGTTATTGATTTGAAATTCATGTACACCCCTCTGAGTTTTTGGTAGGCCCTCTCAGTATATATGGCATGTAGAGAGAATCAAGACATATTAATGTGGTGGTACTCAGTAACACACTTTCTTTATTTGGTTTGATATGCTTATGTGTTACACACCCAAGGTGAAGTCACATGCTGTTATAGTCATATTTCTTGGTACATGCATGTGATGGATCATTCTTTCACATATCTTCCTTCATTGCTGTTGTTATTGCAGTTGACTATTCAGCCTGAAGATTTATTGCCTCAGTTGCCAAACCCAAAGGATCTGCAGCCATTCCCAACTGTTATGTCCATGGTCTATGAGGGTCATACAGATATGGTTCGTTCCATAGCTGTTGAACCTAAAGGGCAATATATAGTCTCTGGATCTGATGATCTAACTATTAAAGGTAAAAGCTCACTTGCATATTTTAGTATTGCAGATAAGATCTTAGCCAGGAGTGGTTGTTATTATTTGCAAAACATCACACTTCTTACATCCTTTATTTAAATCCATTTCAAATTTAAACTAACAGTAAGTAAGGTAACAATATTGTTAGCATCTGACTAGACACATAAGAGACTTCCACTAAAAGCTGCATTGTAGATTTGCATTTGGGTTGGGGCCTCCCAGCCCCGATGCACCTAGGCCTTAATTAAAACGGACCCTTTGTGCCCCATATTGAATCACGGGAGCCCCGCAGCCTTACTATAGCTCCAGATGGCCCCCAAGCCTAAACTTCTAATGTCCTCAGGCTCCAAGAAGAAGGAGCCCAGGTACGCATGCCTGAGTGAGGCCAGAGCCTCGCACTCGCATAAAATGTGAGCCGAGGTTTCCTCTCCCACCCCGCACTTTCTGCACAAGGGGCTGTCAAGCAGCCTTAGTAGGTGGAGATGTCTCCTCAGGGTGTTACGACCCATGAGAAGGCCAGTCATGGCCCTGGATTGAGTCCTATTGAAGGTCATAAATTTTGTCCTGGTGCCCAGACTAGGTCCCGAGATAAACTCGTGAGCCTGCCTTTGGGTATCGCCAAGACCTCGCCATCAGGCTCCTTGCTGGTTAACCAACCAGCGACTGAGCCTCATTTGTAAATCTTGCCTAGAGACCCCAGGGCCGGCTCGGGTCCGAGAAACCTCAGAGCAGTGCCGCCCCTTGCGAGCCCATCGGCGATTTCATTACCCCATATTCCAGCATGTCCAGGGGCCCAAAAGAGGCCCACCGTGTGCCGGATAGAGATATCATTCAACGCCTTTTGGCACTGATGAACCAAAGGGGATGTTGTTCTGACGGCCTTAAGGGCTTTCAGGGCTGCCTGACTATTGGAGCAGATACTCATGTATTTCTCTGGTCTATTCTGAGATTGTATCTCATAGACACAGGCTAAGATAGCATATATCTCCGCCTGGAAGACTATTGCGTATCTACCTAGGGAGAAACTGAGCCTTCATCCCACCGATTGCCCGTAGACTCCAGCCCCGGTCCCCTCCCCCGTCCCGGATCCATCTGTAAATCAGACGAGCCCTTTGACCGCAGGAGGACCACCAGTTGCTTTAGTCCAGTCTTCCCTCGTCAACATGGTAACCCTGTATCGGGGTTCAAAATTGTGTGCTGGCCTCATAATGTCAACCCCCATGTTAAACATGGGATCTGACTGCTGAGGCCGCATCAGAATACTGCTATGTCCTTTATTGGGATGTAGGTAAGACCAGCATCCCAGACTCCAGAATTGATGCGCAGCTGACCTAGCCTCACTCTGGACCACCAAATCCAGTGGAGGGAGGCAGATAAGTGCTTCCACAGCATTGGTGGGAGTAGTGCGCATGGCTTCCCTTATCCCTAAGCAGGCCAACCTTTGGACCCTGCTTAGTTTCCTCTTGGCGCTGGCCGTCTGACAGCCAGGCCACCATACCAAGGATGCGAAAGTGACAGACAGCCTGATGATAGCAACGTAGAGCCAATGAACCACACTGGGTTTCAGGCCCCACGTCGCATCACAGGCCCACATCGAATTTTGAGCCTTCTTCACCTTAACATCCACGTGTTCCTTCCAGGTCAGACGAGAGTCCAGTATCACTCCTAGGTACTTGACCGACATGGAGCGTTTCAGGGTCTTCCCAAACATACGGGGCTCAAAGAACCCTGTAAGTTTCCTTTTTCTAGTGAATGCAACAAGCCCGGTCTTGTCGGGATTAACCGACAGGCCAAGCCCAGCACACCACAGTTCAACGGTATGGAGGGCCCACTGTGAGCCCTGATACTGTGTTATGGGAATTTTCCCACCGCTAGAAGACAGATGTCATCCGCATATCCCTGTTCATAAACGCTCCTCTCATTGAGCCTTACCAGCAGTTCATCCACAACCAGGCACCATAAGAGGAACCCTTGTCGGAGTCCCCAGATGCGGAGCTCTCCATGTGCTTTGGGTTTTTATTTGTGAACTCCATTTCGGTCCCACGAGTAAAGAGGAAACATATGGTCCGTCAGGTAGAAACCCCATACCTGGTAAGGCTAGGATTATCCCTGGGAGGTCTCCCGGTATCCCAGGGGGTGCCGTTTGAGACAGACTCACCCACTGCCATTCATCCCATAGGCGCGGCACTCACACCTTAGGATTGGGGATTTTTTTTCAAGATTTACTGCTTTAGATCTGCTGTGTTCTGCACAAACAGGGTCACCTCTTGTAGGATATGGCACTTCGCCATGCACAGACGGTCTTGAGTGCTGAGAGGCTATTTAACGCATCTGTCACCTCTGGGGAATAGCTGAAGCCCCTCCCAAGGGTTACCTATGTCACCCTACGGAAACACGGCGGCCCCGGAAATGGCCCAGCCGACTCCCCTTGGCCCCCAAAAGCTGCATTAGTCTCCCTGAAATACTGGATCTATTATAAGACACGTGTAGGACCCATTTGAAATCGGTCTAGTTCTAAAATCTATTACTGCAAATACGATTTTAGTCCATACTGGTATATTTGGAAAACCATCATCAAATTCAAATGTAGACTGCAGTTGTATGTTATATTTGCGGGTTATGGTAAAGTAAATATTTGTTCTTTGTAATAAAGTTAAGCACATTACATGGTGTGGCTATAAAATAACTGAACTGATGTTAGAACATTTTTTATTAAAAAAATTACACAATAGAAATGTTGTCACTCTCAACGTACTCCCCTCCCCGATCCCTACACTGCTCCATGCGAATCTTCTACTGTTGGAAGCAGTGCTGCAGGTCGTCTTCTGATAGCTTATTCATGAGCTCCATTGCTTCTGCCTTCACTGCATCTACGGACTCGAACCTGGTTCCTTTTAACGCAGACTTGATCTTTGGAAATAAAAAAAGTCACATGGGGCTAGGTCAGGTGAGTATGGTGGATGTTCCAACATGGTGATCTTGTGCCTCATCAAAAACATCTTGACAGACAGGGCGTTGTGTGCCAGTGCATTGTCTTGGTGAAGAACCCATGAGCCATTCTTCCAAATTTCAGGTCTTCTTCTTCTCATCCGTTCATGAAGGTTTCTCAAAACATCCATGTAGTAGACTGGTTAATGGTCTGACATTCAGGCACCCAATCCACATGAACAATCCCTTGTGTGTCAAAAAGAACGATCACCATTGCTTTGAATTTTGATTTGCTCTGCCGTGCTTTCTTTTGCCTTGGTGAACTGGGGCTGTTCCAGTGCATGGATTGGCGCTTACTTTCTGGGTCGTATTGAAAAAATCATGATTCATCACAATTTATTACGTTCGCTAAAAAGTTTGGGTTGTTTTCAGTGTTTTGAAAAATGTCAGCACAAATGTTCATTCGAATTTCCTTTTGTTCAGGAGTGAGGAGGAGGAGTCTTGGCACCATCTTCGAACACACTTTTTTCCATGTTGAAATTGTTAAGTAAAATCTGTTGAACAGTTTCCTTGTCAATGCTGATTAACTCAGCCACTGCTTGAATGCTCAGGTGACGATTTTGTCAAACAATTTCACCGACTTTTTCGATGTTAGCGTCTCTTTTTGATGTGCTGGGACGACCGGGGCACTGATCGTCTCTTATCTCTTCCCTTCCCTCTTTAAACCTTTTAAACCACTCAAAAATTTGAGTACGAGATAGAAACTCATTACCATAAACTTTCTTCAACAAATCGTACGTTTCTGTAGCAGATTTTCCAAGTTTCACACAGAATTTCACATTGACACATTGCTCCACGTTAACACTTAAGATGATTCCGACGGAGAACAAGAACACGATCCACTTCAAGCAAAGGCTTCTGCCAAACTGTTTGCTGCACAACCTTGAAATTGTAACCCTGAATGGAGGGGAGAGCACAAGCCAATACCACACACCACTTGCTGTTGCCAAGTTTACAGGGAAGTGGAAAAAAATTGAGTCCGTTTATTTTATAGCCACACCACGTATATAAGGAAAAAGTAATTTCTAAGACTAAGTTGTTTAATATTTACTGAATTGAAAAGTGTTGCAGATTAATACCTGAATTTATTTATGGCCTTTTGAATGGTGCTGTCAGTGGCTCTGACTGCATTGCACTGAATTATAGTGTGGTACATAATGAAATGGCAAGGATGCGGAAGAAAGCAGTCTTTGCATAATTTGAGGTACTGTACTGGCATCGGAAAGGATGGAGAAAACTACACAAATCCCTGGTTGGTTTATTGCATCTTTGGGCACATATTGCATGTTGGGGTCTCCCAGATATGCAGCAGTATTGGTACACCTTCAGCTGCAAGGTTCAGCAATTAATTGTTGAAGGCCTTAGTGACAGGAATGCTACATGTTAGCACTTCCTTGTACTGATTAACTATTTCATCCAAAAAGGAAATTGGGAAACCTTGGCCTGCAGTGGACACTTGAATGGGTTGGTCTGCATCTGAAACGTAGGATTAAAGAGGCCATATGCTAAAGGGTAATGTGTAAGTTTTGACATATTGGTAAGATGTCATGGAATCTGTAGCAGCAGTAATATTAACACAAGATTATATTTCATGACAAAATTACCTTTGCTCAGGCAGAGAGTAAATGTTAACAAAAGTTTCAAATTTTTGTTAACGTATATTAGAGGAAGTGTGAGTTTATTTGAGTTGGAAAATTTTGGTGTTTGTTCATTTCTCTCTCATCTAATATCTAATTATGTATTAATGTTGGAGAGTAGTAATGAACCTTCAGTTTCTATTAAATGTGAGGAATTTCTCAGCTAGATGAGCAATTGTTAGTTTTTAAGAAGGAACTCTGCTCCATGGTATTGGCTGGTTAGTAATAATTATGCAGCACCACCACTTTTCCACAGTTTATTTGGAGCTATATTTTTTGGAGCTTTGGTTCTCTTTTCAGGGAGATTTTTTAGTATATCTTTTTTGCTTGAATCTGTATGCTCATCACTTAACAACCACTTAGATGAAGAGAAAAGTCTTTAAAGTGGAAATCATATGGCATTTTACACATCAGTTTTTAATGGGCAAATGGATCAGTGTTGTCCCATTACATGTACAACCTTTTCATCTCAACAGGAAAACATTCCTACAGTGGACATTTAAATTGAATGGTGCTACAGCTGGGTCACGATACTGGAACTCATTAGGCCAAGACAAAACCTGAATAAATTATGTTGAAGCAAGAGTGTGTGTTTATGTTCAGATTTGATCATTCTTGTGATCTGTGAATGATCAAAGTTTTAAACTGAAGGTTGTCAGGCATGCCAAAGAGAATAATAATTGCATGATATCCAGAAAATACAATATTCCGGGGCCCAAAATATGTTCTTGGGAGAAGACAACAATTTCTGTGCAAGTTGTTCCTAGAAAACCATATTGTGTATTTACAACAGCCTGTTATGAAGAGAAGGGAAACAGAAGTTATATGTCTATATTTTTATTAGGACATGGAATACAATTATTTGTCCTGAAATTTTCACATTTTGAAGGTGACTGTTTTGTGTCTGGAATCATGTTATAGCTGTATAATTGAGGTATTTACAGTTTCTTATCTCTCTGTCTCTTTTCAGTGTGGGAGATAGCTACTGGACGTTGCCTTCGTACTATTCCTGTAGGTGGTGTGGTACGGTCTGTAAGTTGGTGTCCAAACCAGGCCTTGGCACTGATTGCTGTTGCAGCAGATCGTAAAGTTCTCTTGGTCAACCCTGGGGTAGGTGACCATTTGGTATGTTCTAAGACAGATGCATTACTGGATGAGCCACCAGAACAGGATATTATAGGTAAGGTTGGAAATTAAAGAGATTTCATGCTTCCATGATGATGTAGTTGGGGCCTTTCCTCTTCTGGTGTGGTATGTGGTGTAGGTTGGTAGTTGGTTACCAACTCCAGACTCTTGCGGACACATGAAATTTCAGACTCACACAATTTTAATGAGAGAGAGAGATAAAAAAAATAGATATATATATAGAGAACATTTTTGAAATGCATGCTGGTTTTTGCCTTGTGGGTATGAAAGTGTAATGAGACGAAGGTGGTGGAAGAACACTGTTGGCTGATAATGCAGGCAGTGGGGTAGTCCTGCTGCAGCCAGTTAGGGTCCATTGTGTTTTGGATTTTAGCCGGACCCCCATCTATGTTCATATGTAGTTGGTTGACCGTATGTGTAATAAGTTTTGACCTTTTCAAAATTCAGCTTGCACAAGACCTTGCAGAACATAACTGGTGTGTAAGTTGTGGAGTGTCCCTACCAACCTGTGCCATGTAATATTCCAGTAAAGTGAAGGCCTCAAGGTTTGAATTTTTTGTTTGATTAAGATAGTGTCACTTGCATATGCCCATATTTTGTGATTCCAGTCTCATTCTTACAAAATGTGGGCACATACGTTGTCAAACTTCATTTGTTAGTTCAGTTCTCAGTGTGAATTTTTTTTTTAATGAGAACTCTGTTAATGTAGTTACACTACAAGCTTTCACTTACCTGTAATATGAGAGTGTACAGAAAGATTTTCTTGTGTAATATGTTTTCTTTTGGGTAATTCCCCGGCGTCACAATGCTAATAGCCGACGTTTCGGAACCCTCTATCAGATCCATCTTCATAGGCAGGTGGATGTAGTATGACAAGGGATGGGATGTGTGGTGTATTTATACCTGACAGGGTTCTGGCAGGCTGGCGGAGGAGCCAATGGAGGGCGAGTGACCAGAAGTGGGCCGGTAGGTGCATAACAGGTTGTGGAAGGGGGCAGTTATATAAGTGCGAGTGCGGGTGGGATCACTGTGGTGTAATTGGCGGATGCCTCCTTTTCTTGAGTTTGTGTAGCAGTGGTTTCCAGGATCTGCTGAGGTTGAAACCCCCATCTCTGTTGATGTTATTAGGCTGCATCTGTATTTCGATGGCTTCTCTGATGAGACAATCCATGTAGCCCAGTTTTTGAGGAGAGGAGTTTAGTATCCTGTAATCTGATGATGTGATCATGATTGAAACTATGTTCGGCAACCGCTGATTTATTGGGTTGAACCAGTCTCACGTGTCTTTCATGTTCTTTAATGCGGAGCTGGATGGACCGTCCACTCTGTCATGGGCCATGGACTCCCCACTCTCCCCGGTTATCGCCAACTTCAACATGGAAGACTTCGAGACGAAAGCTATAGAAGAAGCCACACACAAGCCTGCCTGCTGGAATAGATATGTGGATGACACATTCGTCATCTGGCCACATGGACAAGAAAAACTAATGGATTTCCTAAACCACCTCAGTGGGATTCACAACAAAATACAATTCACCATGGAAACAGAAGAAGCAGGTCACCTCCCATTTCTGGATATCGACATATACAGGAAGATGGACTGCTCCCTTGGGCACAAAGTCTATCAGAAACCCACCCACACAAACCTCCACCTACACCAAAAATCCCATCACCATCCAGCCAACAAACACTCAGTCCTCTCGTCCCTGGTACACAGAGCAAAAACTCTGTGCGATCAGGAATCCCTTGCACCGGAATTAACATTCCTCACCAGTGTCTTCAAACAAAATGGTTACAGCCACCAGCAGATACAACGAGCCATAAAACCGGCCACACGGACCAACAAGACTGAAGATAAACCTACATCTACAGTCTACTTACCGTACACCCAAACTACATATGGCAGACTCAATAGAATGTTGGCCAAATACAGTATCAAAAGCGTCACCATACCACCCAGGAAAATATCAAGCTACATGCCACCAACCAAAGATGCACCAGGATTAAGAACACCAGGCATATACAGGATCCCTTGTGAATGTGGCATGGTGTACATCAGACAGAGCGGACGGTCCATCCAGCTCCGCATTAAAGAACACGAAAAGACACGTGAGACTGGTTCAACCCTATAAATCAGCGGTTGCCGAACATAGTTTCAATCATGACCACATCATCAGATTACAGGATACTAAACTCCTCTCCTCAAAAACTGGCTACATGGATCGTCTCATCAGAGAAGCCAT